>Ga0116223_10000626_pt1 | contig 41637 bp, 34 predicted proteins | sample Sb_taG_3_FD_90092 | JGI IMG/M metagenome (GOLD analysis project Ga0116223, IMG submission 90092) | Peat soil microbial communities from Weissenstadt, Germany - Sb_50d_a_PC metaG | ecosystem: Environmental > Terrestrial > Soil > Wetlands > Peat | place: Germany: Weissenstadt | collected 2010-09-21 | reverse complement strand
TCAGCAATATGACATGGAAGTTTGGGCCGACGACGTCGCTGGGCTGATGGACCATCTGGACCTGCGCGCCGCCCATATTCACGGCACCTCCATGGGCGGCATGGTGGCGCAGCAGTTCGCCGTCAAATATCCGGGCCGTACGTTGCGCTTGGTCATCAACTGCTCCGCCGCCAAGCTTGACTATGCCGGTGTTCTCACTTTTCGCGGCTGGATTGACATCGCCGAACGGTTTGGCGTGGGTTCGCGCACGCTGGCGGAGTTGATCGCTGTGCAGGCGCTCTCGCGCAGCTTCCTGGACGGCCCGAACGGCCCCGGCGCCGTCGATATGATCCAGGACATTTTAGGAAAGTGCAATCGGGTGGATGTCTTCAAGCGGGCGTGCCAAGCCATGATTGATATGGACTTGCGGCCCTTATTGCCAAAGATCACCGCGCCAACACTCGTCATTGGCGGGGACGAGGACATTATGACGCCGTGGCAGCAGGCCAAGAGCGGGGCCGGCCAGGAGTACATCGCGCAACACATCAAAGGCGCTAAGAAGCACGTAATTAAGGGGTCTAATCACTCCACACTTTTCGATGGCACGGAGGAAAATTGTCGTGTGGTCACGGCCTTCCTCAAAGGAGAGTTTTGACACAATCGCCCTAAATGCCCTATCGACCTGGCTCCGCGTTTAAAAGAACCGCCGTCGATTCGGTTCGCTTGTCACGCAGCACATAACGACCGCTCTCAACCTGGGTAAAAAAGTCTTGCAACGCAAAGTTGAATAGCGCCGGCTCTTCCAGGTTGATCGTGTGGCCGGTCTTCGGAAAGACCATCAGGCCGGCAGAAGGAATTGTCCGCTTGAGGAAAGCGCCGGTAGCGAGGCAGGAACGGTCCTCGTCGCCGTGGACAATCAAGGTCGGTAGGACCATCTTTTCAAGCTGTTCCACGAGATCGAATGGTGACGGACGTCTGGCCTGCACGCCGCGGAGCGTCAGCGCCGCGCCCCTGGGCGAATGCTGGGAAAGTTGGTCGATAAACTCTCTGAACCCGCGCGGGTCTTTCAATTCCAATTGCTCCCGGCCAGGTCCCGAGCCGTAGATTAGTGCAAATTTGTTGGTGTCCTCGGTTTCCCAGCGCTTTGCCACCATCTCAACCTCGTGGCGAAATTGCGCGGCTTTCTCCGGCTCGGCTCCCATGCCCGCGGCGCCTATCACGATGGAAGAAGCGCGGTGTGGATAATGGATGCCGAAATGAAGCGCAGCAAATCCGCCCATAGAAAGGCCGACGATGTGCGCCTTCTCGATATGGAGACGGTCGAGCACGCCGACGGCATCGTCAACCGCGCGACGTTGCGAATATTTCTCGAATGAATCCGGCACGTCAGATGGAGGATAACCGCGCGCATTGTAGGTAATGCAGCGATAACGCCGGGCGAAATAGCGGACCTGAAGCTCCCAGGAGCGATAGTCGCCAGCAAACTCGTGAATAAACAGAATCGGACGGCCGGCGCCGCCGTCCTCGTAGTATAGTTTCACGTCATCGTCGGTCGTCAGATACGGCATAGATGATCTCCTGCAGGATTTCTTTCCCGGGAATAATCCGCATCCCGCGCTCGGAGAATGCTACAATGCTAGTGCGGCGTCCTGCCTTGAGAGCGAGCCGCGGGCAACCGACGCGCCTGATTGAGCAGAATTGAGGCATGCCGTTGGCTGGGTTGACGAGTGAAACCGGGACCGCGTGATGAAGGGTTTGGGCGCTCTTTCCGCTGTCGAAGCTGCAAAGCAAGCCCGCCAAGGTGAAATTCGCGCCGTCGATCTCGTAGAAGCCGCCCTGGAGCGAATAGACGCTTTGAATGGGCGGCTTCGGGCGTTCATGACGATCGATGAGGCGGGTGCACGCCAGACTGCAAAACGTCTGGACGCGCTTCCCGCGGAGCAACGTGGATCGCTGCACGGGCTTCCGATCGCATTCAAAGATCTAATCGCGACCGCCGGAGTAAGGACGACTTACGGTTCACTCGTCTATGCCGACAACATTCCGACGGAAAGCCACCCGTTCGTTGCTCGGGCGCTCAAAGCCGGCGCAGTGATGATCGGTAAGACCACGACCCCCGAATTCGGCTACGGCGCGCTATGCCAGAACCGTCTGGCCGGCCCCACGGCAAATCCTTATGACAACACGCGCACGAGCGGAGGTTCGAGCGGTGGCTCGGCAGTGGCCGTCTGCACCGGCATGGCGGCCATTGCCCATGGCACGGATTTCGGCGGCTCATGTCGTATGCCGGCAAGTCTCAGCGGCGTCGTTGGCCTGCGGCCGACCGCCGGCATGGTGGCCAATCCCGCGAAACCGCTTCTATGGGACGATCTCAATGTCCACGGCATGCTGGCGCGCAATGTGGAAGATATCGCCCTCCTGCTGGCGGTCGTTTCGGGAGGCGACCTCGGCGATCCCACATCGCTGCGGGCCGGCAACTTTGCCATGCCGGATTTCCGGCCCGAGCCAATGTCAAGTTTGAGAATTGCGGCGCGCCTCGATCTTGGAATGGCACCAATCGATCGCGAGGTGCGCCCGGTCCTTGAATCGGCGGTGGTCAAAATTAACGGACTCTATGGTCATCTCGAGGAGACCGGGCCCGATTTCACGGGCGCCATGGATGCCTTCATGCAATTGCGCGGATGTATTCTGTACCGGACGCTCGGCCATCTCCTCGCCAGTGATCGGGAGAAGCTCACACCCAGTGTAGTGTGGAATATCGAACGCGGTGCCAACGTTTTGGCCGACGACTATCTTAAAGCGGAGCAACAGCGCAGCCGAATCTGGTGCAGTGTTGCGGACTTCTTCCGTGAGTATGATGTATTTCTCTGCGCCACGACGAGCATTGCGGCGTTTCCGAACGCGCAAAGCGACGTCCTGCTTATCGACGGTAAGCCGATGGCAAGTATCGTCGATTACATGGCTCCAACAGCCACCATGTCGTTGCTCGGTCTGCCGGCTCTTTCGATCCCGTGCGGCTGGACGAAATCGGGACTGCCAATCGGTCTGCAAATAGTCGGTCGTCCGTTTGAGGAGGATACTTTGCTCCGCTTCGCCTTTACGCTGCAGCAAAATCTTGGATTTGCTCACCGTTGGCCGTCGCTTAGTTAGACGGCAACCACCGGGCGGTGCGTCAAAAGGATAAAGTAAGGAGGAATGCCATGCCGATAAGCCCTGAGGTGCTAAAAGCGATCAACAATGAGGCACAGCAAATCCCTATCCGAGAGGAGCGATGGCCGGAGTTGGCCGTCGAGTTGAACCAGCTTCGCGCAGCGGCTGAAGCCGCTTTGGCTGTGCACGATTTTGATCGGGATCCGGCAGAGTTTTTTGCTTTGCTTCACTCGCGACGGGCGTGAACAGGGAAATGGAGGCGAGCGATGGCGCAGCAGCTCGCGGACGAACTTCAGAACTTATCGCTTTGCGAAGCCGCCGACCTCGTCAAGACCGGACAAGTCTCCGCAGTGGAGGTGTTGAACGCTTGTGTCAAACAAATCGATACGCTTGATCCAGTTTATCACGCGTTTGTACGGCAGGATCGCGAAAGCGCGCTGGCGCGCGCACGTTGGCTGGATGCCATTCGTTCAGCCGGCGAGAGCTCAGGGCCGCTGCATGGTGTGCCGATGGCCCACAAGGATATGTATTACCGCTCCGGGCGTGTCTCGGCGTGCGGCTCACGCATCCGCAGCAAAGAGCCGGCAAAGACCACCGCAACTGTTTTGCGTAAACTGGACTGCGCCGGCTCCATCGACCTCGGCGGGCTGGCAATGGTCGAGTTCGCCATGGGGCCGCACGGCTTCAACGCGCACTTACCGCGGGCGCTCAATCCTTGGGACCATGACCGGGTGCCCTGTGGTTCATCGAGCGGCTCAGGGGTGGCAGTTGCGAGCCGGATGGTCTACGCGTCGCTCGGGTCCGACACCGGCGGATCAGTCCGCTGCCCTGCCGCAGCAAATGGCATTGTTGGCTGCCTGCCTACCAATGGTCTGGTCAGCCGCCGCGGCGTGATGCCCATGTCATGGTCTCTCGACTGCGTCGGTCCACTGACCCGGACGGTACGGGACGCGGCCCGCATTCTCAAGGTGATTGCTGGCCCGGATTCCTTGGACAACACCGCCACAGCAACGCCCGTACCCGATTATGAGTCCGAGCTTGAGAGGACACTCGGGGGCATTCGCATCGGAATTCCTCAAGGTTATTTCGATGAGGACCTCGACTCCGACGTCCAGACCGCCATTGCGGCGAGCCTCGATGTTTTTCGTCAGGCCGGTGCCGCACTTGTTCCCGCCGCGATTCCCAAATCGGTCTCGGTCGCTTCCGACCTGCATCCCCTGGTTATGAAAGCCGAAGGCTCCGCCAATCATCGGCTATGGAAGCGCGCCCACGCAGATGAGTATTCAGACGAAGTCGGCAAGCGGCTCGAAGCGGGATTTTTTATTTCCGCCGCCGATTACGTTAACGCACTTCAATATAGGGCCTTCGCGCTGGGGGATTTTCTCGACGCGGTATTTTCAAAAGTCGACGCGCTGCTCACGCCAGTGTTGCCTATCCCCACTCCCACACTTGAGCAAACTGCTTACCGCAGTGGACCCGGCTATCTGAAAATGGTCGTCGCGCTCACCCGCAACACGCGGGTCATCAATTTTCTCGGATTGCCGGCGCTGAGTGTCACTTGCGGTTACACGTCCGAAGGCATGCCTACATCATTTCAGCTCGTCGGGCGCCCGTTCTCCGAATCTCTGCTCTTTCGTTTGGGTCATCGTTTCCAAATGGAAACCAACCTGCACCGCACTATCCCGCGCGCGCTAGAGCGTGATCGTTTGGATTTGAATCGATTGGGGATTCCCCGGCGTTGAATGAACCGCAGGTGCTCGATAGCTTCAACGCCAAGTGACTGCCGGGATTGTCGATGATGACGATGTCGCCGGGCGCTGGCTACGCTAACCTTGAAGGTCGCCGCCACCGCCACCGCCCGGCAACTCTCGCCAGCCGCAACGGCAGCTACAACGCGCTCGCGTAGATCAAAAGAATAGGCTCGGCCCATCGGATGCTGGCCTCCAATCCAGCCAGAATCTTGAATCAGAACCAGCCTCATTTGCGACTCGATCGGCGGCACCGGTGCGTCGAGCGCGAGCTTTTCCTGCTCGACCAGCTGCAGGGTGGCAACCGAGGTGATCGCCTTGACCATCGAGGCGATGCGAAAGACGGTATTGCGCGTCATGGTCGGCCCGCCGGGAAGCCGGCGCCGGCCGAATACTCCTTCGTAAACGAGGCCGTTGTCGGTCGCGGCGAGCGCCACGATCCCCGGAACGTCGCCGGCCTGGACCGCGGCCCGCAGCGCGGCATCGATTTCGCCCGGCGATGGCGCTGCGTCGGCTGGCGCCGCGCCGAAACAGCCGGCCGCCGCCAGCGTCGCGGTCGATTTCAGGACATCACGGCGATTGGGCTTGCGGATCATGCCATTATCCGTGCGGCTTGCGGTCAGGCTACCCGGCCGCCCCCGGATTTCGCCAGCACTTAATCCGCGCTACATAGCGACATGGCCGTTATCAATCCAAATCCGTTCACCACGCGGCCCGAGATCGACGGCACGTTCGGTGTCGTCGCCTCGACGCACTGGATTGCAGCCGCAATCGGCATGGCGACCCTCGAAAAGGGCGGCAACGCGTTCGATGCCGCGGTTGCGACCGCATTCACGCTGCAGGTGGTCGAACCGCATCTCAACGGCCCGGGCGGCGACGTCCCGGTCATCATTTACGACGTAAAGCGCGGCAAGCCGGACGTTATCTGCGGACAAGGACCGGCGCCGGCGGCTGCCACGATCGCGCATTACCGCTGCGAAGGCCTCGATCTGGTGCCCGGCACCGGGCTGCTTGCCGCTTGCGTGCCCGGCACGTTCGAAACCTGGATGCTGCTGCTGCGCGATTACGGCACGCTGTCGCTGCGCGACGTACTCGCGCCCGCGCTCGGCTACGCACAGCACGGCTACCCTTTGGTCGAACGCGCGAGCGCCACGATCGCGACCGTTGCGGACCTGTTCCGCCGCCATTGGCCGACCTCGGCGGCGGTGTATCTGCCGAACGGCAGCGTGCCGGCACCCGGCACGCTGTTTTCGAATCCGGCGCTGGCGGCGACCTATGCGCGCATGCTGGAGGAAGCCGAAAGCGCCGGCGGCGACCGCGTCGCGCAAATCGAGCGCGCCCGCAAATCCTGGTCGCACGGTTTCGTCGCCGAGGCGATCGACCGGTTCTGCCGGACGCAAGCGGTGATGGATACCAGCGGCGAACGGCATCGCGGCGTATTGACAGGCGACGACATGGCGCGCTGGACGCCGCGCGTCGAGGCGCCGCTCGCTTATGACTATGGCTGCTACACCGTGTGCAAGACCGGCCCCTGGGGACAGGGGCCGGTGATGTTGCAGCAGCTTGCGCTGCTCAAAGGCTTCGGCCTCGAACGGCTCGATCCGACGGGCGCGGATTTCATCCACCTGCAGGTCGAATGCGCCAAGCTCGCTTTTGCCGATCGGGAAGCGTTTTACGGTGATCCGGATTTCGTCGCGGTCCCGACCGCGACATTATTGTCGGAAGCCTACAATTCCGAACGGCGCAAGCTCGTCGGGCAGACGGCGTCGCTCGATTTACGTCCCGGCTCGATCAGCGGTCTCGGCGCGGTGATAAACCTTCGGCGCGACGGTGCGCCAAGCGCGGCGGATGCCGCCGGCGCCGGCGAACCGACGGTGGGCCGGTTCGGTGCTACGCGCGGCGATACCGTGCATTTCGATATCGTCGACGCGGCCGGCAACATGGTGTCGGCGACGCCATCGGGTGGTTGGCTGCAATCGTCGCCGGTCATTCCGGAGCTCGGTTTCTGCCTCGGCACGCGCGCGCAGATGTTCTGGCTAGAGGAAGGCCATCCCGCCTGCCTCGCGCCCAACAAGCGGCCGCGCACCACGCTTTCACCGACGCTCGCGCTGCGCGACGGCGAGCCGTATCTCGCCTGGGGCACGCCGGGTGGCGATCAGCAGGACCAATGGATCACGCAAATGTTCCTGCGCCATGTGCATGCCGGACTGAACTTGCAGGAAGCGATCGATGCGCCGGCCTGGCATTCCGAGCATTTTCCCTCGTCGTTCTGGCCACGTGCGGCGCGGCCCGGCGTGCTGGTGGCGGAAGGGCGCGTGCCGCGCGCCAGCGTCGCTGAGCTCACGCGCCGCGGGCACCTCGTCGAAGTCGGACCGGACTGGTCGGAAGGCCGGCTCACCGCCGCCGCGCGGGACGGCAGGCACCGCCGCGCCGCCGCCAATCCGCGGGGAATGCAGGGTTACGCCGTGGGACGGTGAAGGATCAGGCCGCGACGGTAGCGAGGAAACGCTCGACCTCGGCGCGCAATTCGTCGCGGCCGTTGCCGGTTTCGCGATTGGTGTGGTGTTTTTCGGCGTCGTACCTGGAGGCGCATCGGCTCGCTGCTGAACTCCTTCTCACCCCACGACTGCGCCAATTACTTCGCCAATGCCGGATATGCTTCAGCGTGAACCAATCATGCTCTAGCGAAAAAAGACGGCAACCAAGCCGACGGCAAATCGTTAAATTAACGCGCCGCCGCCGTCGACAATAAGCACTTGGCCGGTGCCGTATGTCTGCTGCATCAAATAGAGATAGGTCTCCGCGATCTCGTCGACGTTGCCGACGTGGCCCACGGGGAGCTTCTCCCCGGTTTGCCGAAACAGCGTTTCACGATCTATCTCTTTCATATTTGCCCAGAGCGGAGTCTTGACCATACCCGGAGCAACGGCGTTGACCCGGATTGGAGCGAGCTCTACCGCGAACGCCCGTGTCAGTCCTTCCATGGCCGCGCAAATGCTCGCGCCGAGCGACCAGCCAGCACGCGGGCGCATGCCGGCGAGACCCGAGGTAAAAACGATGGAGCCGCTCGGTCGAATGCCGGGGCTGCCGTATTTGGCGGCCATGTACGCGCCCCAAAAGCGCAAGTTAAAGAAATTACGCGCCGTGGACATGTCGGTTTCCGCAAGAGAGCCAAGCTGCAGCGCCTCGCCTGCGGTGAAAACCAGATGGTCGAAGAGACCGAGTCCGGCGAAAAAAGTTTTCACAGCTGGCTCGAGCGTGAGGTCAAGCGCGTGACCGGCGGTGCCGGCCGGCAGCGTGGCGAGCGCCTCGTCCACCCGAGCCTTGCGGCTCGACGCGATCACGACCGATGCGCCCTTCATCGCCGCGGCCTGAGCCGTGGCGAGACCTATCCCTGAGCTGCCGCCTAAGACCACGACGCGCTTCCCGCTGAACGTCATAAGATTTCCCCGCTCAAGCCACTGCGGCTTGCTCGTGCAGCGCGCCGATTGCCTGGGACGAGTATCCAAGCTCTTCGAGCAACGCATCCGTATCCTCGCCGAGCCGCGGTGCAGCCCGCCGCGGCCGCACATCGCTGTTATCCAAACGTACCGGCGAGGCGACCCCGCGAATGCTACCATGCACTGGATGCTCAAAATCGAGTACCAGTTGCTGCTCTGTCACAAAAGGATTCTCAAGGGCTTGACGCACGTCATACACCGGGGCTACCGGCACTTTGCCGCGCAGGCGCGACATCCACTCTTCGGTTGTCGCTGTCATCAGGATAGTGTCGAGCTCCTTGCTGATCCGATTTCTATTCTTCAGTCGTGCCGCAAAGGTCGCGTAGTCCGGATCGGTAATCCACTCCGGCTTCCCGAGAGCGTCGCACAGTACGGGCCAAAACTTCTCCTTGTTGCACATGATGAACAGCCACCCGTCCCGAGTTTGGCAGAGCTGGCTCGGGGTGAGCGAAGGGTGACTGGAACGCGGCTCACGATTGGTGATGACGCCGCCATTCAGATACCAGGTCGCGACATAGGTAAGGTTGTGGAGGGCGACGTCGAATAAGCTCACGTCAAGGTCGCGCCCGCGCCCGGTCGACCGCGCCTCGACGAGCCCGGCCAGCAGTGCCATAGCCGCAGTAGTGCCGGTCATGAGGTCGATCATGGACAACCCAAATCGCGCCGGGGGTCCATCCGGTTCTCCGGTCAAGGACAGATATCCGGCCTCGGCCTGCATGAGATAGTCAAATCCGGGCCACGCGGCGCGACTACCGCTGCGGCCATAGGCCGACAGATGCACGCAGACTATGCGCGGGTTGACGTTCGCTAGTTGCGCGCAGGTGATGCCGAGTTTGGCCGGCAGATCGCCGCGCAGATTATCGAACACGGCATCGCTGCTTTCCACAAGCTTGCGAAAAATTTCCTGCCCTTTTGGGTGCTTCAGGTCGAGGCCGAGACTCCTCTTGTTGCGATTGAAGGCCTCGTAAAAGTGGCTGTCACCCGGCGCGAAGAAGCACGGTCCAACCGCCCGGCTCATGTCGCCACCTTCATTGAAATTTTCAATTTTGATGACTTCCGCACCGAGGTCGGCGAGATGCTGAGTGCCGAACGGTCCCGCGCCATACTGCTCGACCGAGACGATGCGCACCCCAGACAATGGCAGGCTCATACGCGGTTCCTCTCGATCAACTGCTTGGCGATAATGATCCGTTGCATTTCGTTGGTGCCCTCTCCGATGATCAGAAGAGGCGCATCGCGGTACATCCGCTCGATGTTGAATTCCTTTGAATAACCGTACCCGCCATGGATGCGCATGGCGTCCAAGCTGTTCTCGAGCGCAGCTTCCGTGGCCGACAATTTTGCCATTCCAGCTTCCAGGTCGCAGCGTCCCCCTCTGTCAAAAGCCTCGGCTGCCCGATAGGTGAGCAGCCGCGCGGCTTCGAGACGCGTGGCCATATCGCCGAGCTTGAGCTGGATCGCCTGGTGCTCACAAATCGGCTTTCCAAACGTCTTTCGCAGCTGAGAGTAAGCGATCGCCTCTTTGAGCGCCGCGTCTGCAATTCCAACGCCCCGCGCGGCGACGTTAATTCGGCCAAGCTCCAAGCCACTCAGGATCTGCTGCAGGCCCCGTCCCTCGACGCCGCCAATCAGGCGATCTGTCGGCACTTTATAGTCGTCGAAGCTGAGTTCGCAGGTATCGATCCCCTTGTAGCCGAGTTTTTCAAGCTTGCGGCTCACGGTGAACCCGGGGCCTTTTTCGGCGATCAGCAGGCTCATGCCTTTGTGCCGCGGCCTGACGTTCGGATCGGTCTTGACCAGGAGAGCCAAGCAGTTTCCAAACAAGCTGTTAGTGATCCAGGTCTTGCGGCCGTTGACGACGTACTCATCGCCCACGCGCTTGGCCAGGGTTCGAATGGCCTGCAGGTCCGTACCGCAGTCGGGTTCCGTCAGCCCGACACCGCCACGCAACTCCCCGGTCGCGAATCTGGGCAAGAAGGCCGTCTTTTGCTCCTCGGTACCGTTGCGTTGCACGGCCATAGACATAATCAAATGCGAATTGATGATGCCGCTGATCGACATCCACACCGAGGAAATGCGCTCGATGATCTTGGCGTAGGTGCGCACCGACAGACCGAGTCCGCCGTATTCCGGGGCTATAACGCATCCAAACAAGCCCATCGCCTTCATTTTTTCGACGATCTCGGTTGGATAAACGTCATCACGTTCCAAGGCGCGGACATGAGGCTGCACCTCGGTCGCGAGGAATTTGTCGACCATGTCGAGAAGGAGCTGCTCGCTCTCAGCCGTTTCGGCTTTTTCGGTGACAGCCACCGTTGCCTCCTCAGGATTTAGCGGCAAGCGCGTCGGCGAGCGTGCGCGCTTTCTGATGATCCAGGGTGAGCACGGCATTCTGAATGAGATCCGCCGTGTCGCGGGAAACAGCGCGTTGGGCGTTGTCGAGATACTTGGCCACGATCTCATCATTAGTTAGCGGCCGATCGGCGTTTCCGCGATTAATCCCCTCGCGGTGACGCAGGCTGCGTCCGTCTACGGTCTCCACCACGACTTCGCCGGAGTAATGTCTTGGAAACGTCGAGGCAGGATCGACTTCGTATTCGATGCGCGACGCCAAGCTTATCACCACCGGGTCAGAAAGCGCCTCGTCGTCGAGTTCAGCAAGCGTAAAGCGTCCCTTCAGTAAGCCAGTTGCTACAATATAGGGGATGCTAAATTGCGCATCATAGCTGTTTGCGGGATTGCGTTTGTTGGCCAGCGGCTCGCAAACGATCTCGACCGCTTCCTGCGGCACTAGAACGCGTACGCCCCGGATGGCCTTGCCCGGCAAGCCATACGTCTTGTGCAGCGCGATTCCCGCATCGGCCGCTGCATGCGCGAAGTGGCAGGCCGGCATAGGCTTCACGGCGACCTCGTCGATCTGCCAATTACGTCCCAGATTTTCGGTTGCCAGCACGCGGTCTGCCTTTGCCAAGTTGTTCTTGAGGTAGCTGGCATAGAGCCCAAAGCGCCCTTCATAGGCGCTCCGAGGCCCGGTGAATCCATGCTTGGCCAGGGTGCCGGCGGTGATGCCCGCAACTCCGGCCCATCCCGGGTGCAGGCGCTTGGTCCAAGCGCCATCTTCCAGAAACTCCAGGCTGCCGCTGGCCATTGAAAGCACAATGCCTTGCGCCATCGTCGCGCGCTCGGAATCGAGGTTGAGAAGTTTTGCCGTCGCCAGCGCGCAGCCGAATGCGCCGATCAATCCGGTGGGATGAAAACCCGCTCGATGAAAGCCGCCCTTGGCGACCGCGCTCAGTCGGGTTGCGACTTCCATCGCCGCCACGTAGGCCGTCAGCAGGGTTCTGCCGTCCGCGCCGTCCCGATCGGCCAGCGCCAAAGAGCAAGGAAAGCTGCTGCAAGTCGAGTGGATCACTCCGCGAATATGCGTGTCGTCGAAGTCGAGGCCGTGGATGAGGATGCCGTTCATGAGTACCGCGTCACGCAGCGTGAGACGGCGACCAAAGCCGATAACCGCCGCACCGCCGCTGCTCAATTCCTCGAGGGCGGATAGCGAAACAGCGGCAAAGGGGTATTTGGCCGACGCCAACGCGATGCCGACGGAGTCCAGGATCAGGTGCTTGGCTCGCTCGCGCACGGCGACCGGAATCGCGTCATGGGTGAGTTGTACAGTGAACAGTGAAAGCTCTTCGGCGAGCGGATGGTCGACTTCGGGCAAAGCTTCTTGAGCAAGTGCGCTCATCGGATGTCTCCTCGATCTTTTTGAGGCTCGGAGGCCATTGTGGCAGCTTGCTATCGCGCGGGCGCCGGCGGCAGGTCGATGCCAAAATGTCGTTTCAGGATGTAGACGATGTCGGCGTAGCAGGATCCGACGCGGCTTACTTCGAGTGTTTCTACGTTGAGCAGGGTCGAGGACGCGCAATAGGAATGAAATGGCTGCAGCCCATGGTCAATGACGATATCGGCGATCGCCATAATTTCGGGTTCGATGTCCTCGACCTTGAATTTGGTGCCGCTGAGCGACAGATTTGCAGACGAGCCGAACAACGGAAACATGGATTCCTCGCTCAGCCGCGTAAGTTCGGCGTGGAAGCGCCCGGCATTGAGCAAGATCGCGAGCGTGCCGTCTTGCGTGCTGGCCTCAAGCGTCTCTGCGTCTAACTCTACCAGCATCGGATGATCTGGTCGATACGGAGCGATGCAGCCGAACGGCAGATCGTAGTCTTCAATGATCGCACACACGATATCGCGGCCGCGCGGTGAACATTGATGTACCTCGTTCTGGATCGTCAGGTTGGCGACCATCGCGTTACGCTTGGAGGCGCCGCGCCGCTTGGCATCGAAGATGCGGCGGAGCGCCGCTCCTGATCCACCAAGAGCGGCATAACCAATGCTATGCGGAACGACCGCGACGGCGCCTCGCCTCAACACGTTAAAGGCCCGCCTGGCATCGCCGGCGATATCGAACACGGTCATCAAGGGTACTCCGTGTCACGCATGAGCGTCTTCCCGACTTTATCTGGGCCACTCAGTTATTGCGCCGTCCAACCGTCTCGATGTAGGCAAGCACTTCTTCGAGACCAACGACATCGGCGTAGCGACGCTGAACGTCGCGCAAATTGTCCCGATGCGGGCCTTCGTCAACGTCGCCGCAACAAGGCTCCGGCACAATGACACGGAAACCATAGGAAAATGCGTCGGTGATGCTGGCGCGCACGCAGCCGGAAGTATTGCAGCCGGAGACGATTACCGTATCCACACCATCTTTGATGAAATAGGCGGCGACCGGCGTGTTGAAAAAGATAGATGCTGCAGTCTTGCACACGACCATATCGTAGGCGCGATCATAGATGCGCTCGTCGAGCTCCGTGCATGGCTGACCATGGTGGAACTCATTGACGACGGTCGGGATTTTCCACAGCGGAGCATCGCGCGCGCTCGAATAGGCGGTATAGCAACAGGCGACCGGCAGTCCCGCATTCCGCGCCGCCGCAACGAGCTTGGCGGTGTTGTTGACCGCACGCTCAACCATCGGACGACCGCCAAGCGCAAAACGCGCCTCGGTAAAGCCTTTTTGGAAGTCAACCACGACAACGCCGGCGCGCCTGCCGAAGCCGATCTGATTGGAGTCGAAGCCGATATCTTTGTAAGGATCGCTCATTTCCGCCCCCCAACAATCAAGCTTTCAAAGTAACGCCAAAACGCGAGGCAAATGCCCTCACCAAACGTTCGAAGCAATGGCCGATACGCACGACGGTGAAGTCCGTAAAATCGATGATCGTGCTGGAAAGCCCGTCCTTGTCCGCGTATTTCGACGCTCCATAGTCGAAATGTATGGCGGCGGCGGCGCGAATGGAGGGCTCGATATCCTCATAACGATACTTGCTGCCGGTGAGCGACAGGTTGGCGGACGAACCAAACACGGCGGTGCAGCGTGCAATCGAGCCTTCGGCGATCGCATCGTGAAACTGGCCGGCGTTGAGCAGCATGTCTAGCGTTCCGCTCTTCGACGAGTTCTTCATCACGAAAGGATCGACTGCGGCGAACATCGGATGGTCCGCGCGGAACGGCGCCACCACAGAAAACGGTAGTCGTTCCTCTTCAACGATCTCACGGACGATGGCGTGCCGTGCCTTATCCATGAGATGGATTTCGCGGCTGAGGCGCCAATTGCCGAACATGCCGGAGGGCTTGTCATAGGATCGTCGCTTGGTTTCGAAAATGCGCCGAATGCCACCGGGGGTGGTCGCGACCACCGCATAGGCAACGTCGAGCGGTACGATGCCGACGGCACCGCCAGCCAGCGCGTCGAACAGTCGAGCTATGTCAGCGCGCAGTTGCTCCGGCGGGACCGGGTCCGACGTGAGCCTTGACGTCCCTATCGCAGCTACGGACATAAAGGCCTCTCCCTTCGCCGCTTCGACCATACCGCTGGCGGAAAGAATGACCATACCGCTGGCGGAAAGAATAGTGAATGGTCCGGTGTCGGCGGGGCTGTCGTATAACGCTTTAAGACACTTTGGAAACTCGCTACAATTCGGAGGAAGCCATGATCATTCAGACAGCACCCGCCGGTACGCCGCGATTGGCGATCATGATGTACGAGCACACCGCCCTCTGCGGGCAGTTCGCTCGCGCATTCGGCAATGACGAATTCGAGCCGTTGGCGCCTCTGGATTTGATGGCTTACGTGATCGCGCACCACGACGCCGGCTGGACGGAATTCGACCGCGATCCGATCACGGACGCCAAGACCGGTCTTCCGTACAATCTTATCGAAACGCCCGCCGAGTACATTACCGTCACCAGTCGGCGGTCGCCCGACTTTAATGAGCGGCAGCACCCTTTCTGTGGCCTGATATCGAGCATGCACAGCTGGGGCCTCTATAATGGCCGCTACGGACTTTCCAATTATGTTTTGATCAAACAATTCCCGGAGAAAGATCGGCCGTTAGCCGAGCGCATGCTTGACAACGAACTCGTTCGGCAAAAAAGGCTCAAGGCGGAGATCGGCAAGGATGCTCAGCTTTCCGACCGGCTCGAGGAAAAGAAACTGTTCCAAAACTACAAACAGCTTCAGTTCATTGACACGCTTGCTCTGTACTTCAACAGGATCCACCGCGGTGAGCGTGGTCCGCAAACGTTCGAGCATGTGCCGCGCAACGCAGACGAAGACGCTACTGTGACGATCCGGCCACAAGCGGCGGGTGTGTATGCGCTCTCGCCATTCCCGTTCGCGTCAGACGGGGCGGAGTTCGCTTTCGGCGGGCGTCGCGTCCATCCGCGCGGGCATGAAACAAAGGGCGGTTGGCCGGAGGCTCTAAGGCGAGCGCCCACCGAGTGGGAGTGCTTCCGCCTCGTTCCAGCCTAAAAGTCGGCTTCAGCGTACTAACTCGATCTCGACGAAGATCAGCTCCTCCTGACCGCCGTTGAACACGTCGTGCTCGACGCCGGCTGGCCGGAAATAGGCGACGCCCGGCGACAGGTCGGAGGACCGTTCCTCGCCCGCCTCCACGATTCTCATTCGCCCGGCCGTCACGGGCACAACGACATAGTCATATTCATGCCGATGAAAGCCCGTATGTGCGCCGGGCGGCAATCGATGACGCGTGACACGGGCACGGTCATTGTCGATTTGGCGATCGGTCTCCTCGAGCATGTGGGTCTCCGTATCGAATTGCGGCCGTAATTCGACTTCTATCGTCGATAAGTTTTGTCAAACTCGGCCACCGCGCGAAATCCCATCAAATCGCTGAAATCGGCAAAGTTGTAGAGCGCGACGTCGACGCCGACGCTGGAGCCTTGTGCTTTCAGATGGCTAAACACCTTGCGCAGCGCGTCGCCTGCGGCGAGAAAGCCGAGTGCAGGGAAAATGGCGATCGAATAACCGATATCCTCGAGAGTCTTTCGATCGGCAATCGGCGTGCGCCCACCCTCGACCATGTTCGCCATCAGCGGCCGATCGAAGCTGCGCCCAATGATCCGCATTTCCTCGAAGTTCTCCGGGCTCTCAACGAAGAGAATGTCGGCGCCCGCCTTGGCGTATGCATCTGCACGGCGCAAAGCCTCATCAAGCCCAAGCGTTGTTCGGGCGTCGGTGCGAGCGATAATCAGGAAGTCACTGGAATCCCGGCACGCCACCGCAACCTTTATCTTGTCGATCATATCCTCGATGGGCACGACCCGGCGGCCCAGCATGTGGCCGCACTTCTTGGGAAATTCCTGGTCCTCGAGTTGAATGGCAACGGCGCCTGCCGCCTCATAGCCCCGCACCGAATATTGAACGTTGAGCAGTCCACCATAACCGGTATCGCCGTCGGCAATCAGCGGCGTTTTGGTTCGGCTCGCTAAAACTGCTACGCGGCCAACCATATCGGTGTAAGTCGCAATCCCGGCGTCCGGCAGTCCCAAATACGAAGCCACAGTGCCGTATCCCGTCATATAGAGGGCTTCGAATCCCAGTTGGTCGGCGATCCTAGCCGAGATTCCGTCGAACACGCCTGGAGCGACGAGTAATTCCTTTCTTGCGAGCCGCGCACGCAGGTTTGGTCGTTCTCGTTCGCTCATGCCCGCCCTCCCTTGTCCGGCGGCAAACCGCCGAACCACGGTCGCCGAACCACCGCCCCTTTGCTGGTTTCAGGAAAATCGACGACCCGGCGAGCCAAGACTTGCCCTTGGTGCGAGCACGTCTTTTAGCATGTTGGCGTGGGTATTCGCGTAATGGCCGCCATAAGCCCGTCGTTTGACAAAGGCACCGTCGCCGGCGCGGCCGACATAGTTGCCATTTTCGATGACGACCTTGCCCCGCGACAGAACGGTTTCGGTGTAACCCTTCACTTTGAAACCTTCATAGGCACTGTAATCAATATTCATATGATGGGTATGGCCATTAAAAGCGCTGATGGTTTCTTCGCGTGCGGGGTCGAAGATCACAATGTCCGCGTCGCTACCGACTGCGATCGTGCCCTTCTTCGGGAATAAACCAAAGATTTTTGCCGGCGCAGTCGACGTCAGCTCGACGAAACGATTGATGGAGATGTGACCCCGGCTCACGCCGTAGTGATAAATCAGGCTCATGCGGCTCTCGATCCCGGGGCCGCCGTTGGGAATTTTGCTGAAATCGTTGCGCCCGAGTTCTTTCTGCTCTTTGAGGCAGAACGGGCAATGATCCGTCGATATGACATCGAGAGCATGCGAGCGCAACCCACCCCAGAGCTCGTCATGGTTCCATTTCTCACGTAGCGGGGGGGTCAAGACATACTTAGCGCCGTCGAAACCCGGCTCATCGTAGCGGTCTACATCGAGGAGCAAATATTGTGGGCATGTTTCGGCGTGGGCCATTACGCCGCGCGCTTGCGCCATGCGCAGCTCGTGCAAGGCGTCGTAACAACTCAAGTGAACGATATAGACCGGCGCGCGCGCGACTTCCGCAATCGACAAGGCGCGGTGCACGCCTTCCGCTTCCAGCCGCGTCGGCCTCGTAAGTGCGTGATATTTCGGCTCGACATGGCGTTGCGCGAGCGCGATCTTCACCAGCTCGTCGATGACGATGCCATTTTCGGCGTGCATGCAGACAAGCGTACCGTCTTCGCCGGCCTTGCGCATGGCGCGAAAAATCGTGCCATCGTCAGATAACAGCGCACCCGGATAGGCCATGAACAATTTGTAGCTCGTGACACCGTTATCAGCGAGGCTGCGCATTTCGCCGATGCGCTCCTGCGGCATGTCGGTCACGATCATGTGAAACGCATAGTCGATCGCGGTCTTGCCCTGGGCCTTGGCGTGCCAGTCATCCAGCGCCTTCAGCGTCGAGGTTCCGCGCGTCTGGACCGCGAAGTCGATGATGCAAGTGGTGCCGCCGTGAGCTGCCGCACGCGTGCCTGTTTCGAACGTATCCGAAGTTACCGTGCCGCCGAACGGCAATTCGAGGTGGGTGTGCGGATCGACGCCGCCCGGTATCACCAGTTTGCCGGCCGCGTCGATTTCCTTGTCCGTTTCAATCACAAGGTCCTTGCCGATGAGCGCCACTTGCGACCCGTTGATGAAGACGTCGGCAAAGTAATCGTCCACCGAGGTCACGACGCGCCCGTTCTTGATCAATACACGCACCTCATGCCCCCTTGGTAGTTTGCGCAGGTCCCGGCTCTGATGTATCATTCGCAAAATGAAGCGGCGCACAAGGGTTTTTGGCAAGCTGCCGCTCCGGGCTTCAAGACATACAGCGAAAATTGGGCGTGTTCAAAACAGAGGAGACGGGCATGCGCGTGCATCAAAGTAAGTGGTCGCGCAGATCGTTCATGAAGGCCACCGCGGCCGGCGTGGCGACCGGCGTTGTGGGGAGTTTCTCGCGGCAAGCGGCAGCGGACGGCGGCGTGCGAAGCGTCGGCCTCGGCGTCAGCGAAATCAACGAGATCCAAGCCAAAGCGACGAAGGACCTCGGTTTCCCGGTCGCCGGACAAGCGCTCGGATATGGCGAAATGCTCAGCAAGATGCTGAACCAGAACGATCAATATGAGATCGCAGAGGCCTATTACCACGACCTCGCGCTGTTCTTGCCGGCGAAGGTGTTTCAGCCGATCGACACCAAGCGGATCAAGGATTGGGACAAGGTCACAAATCTCACCAAGACCGGAAAATTGACGCCGGAATCGAGCGTTGGGCAAGGCGCTGCCCCCTACAAGGAGCTGTGGTGCGACGAAAAGGGCACAATACTGAAGGAGCCCTCGCGTTACATCACCATGGTCCCGGCGTTCCACAACGCCGATTCCATGGGCTACAACCCCAAGGCGACCGGTCGCCCCATCGAAAGCTGGAGCGAACTGCTCAACAAGGAGTGGAAGGGCAAGGTGGGGCTGCTCAATGTGCCGTCCATTGGCACGATGGACTGTGCGATGGCGATCGAGGCGCTGGGTCTCAAGAAATTCGGCGACAAGGGCAACATGACCAAGCCCGAGATCGATTTTCTCATCGAGTACCTCATCCCGCTCAAGAAGGCAGGGCACTTCCGCGCCTTTTGGGAGAATTTCGGCCAATCGGTCAACCTGATGGTGAGCGGCGAAGTCGTGCTGGAGAGCATGTGGTCGCCGGCCGTCGCCGCGATCCAAGCGGAGGGCGTGCCCTGCATCTATGCATTCCCCAAGGAAGGCATGCGCGGTTGGCACGGGGGGCTCGCCATCTCCGCCAAGGTCAAGGGCAAGCAGCTCGACCAGGCCTATGAGTACATCAACTGGTGGCTGGATGGTTGGCCAGCGGCATTTGTCGCGCGTCACGGCTACTACCATTCGGTCCCCGACAACGCGAAGAAGTACCTCGAACCCGCGGAATGGGACTATTGGTACGACGGCAAGGCGGCGGCGAAAGACCTGCCGGATCCGTTCGGTACCATCATCATCAAGAAGGGCGACGTTCGAACCGGCGGCTCGTATTGGACCCGATATTCCAAGATCGCCGTGTGGAACTCGCTGATGGACGAGAACGACTACCTGACGAAGCGGTGGACGGAGTTTCTCAACGCTTGAGCTGAAAATGGCTGCAACGGGTGCCGCCGGCCTCAAGCCGGCGGCAACCACGAGCTTGGTTGACGCGTGACTACGGTTGAAAGCTACGCGAAGATAGCGCACGCCGAAACGGCGCCGCGCGGGCTGATCGGCGGCGCGCCAATGGTGCTGCCCGAGGCCAAACGCAAGTACCGCCGGGATCCCGGCTTTCCGGTGCCCGTGCTAATCGCGCCGGCCACGCTGTGGCTCGTAGTCTTTCTGTTTCTGCCGCTGATCTCAATTTTCATCTTCAGCTTCTGGAAATCGGCCGGCCACGGCATGGTGCCGGGCTTCACGCTCGACAACTATCGAGCCTTCTTCGCCTCCGAAGGCTTCTTCGATCCAAGTCATGCGGATTTTCTGACGCCATCGATCTTCGTCCGCACGCTGTGGACCACGTTTCGCTTCACCATCACGGTGATGGCGATCTGCTTGATCCTCGCCTATCCCCTTGCCTATTTCCTGTCGATGCAGGTGCAAAATTTCAAATGGCAGCTCACCCTCTTCCTGCTGGCCATGGTCCCGTTCTGGACCAGCTATCTCATTCGCGCGGTCGCCTGGCTGCCGATGCTCGGCCGCCACGGGCTCATCAACGAGTTCCTGGTCGCGTTCGGTCTCGTCGATGAGCCTGTAAGCTTCTTCCTCTATTCCGAGTTCAGCTACACGATGGCGCTGGTGCAGCTCTATGTCGTGCTGGCGGTCGGACCGATCTTCTTTTCGCTCGCCAAGATCGATCGCACGCTCATTGAAGCTGCGCGCGACATGGGCGCGACGCCATTCCAGATTTTCCGCGAGATCATCGCGCCGCTCTCGCTGCCGGGCGTCGCCATCGGCATGATCTTCGTCTTCGTCCTGGTGATGGGCGAATTCGCAACCGCCGTGGTCGTCTATGGCGGCAAGGCGTCGACGACAGGCACCGTGATCCTGAGCTATTACTCCACCTCCAACTACCCCTTCGCAGCAGTCAATGCCTTCATGCTCATGGTGGCGATGATGATCGGCGTGGTCATCATCTTGCGGTTGGTCGATATACGCAAGGAGCTTTAGGAATGGCGCGCTCGACGCCGGAGGGTCGCCGCAAGGCACGCGTGAAAGCGGGCTTCAGCGTCTACTATGCGATCTTTCTGATCTTTGTCTATGGACCGATGTTCGCGATGTTCACGCTGTCGTTTCAGGGGCCGCGTGGCGGCACGAGCTTCCCGATGCGGGGCTTGAGCTTTTTCTGGTGGGAAAAGATGACAGGACCATCGGCCGTCGGCGATCTCAAGGGCTCGCTGGTACGGTCGCTCATTCTTGCGGTCGTGGTGATGATCATCACGGCGCTGTTCTCGACCATGCTGGCAATGGCATTTCGCAAGCGCTTCCGCGGTTCGGGGGTCCTGTTCTATGCGGTGATGGCGGGCCTGATGGTGCCGGGCGTTCTGCTCAGTCTCGGCCTGGCCACGATGCTGCGTCAAATCGGCATCCCTCCCAATTGGTGGTCTTCGGGCCTCGCCGTTCACGTGGTTTGGACGCTGCCGTTCGGCTTCCTGGTCATGATGGCGGTGTTCAACCGCTTCGATGGCAGTCTCGAGGAGGCGGCGCGAGACATGGGGGCCGATGAATGGACGGTGTTCAAGGAGGTCACGCTGCCGCTGATCACGCCGGGCATCGTGGCGGCGGGCCTGTTCGGGTTCACGCTCTCTTACGATGAATTTGCCCGCACCACGCTGCTGTCGGGGGCGCAAAATACCTTGCCGCTCGACATCAACGCATCATTGACGCAGCGTGTACAACCGACCCTTTTCGCTCTCGGGACGGCATCGACGATATTCTCGTTACTGATGATCGGACTATTTATTGTAGTCTATACGATCCTTTATCGGAGGTCCCGCTAGCCGCGGATGACTGCCGTACGACTTTGAGCAGCCAAAAGATCAGACAAAAGATCACGGTCAGGATCACAAGCGCAGCGACGGCACCGAGGCGCGCGCCAAACTCGGCGTCGAGTGTGTACTCGTTCTGCAGCAAATAGACGCAAAGAATTTGCACGGATTGCGCCGCGGCGCCGGCGCACAGGAGAACTGCGATGAAGGTGGAGCCGCGCAACGAAGCGAGCACCATTCCGTCGACGCTGCGCCGCTGGACAATGTAGAGACGATAGGCCCGCCAATGATACCCGCAAAACCCGACGATACCCGCGATCAGCACAACCCAAAATATCGCGTTGTCGTATCCGAGTCCGTTGATGACCAGGTTGAAAAAGTCTTCAAACGGCTTGTAGAAGTACAAAAAGATCAGAATGACGATGAAGGCCACATAACCCACAAGCGCCCAGAACAGCCGCCACCCCGCCATTTTAGTCCAGCCCTTTTATCATTAAAGCGGATGTACCCCGGCTCCGGGCATTAACTGGAGCACGTCACGTCGCGTACGGCAAGAGGTAACCGGACGGCGCATCTCGAAGCCTTCAGCCATGAGATGTTGCGCCCATGGCGACGATCAACAAGACGGCATAGAGAATCACGAACAGCGTATCCTTGAGCGCCGGCAGGGTCTGCCGCTCGCTGGACGACGATACGAGCGTGACGACCTCGAGAAGGAAGAATATGACCGTCAGTATGAGAAAGGGCCATATCGAGCCCCACCAAGACACGGGCACCGCGATACCTTGCACAGCCTGCCAGACTAGGAGCAGCAGCGGAAGGACAATCAGATATCCATACCCAACCAGGAAACGGCTTCGCGCCGAGGTGCGATCGAGAACCCAGAACCCGGCGAAGAACAAAACCAGGTTGAGAATGTCCCAGAAACTACCCGCATAGGCTTCGGGCTTTGCGACGCTCCGCAGGTTGAGGAAAGCCAGCACCAGTAGAAATACCAACAGGTCGCAGAAAAGCCATTCGCGCGCTGTTTCGGCGCCGCTCTTGGTGCCCCAAGCGCGCGTTGCCTTGTCGAACAGCAGCACCAGCGTCACGCCGAGGCTCGCGGGATAGATCAGCTGGATGACCAGTCCGTATTGTTCAGCCGATGACAGATCGATCCAGCACAACAACAGAATCGCCAGCACTAGGGCGAGCAAGCCGAGCACGCGCAGCGGCGATGGCACGGGTACAGCCGCTGCGCCTGCTTCCGCTGTTTCCGCCGTCGTCTCCATCGGCCGCCGTGTCGGAGGGCGCTGCGCTGACTGGGCCAAGGTGTAGGCAAGGGAGACGGCGAGCCCAACGACGCCGAGAGCGACCATGACCGCAGCAAAGATGATCGCGCGCGTGTCGGAACGCCAATCGCCGATGGTCTCGCCCCATGCCCATTGTCTCCCGGTCGAAATAAGCCAAATGGCGAACGCCGCGATTGCGGCGAGCAGTATCAATGCCAACGTGAATTCGTACCAGCGCGGCGACTGCGCCGGTTGGGCGGAGCCGCTTGCGGCAGCCTGCTGTCTTTGCGGCGCGCGCACCAACAATCCGATCAGGAAGGCCAGGACGCCGAATACGGCGACAACGACCATGGCCTCTACGAAATCTGTCGCTCTCTGTTCCAAAACGGCCTGACCCTTTCCGTCGGATCGGCTGCATGCCGACGTCCTAATGCCCGTTGCGCATGAGCGTTTCGGCACATTTGCAAAGGCTATCGTTTGCGAGGCGCTCAAGCAGCGCGCCGAGCGGACGGCCCGGGGCTTGGCGGGCGGCCGCGGTTTCGCGCACCGCCGAGCCGTTCGCATGCAATTGGCCGACCACTTCGATCACGTCGTCATGGGCGCTGTGCCGCACGATCTCAAAGCTCCAGCTGTCGCCATAAGCCTCGCGCAATCCGCGGATGACCTCCGGCAGCGAGCGCCCGTTCCGACGGGTGACCGGCGGTGGTGCGTGAGGCGGCGAGGCGATCGGACGGATCCGCGGCGGGCTTAGGGGGCTGGTGCCGCTCCTGGACATCAGCCTCGAAGGGGTCGGCGCCTGGCGTGATGTCGGCTGCGCGGCTCGCTCCGACGCCTTTATTTGCGGCGGTTCGGACGTGGTCGCCGGCTTGGACCGGGTTTCGCACATGCGCTCGCGAAGCGCCCTGGTCGCTGCCTCATCTACCGTCTCGGCGGCGGCATCGACAATGACGCCATAGGCGAGGCGGGCGTGCTCCACCGTGCAGAAACCATCGAGCACATCGTCGAGCACCTTGGTCGCGGGCCGTTCCAGCGGCTCCCCGAAGCCGCCCCCGCATGGGCCGTAGAATACATGCACGTCGCCGGCGGCCACGCGCATACCCGAGAACTTGGCCGGCATGTGCCTTACGTCATTCGGGCGGCCGACGTTGTAGATGTCGACCTTCCCAACTTGTCCGGGACTGCCGCCGAATATGCCCCACGGCACGTCGTGGTGCCGCTCGTTCTCGTGGGTGATGAAGGCGTCGGTAAGAACACGCTGCGCCTTGACCACGCCAATGCCGCCGCGAAAGCGGCCGGCCCCGGGCATGACATCGTCGCGTAACTCATAGCGGTCGCAGATCATGGGCAAATGCATCGCCAGGTCTTCGATCGGATTGTTCCGCGTATTGGCCATCAGATTGTCGATGCTGTCGGGCCCATCCGCGCGCGGCCGGCCGCCATACGAGCCCTCGTTGACCTCGAGAAAGACCCAATAATCGCCGCTAGGCCTAACACCCGCATAGGAGCAGAACGACAGGCTTGCGGAACTGCCGGCGATGATGTCGTTGGGCAAAACCGGCGCTAGGGCCTTGTAAATCAGATCGATCACGCGATTGCATTGGGTAAACCGCGCCTCGGCGGCTGCGGGGAAGGTCGGATTGTAGATCGAGCCTTTCGGTGCGGTGACCTTGACCGGCCGGAATGATCCCTGGTTCGACGGCACCTTGACGTCCGACGTCACGGCGTCAAGCAGCAGCGAGCGGATGGCGCAGAAGCAGGCGACCTTGGTTGAGCCCTCGAACGGCACGTTGAACGCCGTCTCGACCTGCTTGGACGAGCCGGTGAGATCGATTTCGATGTCGTCGCCCTTGACGCGGACGCACACCTTGATCGGCAGACGGACGTCACGGTTCTTTCCGTCATCGTCGAGAAAGCCTTCGGCGCGGTACTCGCCATCGGGAATGGCGGCAATGCGCTGGCGCAGGACGCGCTCGGTGTAATCCATCAGCTGTTGCGTCGCATCGAGGACGAGTTGCCGTCCGTAGCGGTCCATGAGTTCGACGAACCGCTTGGCGCCCAGCCGGGCGGAGGCAATCTGCGCATCGAGGTCGTCCTGCAACTGGCGCGCGGCGCGGCTGTTGCGGCGGATAAACTCCCACACCGCTTCGTTCCGTTTGCCCCGTTCGTAGAGCTTGGTTCCGGCAAACAGCATCCCCTCGGCGTAAACGTCCGGGATGTCGATGATCAATCCAGGCGTCGCCGCGCCGATGTCGACGTGGTGCGCGGTATTGGCCGAAAATCCGACCAACGCGCCTTCGTGGAAAACCGGTACGACAACGGCAATGTCCGGCGAGTGGCTCGATCCGTGATAGGGATGATTGTGAATGACGAGATCGCCGTCATGCCATTCGCCGTCCTGCAGGGTGTCGCGGATGCCCGCGAGATAACCGGGCAAGGAGCCGATATGCAGCGGTGTCGATTCAGACTCGCAGAGCGTATTGAACTCGACGTCGAACAACCCGGCACCAAGATCCTGCGATTCGCGGATGATGGAGGAGAACGACATGCGGTAGAGGACATGCCCCATTTCTTCGGCGATCGTCTGCAAGGCGCCATTGATTACCTGCAGCGTGATGGGGTCGATGGCTTCTCCTGACATGCTGCTCGCTTTCAGTCGCCGCGATGGAGGTGAAGATTGCCGAACTCGGCTACCGCCGCGACGTAACCAGGCGGCAATAGGACGGTTGAGTCGTGCTGGATAAGGATTGCCGGCCCCGTGATCCGATGCCCGGCCTTGAGACGATCGCGGCTATAGCGGGGTGTATCCACGGTCTGACCGTCGTCGAATGTCGTTGGTCGGCTATAGAGGAACGCATTGGATATACTGTGGCCGTTCGCACCTTCGATGCGCGCCACCTTGAGCGGCGCCACGATCTCGCGCCCGATCGCGCGGACCGTGATCAGCTCGACCTCGCCGTCTTCGAAGTGATAGCCGTAATCGAGCCGGTGTTGCTGGTGGAAGCCCGCGGTCACTTGGCTCAAGTTGGCCGCGGTCAACTCGCCGTCCGGCAACTGCGCACGCAGCTCGAAGCCTTGTCCGTGATAGCGGCATTCCGCGAGCTTTTGAAATTTCTGTTGCTCCGGCGGGACACCATCCTCCTCCAGATCGCGCCGACACCGCGCGACCAGCTCGTCGATCACGGCATTGATACGGGAAATGGCCGTTTGATCCGCGTGCTTGAGCGAGACGATGAGGGAGCGTGCATGCTCATACTGCATGTCGGTTTGCAACAGCCCCATCGCCGCCGTGATGCCGGGCGCTACCGGGACGATGATCTCCTTCGCCGAAATTGCCTCGGCTAATGCGACCCCGTGCAAAGGACCAGCGCCGCCGAAAGGCACCAACGCAAATTCCCGCGGGTCGATGCCCCGCGCGACCGAGTTCGAACGGATGGCCAAAGCCATATTCGAGTTGATGACCTTGATGATGCCGAGCGCGGCGTCGGTAATTGACAGGCCTAGAGGCTTCGCCACCTTGGCTTCGACGGCCTTGTGCGCGAGGTCACGGTCGAGCGGCAAATCGCCACCCAACATCTTGTCGGCATCGAGGCGGCCGAGAACGACTTGCGCGTCGGTGACGGTCGGCTCCTCGCCGCCTTTGCCATAACAGGCCGGGCCGGGATCGGCCCCGGCCGAACGCGGCCCGACATGAAAGCCGCCGGCGGAATCGATATAGGCGATCGATCCGCCACCAGCACCGATCGAGACGAGATCGATCATCGGCACCAAAATGGGGTGGCCGCTCACGTAAGAGTCGCGCGCATTCATGATTTTGATGCGCCCGTCGGGGATGGTGCTGATGTCGGCGGAAGTTCCGCCGATATCGACGGTGATCAGGTTGGAACGGCCGCACAGCATGCCCTCGGCCCGGCCGCCGATCACGCCGCCCGCCGGGCCCGACATCAGAATGCCGACCGCTTTCTGCGAGCAGGTTTCGACCGTGGCGATGCCGCCGTTCGATTGAATGACTCGTAGATTGGCCCGGAAGCCGTTGTCGGCGAGCTTGTTCTGCAAATTGTTGAGATAGAGCGATGTCTTCGGCCCGACGAAGGCATTCATCGCGGCAGTCGAGAAGCGCTCGTATTCGCGGATGACGTTGGCGACTTCGGACGAGGTGCAGATATACGCATCGGGCATCTCGGCACGGACAATCTCGGCAGCGCGTCGCTCATGCGCGTCGTTGAGAAAAGAAAACAGAAAGCCGACGACCACGGATTTGATGCCGCGGCGCTTGAACAGCCGGATCGCCTCGACGATTTCTTTCTCGTCGAGGGGAATTTCGATATCGCCATGGGGCGGCAGGATGCGTTCGGTCACCGCGATACGGTTTCGCCGCTTCACCAGGGGGCTTTGCTGCCAGGGAACCTCGAAATGCAGCGAAAAATTATATGGCCGCTTGTGTCGACCGATGTGAAGTATGTCGCGGAAGTTGCGCGAGGTCAGCATTCCGACTTCGGCGCCGTTGTGCTCAATGGTGATGTTGGTAGCGATCGTCGTGCCGTGCACGATCAGGGAAACGTCGTCTGGCCGCACGTTGGATATCTTGCACAGCTCGTGCAGTCCTTTAAGCACGCCCTCCGACTGGTCATGCGGCGTGCTTGCGACCTTGTGCACGAAAACACCATGATCGGCCTCGAGTACGAGGTCGGTATTGGTGCCGCCGACATCGACGCCTACGCGCGCCATGAATCGCCCGACCGTCTCCTCCGCCGCGGTGCCAATGCGGGGTGCACAACGTCCTTGATATGCGGAAAGATTGTCAGCATTGACCCACACGCGCAACCCCCAAGGGCAAACTCGGAGGTGGCAGCGTGCTCTCGCGGACCGCCCGTCGTTGCTTAGATTGGCTCCTCCTGACTTTCCCCCTGGAGTTCAAAAGGAATAAAACCAATGGCGGTTGAATGCGAACCTGGGTACAAATGAATTGGATCAACAGGACTGTGAGCGATGACCCTTGCCGCGAAATTCGTCTGCTCCGGTTGCAGGTGGTGGCATTTTCATCCTTTGGAAGGCGCTGAACCAAACTCGGAACGGGCGGTCGGGTATTGCCGGCGTTTCCCACCCAGCCGTCGCGAGAACGGCGTCGGCGCGTGGCCGATTACGTTTGGCAGTGATTGGTGTGGCGAGTACGCGGACAAAAGCGATGACTCTCCGCGGGCGTCGCGCAGTGCTTCGGCGGCGCACTGAACGTCCCCCACCGCAGGTTGTTCGCGTATCAGATTAGATGAGATCGATGCAATTTATCAGTGCCGCTTCGATCGCGCGGCGAAAGGCGTCGCGTTCGTCCTGCCCGCCACCCGCAGCACCTACCCTAAATCGCAGGCCGCCACTTGCACCGCTCACCGGTCCTTCGGAAATGTTGGCGCGTCCGAATTGTGTTCGGACCGCGCCCTCCTTGCCGAGGATGAGCTTGCAAAGGACGATCGCTTCGTCGCCAACGCGCCGCTGCTCGGCGATTTCGTAGCGCCAATCATCGCCGAAGCGCTCTCTCAGGCGACGCGCTGCCGGCGACTGCGGGTCGAGCTTCGCCCCGGGTGAGGTGGCAGGCGAGCGGAACGCGCTCGTCTGCTTCCCGAAGGGTCCCTTTAAGGCTGCCGCAGCTTTACCAGCATGCGAGCGCCCGTCACGATAGAGCTCGTCGAAGCGTTTCTTGTTTTGCGCCAGCATGTCGTCGAAGACCGACGACAGTTCGGGTCGCTGCGTGTTTGCCATCGCGGCTTATCCACGTTGTGCGCGAGGCCACCAGCGATCAAAATCGTCTTGCGCTTTGGCCGCGAAATCCGTGCTTGGAATAAAGCTGCGGAGATAATCGAGCGCGTCGTCAAGCAACACGACATCGGCGTATTTCGCGTCGATGTCAAAGAGGTTCGCCTCGTGCGGCCCCGCTGCCCTATCGCCGACTGCCTCGCGCACGACGATGGTATGATAGGCGTATTGCAGAGAATCGATGGCCGAAGCGCGTATACAGCCGCTGGCGCTGCAGCCCGCCATGATGACGGTATCGATGCCTCGCGCCCGAAGATCAGCGTCGAGATTGGTGCCGAAGAAGGCGCTTGCGTACTTCTTTTCGATCACCGTCTCGCCCGGCAGGGGCTGAATTCTTTGGTCGACTTCGGTCAGCGGCGAGCCTTTTTGCAGGATGGCGAGCGAGGGGACTTTTTTCACAAAGAGGCCGCCGTCGTGTAAATCCTCGGCATAGGCGATCGTGGTATAGACAATCGGCAACCCGGCGCGCCGAAAAGCGTCTTGAAGCCGGCGTGTTGCGGTGATCTCCCAGGCGAAGTCGCCGCCCAGCGGCGTTGAGGGATCAGTAAAGGCGTTGATGAAGTCGACGATAAGCAGGACAGGACTTCGGCCATATCCGGACCGGCCGGCAAAGCCCTTACGTTCGTAGTCCGCGCGTGCGTTCTTTTGCCAGTCGTTCATCGGGCCCTCCCGCACCTGCGTGATGAATAAGGATGGCGTCGCCTATGTGGGTTGTCAACAACATCGGGACACGTAAACAAACAAGCGCGGCCTCTTGCCGGTGTGCGCGCGACGTGGGACTGTCCACACGCGTCCGTTCGCCGGCCGAACCGTCTGCGGTCGTTCAACGAACCCTTGAGTCAGTGGGACATCCATGACCGATGACAATCGTACTCGCTCACCATTCGGCGTAACCCGCGCGGGCTATGGGGCCACCTCTGGAACGCGTTATCAGCCACGATCGCTCGTAACGTCGCAAAGCACACAATCGGCCAGGAGCGCACGGTCCACCTTGCGATCCGGCAGCGGGAAAAAGGAAATATTCTGCGCCATCGGCGTCGACGTCGACGCGGTGGCGGGCTGGCTCGGCTCCTATGGCGGAGAGAATTCGCCTTGCGATATTTCCCGCGGCCTGTTTGCGGGGGAAGTGGGCGTGCCGCGGCTCGTCAAGCTGTTCGACCGCCTTGGTATCCCGACAAGTTGGTTCATTCCGGGCCACTCGATCGAAACATTCCCGACGCAGTGCAAGATGGTGGTCGATGCTGGCCATGAGATAGGCATGCACGGCTACTCGCATGAAAACCCGATCGCCATGACGCCGGAGCAGGAAGAGGCGGTCATGGATAAGTGCATCGACCTGATCGAGCGCCTGGCTGGCCGGCGGCCAACCGGTTACGTCGCGCCCTGGTGGGAATTCAGCAATGTCACCAATGAGTTGCTGCTGAAAAAGGGCATAAAATACGACCATAGCTTAATGAACGACGACTTCCACCCGTTTTACGTGCGGGTAGGGGATAGCTGGACGCATATCGATTTCTCGAAGCATCCCAACGAATGGATGAAGCCGCTCGTTCGCGGCGAGGAAACCGATCTCATCGACATACCCGGCAGCTGGTACCTCGACGATCTGCCGCCAATGATGTTCATCAAAAGCGCCCCGAACAGCCACGGCTTCATCAAGCCGCGCGACATCGAAGAACTTTGGTGCGACCAGTTCGATTGGGTCTATCGCGAGTGCGATTATGCGGTGTTCGCCATGACCATCCACCCGGACGTCTCCGGGCGTCCGCAGGTCCTGCTGATGCTGGAGCGGATGTATGACTATCTCTCGAAGCATGCCGGCGTGAAGTTTTGCACCTTCGACCAGATTGCTGATGATTTCCGTCGCCGCTATCCGCGGGAGACCACCCCCGCCGAAGCGGCCCATGCGCGCTGAGGGCCCCGTCCATGTGCGCCCTTTGTGGCGTGCTCGGTGGCAAGGCTCATTGGAGCGATAGCGCCAGCGCGCCGGCGGTGTTCGCTGGTCGAAGCGAGCCGCAGACGAGGACGCGCGAGCGCCAAGCGCGTGTGCGTATCCTCAACGCCGTGCTCAAGCACCACAGCGTCGTCGTCAAAGACTGGTCGGGCAACGCGTACTTGCTGACCAGCCGCACCGGCCGGACGGCGATCGTCGACACGGTCGGCGACATCTGGCCGGCGGCAGAACGGATCAGCGGGCGAATCTGCGACCCGCTCGATGAACGATACTTAAGTACGCTCACCAACCGCGAAGGCTCAAACGCTGCGCCATGACAAATTACGGCGAGCTGATGCCGGTTAATATCATCACCGGCTTTCTTGGCAGCGGCAAGACGACGTTATTGCAACGCTTGTTGCGTTCGCCGGAACTGTCCGAGGTTGCCGTTCTGGTCAACGAGTTCGGCGAGGTCGGGCTCGACCATCACTTGTTGCAAGGGGTGGCCGAAAGCACCCTTTTGCTCGAAAATGGTTGCCTATGCTGCGCGGTTCGCGGCGACCTGCAAAAGGCGCTGAGAAATCTTTTGTCGCAACAAACTCGGGGAAGCGTTCCGCATTTTCGCCGCGTCGTCATCGAGACTTCCGGATTGGCCGACCCGGCGCCGATCGCTTACACGCTGCTGTCGGAGGCAGTTCTGCGCCATCATTTCCGTCTCTCCGGCATCATCACGACAATCGACGCCGTCAACGGGGCGAACCAACTCGGCACTTTTCCCGAGGCAGTCAAGCAAGTGTCGATGGCAGACCGGCTGGTGGTAACCAAGGCGGATCTGTCCGACGGACCGTCGGTTGCCGCTTTACGCGCGCGACTGCGCACACTCAATGTTGCCGCGCAAATCTTGGAGTCGACCGAAATCCCGGGCGATATCCGTCACCTCCTGACCGACGACATCTACGACGCTGCCGGCAAGTTTCGCGAGGCCAGCCATTGGAAAGCGGAGGCGGTCGACGAGCCCGCGGACCATGAGCACACCGCCGGCGTGCAATCCTTCGCCGTCATCTTCGATCGGCCGCTCGATTGGTCCTCGTTCGGCGTTTGGGCCAGCATGCTGTTGCATCGCCATGGGGCCGACGTGCTCCGTCTCAAAGGCATACTCAATGTGGCGGGCTTGCCGACGCCAGTGCTCATCAACGGGGTGCAGCACATCGTCCATCCGCCGAGCCATTTGGAACGATGGCCGGACGCCGACCGCCGCTCGCGCCTGATTTTCATCGTGCGCGGGCTGCAGCGGTCGCGTATCGAGCGCTCGCTCGCGATCTTTAGCGATCTGGTCAATCAACCGGCGCTATTGCCGGCCTGAGCGGCAGTCCGGCAAACCGGAAATCGAGGTCGGTCAGCGGGCCCGCGGCGGTGCGCTTCGCGGCCGCCACCCCGTGCGCAAGGCGCGCACGACAAAGTGCAGCAAATAGAAAATCACGGCCAAAATCACCAGCAAAAAAATGGTAAGGGCCTTCTGGCCGAACGCGCTGTCGAAGATCGGCCCGCGGTTGACGAAATATTCGCTGAGAACCTCGATCGCCTGCAGCGTCGCACCGGCACAGAAGATTACGGCTACGAGAATGGCCGCCTGCAGCGTGTCGAACACCAGCGTATCGACGTTCAGTTCGGTGACGTGCCCGAAGATCTCGGTACGGAATGACTGCCAATGGGCGAACGCGTAGGCGGCGATTCCGACCAGGGAAGCGAACCAGAAAATGATGTTGCTGAAATGGATGAATGGGATGTGCGCGACCAGATAAGTCTCGAAAGGGCGGTAAAAATAAAGAAAAATGAGGAGGATGATGACCGCGACGATGCCGATCCAGTATTGCTGTTGCTTGGTTGTATCGTCCGTCATATTCGCCGTATGGTGCGGGGTCTGTTCGAATGGTAGATCATTCCACCGTGTTGTCAAAATCACGCGGCGGGCGGTTTTGGAGCCATTATGACCTAACGCAACAAGTTGACAACGGCGCGCAGCTCCGGGACTATTGGTGCGCTCCGGGACCTTTGCAATCAAAACGGCGTGTACAACGCCGCCTCCGTACGCGCCTGGAGGCGCGGCCCCGTGGGAGTGGCTGCCAAGAGTGGTTGTTCGAGCTTCGGCGCAAATCGTTCCGAAGCGTGGCAACGCAGGGGGTGAGATGAGTAGCCGGCTCGGCATTGATGTCGGCGGGACGTTTACGGACCTGCTTCTGTTCGACGAGAGCTCTGGGACAATGCGTCTTTTTAAGACGCCGTCGACGCCCAGCGATCAGTCGGTCGGGATTCTCGATGGGATCCAGCAACTCATCGACGAAACCGGTGTCGCCGCCTCCGATGTCACCGCGCTGCTTCATGGCACGACGGTGTCGACCAACATCGTATTGGAGGAAAAGGGCGCCAAAGTCGGTCTGCTTGTCACCGAGGGCTTCGAACAGGTTCTGCATCTTGCACGCTCGCAGACCCCGGGACCGCTGGCCGGGTGGATCATTATGCAAAAGCCCGACCCGCTGGCCGATCTCGAACTGACCCGCGGCATACGTGAGCGCATCAATGCGCGCGGCGACATCATCTCGCCGCTCGACGAAGCATCGGCCCGTACCGCGGTACGCGATTTGATCGGACTAGGCGCTGAATCCATCACCGTGTCGCTGATGCATTCATACGCTAATCCGCAGCACGAGCAGCGGGTAAAGGCGATCATCGAGGAAATCGCGCCCGAGATGACCGTATCGGTGTCCTCGGAGATCCTGCCGGAGTTCCGCGAATACGAGCGCACGCTGGTCACCGTCATGAATGCCTATGTTCGCCCCAGCATGCGCCGCTACCTGAACGGTTTCGAGGAAAAGCTACACCGCGTGCAGTTTCAACCCATTGTGAACATTGTGCGCTCGGACGGCGGTCTGATGAGCGTCGAGCGCGCCAGCCAATCGCCGGTGCATACAATGCTGTCCGGCCCGGCCGGCGGCGTATCCGGTGCAGCCTTCATGGCTTCGCTCGCCGGTTATCCCGAGGCGCTCGGTTTCGACATGGGCGGCACCTCGACCGATGTTTCGCTCATTCAGGATGGCAAACCGACGATCTCGCGGCAGACGTCAATCGGCTACTATCCCATAAAGGTGCCTTCCGTTGACGTGCATAGTGTCGGCGCCGGCGGCGGTTCGATTGCCCACGTGCCGATGACGGGCGCGTTGCGCGTCGGCCCGGAAAGCGCGGGCGCGGTGCCGGGTCCGGCGTGTTACGGCAAGGGGGGCGACCGGCCGACGGTGACCGATGCCAATGTGGTGTTGGGCCGGCTGCCGCCGCGGCTCCTCGGCGGCAAAATCGTGCTCGACACCAAGGCGGCCGAGGAGGCAGTGGCGAAAATCGCCCGTGCGCTCAGCCTCGACCTGCACCAGGCGGCGCAGGGTATCCTCGACATTGTCAACGAGAACATGCTCGGGGCGCTGCGCCTTGTCACCGTGCAAAAGGGCCTGGATCCTAGAGATTTTGCGCTGGTCGCCTTCGGCGGCGCCGGGCCGATGCACGGCAACGCCATGGCCATACTTGCCGGCTGCTTTCCGGCCATCGTGCCACCCACGCCCGGCGTGTTGTCTGCCTTGGGCTTTCTTTATTCCGACGTGAAGAACGAATTTGCCCAGACTTTCGTGCGCACCATCGACGAAGCCCAGCCCAGCCAGATCGGCGACATCCTGATGAAGTTGGGGCGCGAAGCCAAAGCGTGGCTGCGCGAGGAGGGCGTTGAAGAGGGGCGACAGCGCCTGAGCTACGAGGCGGATGTCCGCTATTTCCGGCAGGGCTACGAGTTTTCCCTCGAAATCGACCCAGATCGACTGGGAAGCGGAGGACTTAACGACCTTGCAGCCCGTTTCGGTCTGGCGCACGAGCGCATCTATGGCTTCAGGCTCGATCAGCCGGTGGAGCTCGTCAATCTCCGTGCAGTCGGGGTGGGGGCGGTCCAGAAGATGAATTTGCCGAAGTTCGAGAGGCAAGGGCCTGACCCGGCCGCCGCAGTGATCGAGCAGCACCGCGCCTATTTCGACGGCGGTTTCGTCTCGGTTAATGTCTACGACCGCACCCGATTGCAGGCCGGCAACCGCGTCCGCGGCCCGGCTATCGTCGTGCAGATGGACGCTACGACCGTGATCCATCCTAATCACACTGGCGAGGTCGACGAGTATCTGAGTATTCTGATCAGACCTGATAAGGTGTCCTAAGGCACCGGGAGAACCTGTTCGATGACGAATTTCACTCCCCTGGGCAGCACGGTAAGTTTTGATGACCTGCTCAAGGCCAACAAGGAACAGTTCGATAAAGTTTTTTCGGTGCAGACGAAGGAATTGGGTCTGCTCGGCTCCAGCCACCGTCCGCCAACCAATGCGGATCTAGCCTCCGCCAGTCTCGCGTCGGAAGCGGCCGGGCAGCCTTCCGAGGTCTATGCCCTGCTCAACGACCGTTTTGGGTCGCAGTGGTCGTCCGAAGTTGTCGAACATAAGACAGAGCGGGGCTCGGTGACCGTGCTCGTCAAGCTGACGGTGGACGGCAGCACGAAGATGCAGTTCGGCTCGGCACGCGCCAATGGCGACGAGGGCGCCGCGCTCCAGCGGGCCACCGAAACGGCACTGCGCGGTTGCGCCGAGATGTTCGGCGGCGCCGCCGGGTCGGAGACGCGCGCTCAACGGTCGGCCCGGGAGCATCCGACGGTCGGACGCGCGAGCAGCAGCGTGCGCGGCAATGACGCTCCCGCGCCGCGGGCGCCGCAGCCAAGGGAAGGTCGCCGGCTCGACCCGGTTTCGCTCGACCTGATCGAGAACGCGCTCCGCAATGCCCGCCACGAGATGGATGCGGTGCTGTTCCGCTCGGCCATGTCGCCGGTGATTCGCGAGCAACACGATGAGTTCCCGATGATCACCGATCCGAAAGGGCGGATGATCGTCGGGCAGTTCGGCTCTTACGTTAACGAGATGCTCGCCGAGCAAAAGTTCAATTTGGAGCCCGGCGACGTCATCCTCCAGAGCGACCCCTACAAATGCGGTGGCGCGATCAGCCATATCAACGACTGGATGGTGTTGGTCCCGGTGTTCTACGAGGGCGAACTGGTCGGCTTCACCTCCATGTTCGGCCACATGATGGACGTCGGCGGTTGGGTGCCGGGCAGCATGCCTACGGATGCAAACTCGATCTTCGGCGAGGGACTGCGCATTCCGCCGCTCCTGCTTTACCAGCGCGGCGAATTCAATAAGTCGGTGCTCGATCTTATTATGAACAATACCCGCACGCCGGAGATGAACTACAGCGATCTCATGGCGATCATCGCCGGCTGCCGCGCCGGCGAGAAACGCGTGATCGAGATTTGTGGCCGCTTCGGCCGCGACACCTACAAGCGGGCTTGCGAGGCGCTGCTCGAGCGGACCAATCGCGCAATGCGCAAGCTCATCATGCAGAATTTGCCGGAGGAGCCGAAGTCGTTCGAGGACTATGTCGATGACGATGGCCGCGGCAACGGCCCCTTCAAGATGAAGTTAACCGTCTGGCGCGAAGGCGACCATGCCTATTTCGATTGGACCGGCACCTCGCCGCAGGCACCCGGGCCAATCAACTTCTATCTGCACGAGGGCATGTTCAAGATGTTCATCGGGGTCTACATGATCATGGTGTTCGACCCCCAGATATTATTCAACGACGGCTTCTACGACCTGATTCACGTGACCATGCCGAAGGGCTCGCTAGTGCATCCCGATTTTCCCGCTCCTCTAGGCTCCCGCACCCACGCGCTGTCGCGTCAATTCGACGTGCTCGGCGGGGCGCTGAGCTACAACGCACCGGAGATGGCGACGGCGGCAGGCTACGGCTCGAGCCCGCATTTCCTCTATTCCGGCGTCGACAAGTCGGGCCGACCGTTCCAGCTTATGGAAATTCTCTACGGTGGAATTCCGGGCCGTCCGATCGGCGACGGCATGGACGGTCATTCATGGTGGCCGCTATTCCAGAATATCCCGAGCGAATACCTGGAGACCTATTACCCGATGCTGGTCGACAGCTACACCACCATTGTTGACACCGGTGGTGCCGGCAAGCACCGCGGCGGCAACGGGGTCGAGAAGATCTTTCTCCTCCTTGAGGAGGGAGACGTTTCGATCCATGACGACCGACACCTGTCGCAACCCTGGGGCATTCTCGGCGGGCGGCCGGGTGCATGCTCGGAGAAATGGCTCCTGCGCAAGGACGGCACGCGTCAACCGCTGCCGTCCAAGGTGGACAATGTGCGCGTCCACGCCGGCGACCGTGTGATTTTTCGCACTGCCGGGGCCGGCGGCTGGGGCGACCCGCTTGAGCGTGATCCGCTTCGCACCCGCAACGACGTCGCGCGCAGGCTGATGAGCGAAGCCAAAGCGCGAGAGGAGTATGGTGTTATTCTCTCAGGCCCAGCTTTGGAGGTCGATCGCCGGGCCACGGACGAACTGCGCGACAGCATGCGGCGCAATCGAAAAACTCCAAAGTTGTTCGATTTCGGGGAGCGCAAAGCAAATGCTTCGACTTCCCGTGCCGTTAATTGAACTGAGGCGGATGTGGTCAATGACAACGCAAGAACTTCGATAAACGGGGCGGGTGTACCATGCTTGAGGTCGTAATCAGTCTCCTCATCGCCGCAATCATCCTGGTCGCGATCTTCTACATTATCTCGATTTGGATCTACAAGCGCGCACCATCCAATATGGGCTTCATACGGACCGGCTTCCTCGGCACCAAAGTGTGCCTGGGCAGGGGCGCCATCGTGCTTCCCGTCTTTCACGAGATAACTTGGGTCTCGCTGGAGACGATCAAGTTTGCCGTCAGCCGAGCGCGCGAACAGGCGATACTGACCTCCGACAACATCCGCATCGACGTAAACGCCGAATTGTATGCCCATGTCGGCCATACCGAGCAGGCGGTTCTGAACGCGAGCCGCACGCTCGGCGAAAAGACGTTCGACGCGGAAAAGGTCCGCAACCTGCTCGAAGCAAAGGTCGTCGGCGCGTTGCGCAGTTTCGCCGCAACCAAGACGCTCAGGCAGTTGCATGAGAACCGTGACGCCTTCGCTCAAGAGATTAAGGAGAACGTCAGCGAAAGCTTCGCCGCGAATGGATTGATGCTTGAAGAAGTGACCATCGTTGCGCTCGAGCAATCGACCAAGGAGTATTTCCGGTCCGACAATGTGTTCGACGCCGAAGGTCTCAAAGTCATCACCGAGATAACTTCGGAAGCGCGCCGCAAGGTCCATACGACCGAGAAGCAGACCGCGGTCGCGATCCGCAACAAGGACCTCACTACACAGCTCGAATTGCTTGAGATTGAGCGTCAGGAAGCGGTTGCGCGCGCCAGCCAGGATAAGGAGGTTGCCAACGAGCAAGCCAAGCAGCTGCGCGAGAAGCAAACGTTTGTGCTCGATCAGCGGTTGGCGGTCGAGCAGAGGGAACTCGAAAACGAAAAAGCGATGGAGCAGCTTCGCACTGAGCGGGATATCGCTTTCACGGAGGAGGCGAAGCGTCGCGAGATAGCGCAGGTCCAGAAGGAACTGGCGCTGGAGCAGGAGCGCCGCGACCGCGAGATCGCCCTTATCGACAAGGCGCGCGAAGCCGAGATCGCCGAAATCACCCGCAATCTCGCGCGCGAGCGCGCCGAGCGCGACAAGGATATCGATCTCGCCGCCAAGGAGCGCGAACGGCAGGAGGCGGATATCGCGCGCGCTACCGCGGTGGCCGCCGCGGAGGAACGGGCGCGCGACCAGCGCCATCAGGTCAGCGAAGAAACGGCGCTCTCAGTGCGCCGGCGCAGTCTCGAGACGCGCCTTGGCATCCTGCAGGTCGATCGCGACGAGGCGGTGGCCGCAGCCAAGCAAGAAAAGGAGATTTCCGACGAGAAGGCGCAGATATTGAGCGAGCAGCAGCGTTTTGTCCTCGATCGGCGCTGGGAGGTCGAACAGGAGGAGATCCGCAAGCAGCAAGCGCTGGAGGCGGCGCAGATCCAGAAAGAGATCGCCATTATCGAGGAAGCCAAGCAACGTGAAGCGGCGGAGATCCACCGCGCCTTGGCCCGCGCCCAGGAGGAGCGCGACCGTGAGATCGCGCTCGTCTCCAAGGCCGAAGAACTTGAGCGCGCGGAGATTCGTCGCGAGCGCGCGCGCGAACAGGAGGATCGGGATCGTCGGATCGCGCTCGTGGCAAAGGATTCGGAGCTGGAGCAAGCCGAGATACGTAGCGCGCTTGCCACACAGCTAGAGGAGATGAGCCGCGACATCGCGGTCATTAACAAGGAGAGCGAGCGGGAGCGCACCGATATCGAGCGCTTTCTCGCGCGCGAGCAGGCTGAGCGCGACCGGGAGATCGCGCTGGCCGCCAAAACACGGGATCTGGAGGTCGCCGAAACCAAGCGGCTCGCGAGCACGGCGGAGCGCGAGAGAGCTGAGCACGGTGCCGAATCGGTACGCGTGGTGGCGGACGCTGAGCGCGCCCGCCAGGTGGAAGTTATTGCTGCAAGCAAGGCCGCGGAGGCGCGTCGCATCGACGAGGAAAGCAAGGCGGCAGTGATGCGCATGCACACGATTACGCAATCGGAGGCACGCAAACTCGCAGCCGAACTTGAGGCCGAGGCGACGTTGGTCCGCGCGCGCGCGACGACCGAAGCGCAGAAGATCGGCGCCGAAGGCATCGAACGTGAGGCGGGAGCGCGCGGGCGGGCCGAAATGGAGGTCGAGTCGCTCCGCATCGCCAACGCGCAACGTCAGCTCGAAGCCGAAGCAACGGGCCTGGAGGCGAAAGCTGAGGCACTTAAGAAGTATAACGAGGCCGCGACCTTCCTCGAGTTGGCGCGCCTTCGGATCGAGGCCGAACGCGACGTTCACATCGATCAGGCGAAAGCGATGGGTAGCGCCCTTTCGGGTGCTCAAATCCGCATGTACGGCAACGGCGACGGCACGATGGATACGATCCGCGGGCTGTTCACGCAAGGGTTTGGGATTGGCGAGGTCCTCGAGGGCTTGGCGCAATCGCTTCCCGAAGGTATGCGCCAGCGCTTGAGCGCCAATGGCATTCAAGGCCTGCTGGGCCGGTCATACAATGGCAGTTCGCTAAAACAAACCTATGAGCACCTCAACGTACTTGTGCAGGATCATCTCAAGAGTAAGAAGGCGCGCGAGGTCCCCTTCCCGGAGGCGCTCGCGCAGCTGGAGGAGCATGCCGGCGAAAACGAGGACTTGCGCGCAGCAGTCAAGTTGCTGGCTGCTTTCAATCAGGAGGGTGCGCTCAATAACGTTCCGTTCGATTCCGTATGGAACATGCTCAATGCAGTTGCCAAGTCGGCGGGCTAATTCGGCCGGGCGATGAGTGAGTTCGACGTCGTACTCGAACGCGTCTCCAAGACCTTTCCCGGCGGAGCCCGGGCGGTCATCGACTTCAGCGCTGAATTCAGGCACGGCGAGTTCGTTGCCATGCTCGGGCCCTCGGGCTGCGGCAAGACGACAACGTTGCGCATGATCGGTGGTCTCGAAGAAGCCACCGAAGGGAAAATCTTCATAGCCGGGAAAGACGTCACCGACTTGCCGCCGGCACTGCGCGACACCTCGATGATGTTTCAGAACTTTGCGCTGTTTCCGCATCGCACGGTCTTTCAAAACGTCGAATTCAGCCTGAAGATGAAAGGCATAGAAAAGAGCGTACGCGACCGGCGTGTTTGGGAGATGCTCGAGATGGTGGGACTTGGGACTTTCGCGACTCGTCGGCCGCGCGAGCTGTCCGGAGGTCAGCAGCAGCGCGTGGCTCTGGCGCGCGCCTTGATCAGCCGCCCCACGGTGCTCCTGCTTGACGAGCCGTTAGGGTCACTGGATTTCAATCTGCGCCAAGCGATGATGATCGAGCTCAAAAAGGTGCAGCGCGAATTGAATATCACTTTCGTGATGGTCACGCACTCACAGCAGGAGGCGTTGTCATTGGCCGACAAAGTCATCGTCATGAGTGACGCTGTGATCCAGCAGATCGGTACCTCGCGCGAGGTGCACGAAAATCCGCGAACAAAATTCGTTGCGGAGTTCATCGGCAACAACAATCTGTTCCAGGGCCGGATCCGCTCGCGCAGCGGTTCTATCGTTTTCGTGGAAACGCTCGGCCAGTTGTTGTACGTTAGAGTTCCGGCGGCCGTCAGACACGTTCCAATCGGGAAGGACATCTGGTTCTCGGTCCGAGCGGACTTAATGAACACGGGCGAAAAGCAGGACATGGCCAATCGCGTCGAAGGGAAGTACATCGCCAGCGAGTTTCTTGGCTCGCTCGAGACCGACGTATTCGAAGTCGCGCCGGGGCAATATGTTCACGTCGAGCAGCATCGCCACGCGCAGGACCGGGTTTACAAGATGGGCGAGCGCGAGACCTTGTGCTGGCATGCCGACTCAGGAGTTCTGCTCGAGGATTCCCGCCGCCCCGAAAGCCGCGATGCAGCCTAGCTGAAAGACCAACGCATTCGTAATAGGCGGCACAGTTCTCTTAAGGCAGACGCGCAAGTGGCGAGTCTTCATCCGCTCTCGGGCTCTTCCACCTCCCACTGCAGATTGCCGCGGTGAGTGACGCGCCAGGATGCGCGGAGCCGACCTGAGCTGCGTATTTCTCCAGCGCGCCCGCTAGCGGCGCACGCTGCGCGCACGGCTTCCCATGCCAGACTGCTCCCCCAGCGCCGGAACGACGCTAAGGGCCATTAGCGACCAACACATCGCAGCAAAATGTACTCTATGCGACCACCTCGTCGGCGCGAGTAGTCGATTGATATTCCAGCGTGCTTTCCGCCTTTGTGAAGACACTCCCTCCGCCATATACTATTGAAATCATGTATATTTCAGCGAAACTCGTTTTTCAGGCCCTCTCAATATCCATGTCTAAAAGCCCTCAAATGGCCGCTGGTGAGTTCTATGGCTGCCTGCTGGTCTTGGGTAGCGTCGGGACCGGAAAAACGCACGGACGGGCGTTTGTGTCCTTGCCCGGCCCTTTTTCTTTGCGATCTTTGCGGCGTGTCGCATTCGATTCCCCGCGCAGCATTCCAAGCACGAAGGATTTTTCAGATGACCGATTGCACCGCCGGATTTTCAGTGCCGTGGCACATCCAAGTAAGCGCGGACGCGTCTGGATCATTTCAGGTGTCGTCTTCAGCACGATCGCGATCGCAGCTCGCGGCCGGCGTCCGCCATATCGAGGCAACTAGAGCGGATTCCTATCAGGTGGAAGCATAGCCTGCATGGATGAAGTAGTGTGTGCATTCTCTGGCGCTGAACGCGGCAATCAGTTTGCCGATCCTGCGGCAGAGATGT
>Ga0116223_10000620_pt1 | contig 42293 bp, 32 predicted proteins | sample Sb_taG_3_FD_90092 | JGI IMG/M metagenome (GOLD analysis project Ga0116223, IMG submission 90092) | Peat soil microbial communities from Weissenstadt, Germany - Sb_50d_a_PC metaG | ecosystem: Environmental > Terrestrial > Soil > Wetlands > Peat | place: Germany: Weissenstadt | collected 2010-09-21 | reverse complement strand
TATCACTTTCTGGATGGACTCGGAGAAAGTCAACAACAGTGGCATCGTCCGAGCCAGCGACCCAGGCGTGGGTATGGGCATCGAGTTTACCGCACTGGACGATACTGTTCAGCAACGCTTGCAGGCCCATCTTGAGAAGCTGGATGATTCATTCGCCAGCAATGACACGGCCAAAGGCGCGACCGGCGCGACCTCCTAGTTCTACGCGCCCTTCGGCAAAATCTGAATCCCGACAGCCCGGTTACAATCGAATCAATGAGCCACGCACGCTGCGTGGAAAAGGACCGGCATGAAGATTGGGATCACCTGCTATCCCACCTATGGCGGCAGTGGCGTGGTAGCGACGGAACTCGGGCTGGAGCTGGCGCACCGCGGACACGAAATTCACTTCATCTCGTACGCGCAGCCGATCCGGCTGACCGAGCTCAATCCCAACATTCACTACCACGAGGTGGATGTTTCCCGTTACCCGCTATTCGACTACCCTCCCTACGACCTCGCCCTGGCCACACGCATGGCCGAGGTTTCGGAGCTGTACGCGCTTGACCTTCTTCACGTTCATTACGCGATCCCGCACTCTGTGAGTGCGCTGCTGGCGCGCCAGATGCTGGCCGCCAAGCCCAAAGGGCAGCGGCTGCCTTTTGTGACCACGCTGCACGGCACCGACATCACGCTGGTCGGGCTGGACCGCTCCTATTTGCCGATCACGCGTTTTTCCATCGAACAGAGCGATGGCGTGACCGCCATCTCCAAGTACCTGCGCGAGCGTACGCTGCGAGAATTCGACGTGCGCAATCCCATCGAGGTGATTTACAACTTCGTGAATTGCGATGTTTACCACCGCTCGGCAGAATCGGCGCAACTGCGCACCGAATATGCCCGCGATGACGAGCGGATTCTGGTGCATCTTTCCAACTTTCGGCCGGTGAAACGGGTCACCGACACGATTGAAATTTTCGACCGGGTGCGCAAGAAAATCCCCTCGAAGTTGCTGTTGATTGGCGACGGCCCGGATCGTTCGCAAGCCGAGTGGCTGGCGGTGCAGAAAGGCATCCACAACGATGTTTTGTTCCTCGGCAAGCAGAACCAGATCAGCGAAAAGCTTGCCGTGGCCGACGTCATGTTGATGCCGAGCGAACTGGAGTCTTTCGGGCTGGCGGCGCTGGAAGCGATGGCCTGCGAAGTTGTGCCCATCGCCACTCGCGTGGGCGGAGTGCCGGAGGTCATCGAACACGGTAAGAGCGGTTTCCTCGCCGATGTGGGCGACGTGGAGACGATGGCGCGCTACGCGACCGAGTTACTCGGCGATGAAAGCAGGCTCCGGGCGATGGGCAAGGCGAGCCGCGCAGCAGCGCAATCCAAATTTTGCGCGTCGAAAATCATCCCACAATATGAAGAGTTTTACCGGCGCACGCTGGAGCGGCCTTCGTAAAGCGCCTCCGGGAGTGAGCCCTCGGTTTGCAGAATGGGCAGGCGCAGGCGAACGAGCGTTCCCTTGCCCTCGTGGCTGTCGATGGTCATGCGCGCGGTGTCGCCGTAGAGCACCTTGAGACGCTCGGCGACGTTGGCCATTCCGATTCCCGTGCCACCCAGGCCGGTCGGCCTTTCCAATAGATGTGCCGCACCCATCCCCACGCCGTCATCTTCCACTTCGATGATCAGCCGCGAATCGCTAAGCCGGCTGCGCAGGAAAATACTTCCGCCTTCGATTTTCGGCGCCAGCCCGTGCTTGATCGAATTCTCCACCAGCGGTTGCAGCAACATGCTGGGCACCATCACTTCGAGCGATGCCGGCTCCAGTTCCTTCACCACTTGCAACTTGTCGTGGCCAAAGCGCACGACTTCGATGTCGAGGTAATTGTCGATAAACTCCAGCTCTTCTCGCAGCGGAACGAACGAATCGCCGCTGCTCAGCAGTCGTCGCAGAATGGTGGCCAGTTTAATGATGATTTCGCGCGCGGTGTCGGGATCGAAGCGGACCAGCGACGACACCGAATTGAGCGTGTTGAACAAAAAGTGCGGGTTGATCTGATTCTGCAGCGCCTCCATGCGCGCCTGCAGCAGCAGGCGCTCCTGCTCTTCCAGCTTGATCTGGATGCGCACGCTGTTCCAGATCTTCAGCTCCGTGCCGATCACCATGATCGAAGTGGCATAGATCAGCAATTCCACCCAAAGAGTCGGGCTCTCCATGGTGTAGGTAGAATGCGGCAGAATACGGAACAACTCAGTGTGCACAAAGCGCAATCCTACAATGGTCACAAAAAACATGATCTGCCAGTCGAAGCGGCGGGGCGCGGGCAGGTTGCGGCGAATCCAGCGATAGATGCTCAGATCAATAAAGGGAGAAAAGGACCAGATTTCCTCGTTGTCCCCGGCCAGAATCCGTAGCTGCCCGGCGATGAAACCGCACAGCACATTGAACGGCAATGTCGCCCACTCGCCGTGCAGCAAGGCCGGGACTGCGATGAAAGCCCCGCCCACGATTCCGGTAAAGCGGCCGCCAATCAAACCCAGCAGGATCGTGGTTTCAAAAGAGAGATCACCGGCGAGAAAACTGGTCGCCGTGAAACGGATCCAGACGCCGAGAAAGATGGGGAACCCGATCCACAGGATCAGGTAAAGGCGTTGCCGCAGCGATCGCTCTTCGCGAAACAGCAGGGACTTGAACTCGACCGACCGCACCAGGGCGCTGGCCACAGCCGCGGCTACGCCCAGCTTGATCAGCAGATTAACGAGGATGAGGCGCTGTTCCATCAGGGCCGCTGAGAAAAATGTAGCACGAAGTACCAGCTACGTTCTCAGCGGCGCGCTGCCAGCCTCAGAACTCAAACCTTTTCCAGCCACCCGTTGGCCAAATGCTCTTGCGTGTACTTTTCTACCTGATCTTCGTAGACCAGCTCGGCGTGAGCTTCACAACTGGGATCGCCGTCCACCAGCCGCGTGGCCGGCTTGCCGCAGATCCGGCACACTGAACCTGGTTTCAGTTTCTCGGCTGCCTTCGCCGCCGGTTTTTTCGGGGCTCTCATACTTCCACCTCTCAACTTCCCACGGCCTACAGGCCGGCCAGGACGCAGCTTGAATCTCGCCGCTCAGGCCATCACTGCGTGTGTCTCGGGCACGAGCGTTGCCGTCAGCTTGATCGGAACATTCAGCGCATGTGAAATCGGGCATCTTGTCTTCGCCGTCTTGCAAGCCTGATGGAACTTCTCCGCGTCCCGCTCCGGCAGGTTCGACGTCGCATGTAACTCTATGCCGGTAATCTGCCAGCGTCCACGGTGCTCTTCGAGCGTCAGCTCCGACTCGGTTCTTACGAACTCGCTGCGGATGCCGACTTTGGCCAGTTCCTGCGCCAACATCAGCGACATGCACGAAGCCACCGCCGCCGCCAGCATCTCCGACGGGCTGGTGCACGGCTCGTTCCCCGTGCTTGAACCAAATGAATACAAGGCCTTCGACATAATGCCGCTGGTGGTCGAAACTGACCCCTCGCCGGCTGCCGGGCTTCCCTTCCAAACTGCCACCGCGCTCCGAATCATGGAATACCTCCCTGCTGCTGTCTTTACTTATAAACCTCGTACTACCGGGGCGCTGTGACCCATGTACCCGAGCGACGTGATCTTCGACATGTGGATTTTGCAGTTGGATTTGGGTGTGTGGCGCGAACCTGCCCTGAGCGGCCCTCGCCCGTGTTTGCGTAGGGGCAGAACCTGTCCTGAGCGAAGCCGAAGGATGTCCTCATCTGCCCGGCGGAGCGAAGATCCGCAGACTACCCACGTAGCTTGGCAGCCAACGCCTGCAGAGCCGCATCCAGCCCTTCCGCGCGGACTGGCCCGCCCTGAGCCATGTCTTTGCTGCCGCCACCCCGTCCGCCGAGTCCCGCCAGGGCTTCTTTCATGAGAGCTCCCATGTCGAACGGTTGCCCGGCAGACTGGGCAAACACCAAGGTCGCCTGGCCAAGGCTAGTCCCGAGCAGAGCAATCGCAGGGGCGCTCTGCCGGGTAAGTTTTTGCGCGAGAAGTTTGATGAACGCCACATCACGATCGGCGAAAACCCGAGCCACGATCTTGCGGCCGCCGGCCTCCAGAGTTTCGGCCAACAGCTTCGCTGCCTGCGCCTCGGCCAATTCCTCCAGTACCTGTTCGCGTGACTTTCGCAACGCGCGTACTTCCTCCTGCGCCTTGCGAACCTGTTGCGGGACCTCCCAGATGTGACTCGAGAACAATCCCGCAGATTCGACCAGCGTTGCGTAATCGCGGCGAGCGGTGACAACCGCACGCTTTCCGCAGACAAACTCCACGCGCCATCCCTGGCGGACTTTTTCTGTCTTGCGCAAGAGAATGCAGCCGATCTGCCCAGTGGACGCCACGTGTGTCCCACCGCACGCGGTCAGATCAAAATCGCTGATGTCAATCAGCCGCAGCTTGTCGCGTTCCACCGGCGGCAACTTCCTCAGGCCCAGTCCTTGCGCTTCCTGCTGGGTTACGAAGCGAATGGCGACCGTCCGAGTCTGCATGACGACCTCGTTCGCCAACGTCTCGGCCTGCTCAACTTGATTGCTAGTCAGGTTCTTAGTGTCCAGATCGATGGAGCAGGATTCATCTCCCATGTGAAACGAAACCGTCGGCATGTTGAACAACTGGATGAGCGCCGCCGATAGCACATGCTGACCAGAGTGCTGCTGCATGTGATCGCGCCGCCGGTCTATGTCGATTTGTCCATGAACCCGGCTTCCCTTCTCAAGCTGCGGCGGGGCCTCGAAGACGTGCAAAATCGTTCCATCGTCTTTTTCCACCACTTCGGTGACGCGGAGCTTGTTGGCGCCGGAAAGAATCCATCCCGTATCGAAGACCTGGCCTCCACTGGTGGGATAGAACGCGGTGCGATCGAGAACGATCGCTTGACGTGAGTCCGCTGAGACAACCTCCTCAACCTGCGCGTCGAATTCGTGGAGGAAAGAATCGTGATAGTAGAGACGTTCAGTCACGATTTGATTTTAGCTTGTCCGGCGCGAGGTGGCAGCCCTCCAGACCTTTTCAAATTTGTCATTCCGAGCCGCCCGCAGCCACGCTGGCGTGGCGAGGGTGAGTCGAGGAATCTGCTTTTGATCGACCGAACAGCAGATTCCTCAGCGCTGAAGCGCGTTCGGAATGACAAAGCTAAGAGCTAAGCCGAGAACCGCTGGCTCAATACGGCCCAATAATTCCTGCAATCTGCCGCGACGCCGGTTGTTGCGGCTCAGCCTGTTTCTTCTGCGCGTCAATCACATCGAGATACTTCAGCCCTGAGCCGGTATTGAACAACACCACCGCGTCATCCGCGCCGAAGAACTCGCTGGCCCGCAGTTTGCGATACGCTGCCAGCACCGCCGCTCCCTCCGGCGCGGCAAAAATTCCTTCGACCCGCGCCCAGTGCCGAAGCGCGTTCATGATTTCTTCGTCGGTCACGGCCAGAGCTACGCCGCCGCTTTTTTTCAGAATGTCGAGAATCAGGTAATCTCCATAAGCCTTGGGAACGCGCAGCCCCGCCGCCAGCGTCGAGGCATTCGGCCAGAACTGAGTGTGGTTTCGCCCTTCATCCCAGGCTTTCGCCACCGGAGCGCAACCGGAAGCCTGCACCGCAACCATCTGCGGCCGCTCCGGACCAATCCAGCCCAGTTGCTGCATCTCGTCGAACGCCTTCCACATCCCGATCAGCCCAACTCCGCCGCCGGTGGGATAGATGATGCCCTGCGGCATCTGCCAGCCCAGTTGTTCCGCCACTTCGTAGCCCATGGTTTTCTTGCCTTCCACGCGGAACGGTTCCTTCAGCGTAGAAACATCAAACCAGCCTTCTTTTTCTTTGTTCTCGCCGACCATGCGCGCGCAATCGCTGATCAGTCCGTCGACCAGCGTGACGTGGGCGCCGTAGCTTTCGCACTCTACGCGATTGGCCAGCGGCGCGTCTTTCGGCATGAAGATGTGCGCTTCCAGTTCAGCCGCCGCGCAGTAGGCTGCAAGCGCGCTAGCCGCGTTTCCGGCCGAAGGCGCCGCGAGTTTCTTGAGGCCGTAAGCCTTGGCCATGGTGACCGCAGCCGACATGCCGCGCGCTTTGAACGATCCAGTGGGATTCAGCCCTTCCTCTTTTATGTAGACGCTGGGATATTCGCGGCTGGGCAACATCGGAGTGAAACCTTCGCCCAGCGTGACCGGCTCCGCTTCCGGCAAAACTTCCGCATATCGCCACATGGACGGAGTTCGCCCAAATAGCGAGGCCGCAGTGAAAGTCGGCTTCAGCGCTTGCAGGTCGTAGCGGACGTAGAGCACGCCGCCATCTTTCGGGCAGACGGTCTGCGGCTGATCGGCGCTGATCTGCTGGCCGCACTTCGTGCATTCGAGATAGGCGATGCGGGCCACAAAGGAATTTTACATCTGGCGATGGCCAGGTTGAGTGTAAACGCCCGTGGCATTTCAACAATAATCCACTTCCGAGTAGCCCGTAATCCACCCGTAAATCTGGTCCGATCAGGCGCGGCTCACGCCGTATGCATCCAGCACATCCCGAAGCGTCACAATGCCTTCCAACTTGTGCACATCTGCACGGTTCACGACGGGCAGGATTTCGATCTGATTTGCGCCCATGCGTTCCAGCGCCAACTCAAGCCCCTGGTCGGTGTGGACATGCGGAAAAACCAGCGCATCGACCAACTCGCCGATCTTCTTATCCGCACCTTCCGCCAACTCGCGCTCTAGCCACGAAAGGCTGATAACGCCAATCACACCTCGTCGATCCGTCACTAGGCACGTTCGGAATTCACTTGAGCGAACCCGTTCCAGTGCCTCCCGAACCGTGATCTCGGCTGGCAGCACCTGGCTAGCAGTCTTCATGACTCTTATTACCTGACGCCGACCGTGTCGTTGGCGCGTCTCCGCCGACGGCAGGTGTATGCCATCCTGCACAGCCAGGGCTTCGTAGATGGGCTCCCGCTGCAATCGTGAAGCGATGAAAAGGCTCACCAGATTGGCAATCATCAGCGGAACGATCACCGCGTAGTCCTGCGTCATCTCGAAGATCATCAGCACCGAGGTCATGGGAGCGCGCACGATCCCCGCGAAAACCGCGCCCATCCCAACCAGGGCGTAGGCGCCGGGCGTCGCGGTGTAAGCCGGCAACAAATGATGCGCCACCGTCCCCACCGTGCCTCCCAACATGGCACCGATGAACAGCGCGGGGCCGAAGATACCGCCCGCGTTGCCGGAAGCATAACTGGTGGTAACGGCGAAGAGCTTCAGAACTACCAGCAGCATCATCAACTGGAATGCCATCCTTCCGTTCAAAGCCTCGCCGACAAACCCATAACCAACGCCCAGAACCTGCGGCACATACCAGCCCATCAGTCCGACCAGCAACCCGCCCGCTACTGGTTGGAACCAGACCGTCTTCTGCGGGAGCCGCAGGAAGCGCGCCCGCATGCTCAGCAAGAGCTTCGTGAACGTCACCGAAACCACACCGCCAACCACACCGAGCACGGCATACACCGCAAACTCCACCGGATGAACCAGTTGATATTGCGGAACCTTGAAGAGTGGATGATTGCCGAGTGCCACGCGCAGGACCATCCACGAAGTCGCCGAGGCCAGCACCACCGCGCCCATCACTGGTGCGTGGAGATCACCCATGATCTCCTCAAGCGAAAACAGCACCGCTGCCAGAGGCGTATTAAATGCAGCTGCAATGGCGGCAGCCGCTCCCACCGGGATAAGCTTCTTTACTTGCTCGGTGCGCAGTCCGAGGAACCGTCCGAGCACGGAAGCAATGCCCCCGCCAACTTGCACCGAGGGTCCCTCGCGTCCCAGCGGGATTCCGCTGGCAAGCGTTGCCGACGTGCAGAGAAACTTGCCAAGCACGGTGCGCAGCGTGATGCGCCCTTCGCGCGCGAACAGCGCAGCCTTAGTCTGCGGCACTCCGCTGCCTCGCGCATCGGGAAAGTAGCGATACAGCAGGTAACCGATACCCAACGAGCCCACGACCGGAAACAGCAGACGCCGCCACGGCGCCCCCCCCACCGGATACAGCCGCATCCCCAGTCGTTCCGTGAGCAAGATGAACGCGACGACGGCCAGCCCGGTCAATGCGCCGATCACCAGCGCCAAAACCAGAAATATCTGTTCCTCACGTTTCCGCAGTTCAGCCACGCGATCTAACAGCCAGGTTCTCCACCAACTCCCGCTCGTCATGTGGACGCCTTCACTCATGTCCCTGGGGAATGTCCCACCAAGAGCATATCTCACCGAATGCCTTTGGAAGGCGGAAGGCGCGTAAAGACGGACGCGGGGCTAACGTTTTCTCGGATCCTCAAAGCGCACTGCTTATGAAATGAGTTCTATCGAGGCTGCGCTCGCTCCCTTACCCTCCAAACACCAGCCTTTCCAACACCGGGCCCAGAGCCAGCGCTGGAAGGTAACTCAACGCCGTCACCGTGACCAGCGAGGCCGTGAGCAAAACGCCAAACGAAAGAGAATCTGTGGGAAGAGTTCCTGACGAGGTCGGGGTAGTTTTCTGTCGAGCGAATAATCCTGCGAACGCCAGCGCGGGAATCGCCAGGCCAAACCTGCCGGCCATCATCGCTAACGCCGTGGTCAGGTTGTACAAGACCGTGTTGGCGCTGAGGCCGGCAAAGCTTTGTCCGTTATTGGCGAAGCAGGACGCGTATGCAAACAGAATTTCCGTGAAGCCGTGAGGCCCGGTGTTGGTCGTCAGGCCGGAAAGTCCCACGCGACTGCTGACTGCGATCGCAGTGAGTGGCAGCACCAACAATGGCGCAGCCAGGGCATACAACATCACCATTTTGTTTTCGGTCGGGCCGATTTTCTTGCCGAGATATTCCGGCGTGCGGCCAACCATCAGCCCGGCCAGAAACACCGCGATGGCGGCGGCCATCACCATGCTGACCATTCCCGTGCCCAGTCCTCCGAAAACCAGCTCTCCGAGAAGAAAGTTCACCAGCAGGACCATTCCGCCCAGCGACGTGAAACTATCGTGCATCGCGTTGTTCGATCCCGTAGATGTGTTGGAAGTCACGACCGCAGTCAGCGTGGATCCGCCAATCCCGAAGCGCACCTCTTTCCCTTCCATGTTCCCGCCAGACTGGGACAGGCCTGTGTGAACGCCGCCGAGCAGCGGATTTCCCCGCTGCTCCGAGGAGTGCACAAACAGCAAGCCGAGCGCGAAAAGAACGACCATCACCCCGTAAAGCATCCAGCCTTGGCGAGGACGGCCAACCATTCTGCCGAAGGTGTTGGTCAAGGCTGCCGGCAGAAGCGCGATGGCCAGCATTTCCAGAAAATTTGTAAGTGGTGTGGGATTTTCGTAGGGATGCGCGCCATTGGCGTTGAAGAAACCGCCTCCATTCGTGCCAAGATTCTTGATGACCTCAAGCGCGGCCACCGGCCCTTGCGCAATGACCTGCCGCGAGTGCTCGACCGAAGTGGCAACCGCGTAGTCGTGGAAGTTCATCGGAACTCCCTGCCAGACGAGCAGCGCCGCGCCAATCAACGCCCCCGGCAAGAGGACCCAGAGCAATGCCCGCGTGAGATCGACCCAGAAGTTCCCAATCGTTTCTGAGCATTGCCTGGCCAGACCTCGGATGAAGGCAATGCCAATGGCCAGTCCGGCAGCGCCTGCCAAGAAATTCTGCGCGCAGAGACCAGCCATTTGGCTGAAGTAGCTCATCGTATTCTCGCCGCCATAGGCCTGCCACGTGGTAGTCGTCGAGAAGCTGATCGCCGTATTCATCGCCAGATTCGCGGTCATCGGCGTGGTGTGGTACTGGGGGAAGAACCAGGGAAGAAAAGTTTGCAGGCGAAGAATCAGATACAGCAGCAGTGTGCCGGCCAGACCGAAGAACACAAAACACATCGTGTACTCCGTGCTGGCCATTTCTATTTCGGGATCGACTTTGGTGATGCGATAGATGAGCCGTTCCAGCGGAAGGCATAATCGGTCGAGCGCAGTCGGTTTTCTGGAAAAAACCCGCTCCAGGTATCCGCCCAGCGGCAGCAGCAAGGCGGTGACGATGGCCACAAACAGGGCATATTGCAGCGCACTGTAAAGATCCATTACTCCTTCTTAAGCCTTAGCCCGGGCCCCCGGGCGCAGTGCCTACCTGGCTTCGGCCTGCTTTCTCATCGGAAATCGCTGGTCGAGTTCGAGATTGAGTTCCAACACATTCACTCGCGGCTCACCCAGAAATCCCAGTTGTCGGCCTTCCGTGTGCCTAGTGATCAACTGCTGCAGCTCTTGTGGGCTGATTCCCCGCTCCCGGGCGACACGCGGAATCTGAAACTCTGCCGCTGCGGGCGTTATGTGAGGATCAAGGCCTGAAGCCGACGATGTCACCAGGTCAACCGGCACAGGTTGGCCGGGGTTGTCTGCCTGGTTGGTAGCCACGTCGGCTTTCACCCGGTCGATCAGGGCGTGATTGGTCGGTCCGAGCTGTGAGCCATTGGAATTCGCGGCGTCATAGCCGGTCCCTGCATTCGAAGGCCGTGAATGGAAGTAAGCTGGGCCGGTAAATCCTTGCCCGATAATTCGCGATCCCACGACCTGGCCGTTCTTCACGATGAGTTGGCCGTTGGCTTTGTCCTTGAAAAAAACTTGCGCCAGCCCCGTGACGACCAGGGGGTAGATGATACCGAGCAGAATCGTGGTCGCGATCGTCATCAGTACCGAGATTACGAGATTCTTTTTCATAGCGACTCCCTTAAAACGTTCCTATCGTTCGAAGCGGCTCCCTCAATAATTTGTCATTCCGAGGAGCGGAGCGACGAGGAATCTGTCGTTCGCTCAACTGCAGATCCCTCCCCCTCGACTTCGCTCGGGGCTCGGCCTGAAGGCCTCGACAAGGCCGCTCGGGATGACAACAAAAGCGTCTTGCGGCCGGTCCATCACGCCATTCCCACCCGCGTAATCACCATGTCGATCAGCTTGATTCCGACGAATGGCACCAGAATCCCGCCTACGCCGTAGATCCACAGATTGCGCCGCAACAGCGCCGCAGCTCCCATCGGCCGGTACTTCACGCCGCGCAGCGCCAGTGGGATCAGAGCAATGATGATCAGCGCGTTGAAAATCACCGCCGATAAAACTGCCGACTGCGGAGTCTGCAGCCGCATGATGTTCAGCGCGTTCAACACCGGAAAAGTCCCCGCGAACATCGCCGGAATGATTGCGAAATACTTGGCCACGTCGTTGGCGATCGAAAATGTGGTCAGCGCGCCGCGCGTCATCAGCAACTGTTTGCCGATTTCCACGATCTCGATGAGCTTGGTAGGATTGGAATCGAGATCGACCATATTCCCCGCTTCTTTCGCCGCCTGCGTGCCGGTATTCATGGCCACGCCGACATCGGCCTGGGCCAGCGCCGGCGCGTCGTTGGTGCCGTCACCGGTCATCGCCACCAGTTTGCCTTGCTTCTGCTCGCCGCGAATCAGGTCCATCTTGTCTTTCGGGGTGGCTTCGGCGAGGAAATCGTCCACGCCGGCTTCGCGCGCAATCGCCGCGGCGGTGAGCGGATTGTCGCCCGTGATCATCACCGTCTTGATTCCCATGGCCCGGAGATGATCGAAGCGTTCGCGCATGCCGCCTTTCACAATGTCCTTGAGATGGATCACGCCCAGCGCGCGCCGGTTCTCGGCAACCACTAACGGTGTCCCGCCTGAGCGGGCAATGACTTCTACAGCTGACTGAATTTCCTTAGGCAATGTTGTTCCATGCTGGGTGAGGTACTTGGCGATGGCATCCACCGCGCCTTTGCGAATCTCGCGGCCGTCGAGGTTCACGCCTGACATGCGAGTCTGCGCTGTAAACGGAATGAACTCCGCTTCCTGAGAAGCCAATTCCCTGCCCCGCAGTCCATAGCGCTCTTTGGCGAGCACGACGATGGAACGTCCTTCAGGCGTTTCATCTGCCAACGACGAAAGCTGCGCTGCATCCGCCATTTGCGCTTCGGTGATGCCGGGTGCCGGAACAAACTCCGCCGCTTGCCGGTTGCCCAACGTGATGGTTCCAGTCTTGTCCAGGAGAAGGGTGTTCACGTCGCCTGCAGCTTCCACCGCGCGTCCCGACATGGCCAGAACATTGTGTTGCACCAGGCGGTCCATGCCCGCAATGCCGATGGCGGAGAGCAGTCCGCCGATGGTCGTGGGAATCAGGCAAACCAGCAGCGAAACCAGCACGAACACCGTTTGCGGCGAACCGGAGTAAATTGCGAACGGTTGCAACGTCACCACCGCCAGCAGAAAGATGATGGTCAATCCCGCCAGCAAAATATTCAACGCGATTTCATTGGGCGTCTTCTGGCGCTCGGCGCCTTCGACCAGAGCGATCATTCGATCCAGAAAAGTTTCGCCGGGATTGGAAGTGATTTTGATTTTCAGCCAATCCGAGAGGACGCGCGTGCCGCCGGTCACCGCAGAGCGGTCGCCGCCGGCCTCGCGAATCACCGGCGCGGATTCTCCAGTGATAGCGGACTCGTCCACCGACGCCACTCCTTCAGTAATTTCTCCGTCACTGGGAATGAATTGCATCGCAGAAACCATGACCATGTCACCGGAGCGCAACTTAGAGCTCGCAACCTGCTCCGTGTTGCCATCGGGCAGCAGACGGTTGGCAATGGTTTCCGAGCGCGCTTTGCGCAGAGCGTCCGCTTGGGCCTTGCCGCGCCCCTCGGCCATCGCTTCTGCAAAATTTGCGAACAGCACGGTGAACCACAGCCAGAGCGTGATCTGCAGATTGAACTTGAAAGCGCTGCCGCCCTTGAACAGCAAGGCCGTCGTAATCACGCTGCCGATCTCGACCACGAACATGACCGGATTGCCCATCATGTGGCGCGGATCGAGCTTGACCAGGCAGTCGAGGATCGCGCGGCGCACGATCTTCCATTCCCAAATCGCCCTTTTCCCGGATCTCTTCGGCGAGCGTCCGAGACGAACCGTCGGCGTTTCTGTTACGGGTGCGGCTTGACTTGTCGTTGGCATAGAAATTCCTTAGAAAGTTTTGCCTGCTGCCAGAAGCAGGTGCTCAAGAATCGGTCCCAGGCTCAGCGCGGGGAAAAACGTCAAGGCCCCCACGATGAGGATTACGCCGATCAAAAGCACGCTGAAAAGCGGCGTGGTCACTGGAAACGTACCCAGCGAAGGCGGGACATATTTCTTTTTCGCCAGATTGCCGGCGATGGCTAGCATTGGAATGATCATGAAAAAGCGCCCCAGCAACATGTCGAATCCGATGGCGGTGTCGTACTAGGGTGTGTTGATCGTCAATCCGCCGAACGCCGACCCATTGTTGGCGGCGCCGGAAACGAAGGCGTAAAGAATCTGGCTGAATCCGTGCGGCCCCGGGTTGGAGATGCCGATAGTCCCGAACGGCTTGACCGCAGAAATTCCAGCGAGGCTGAGAATCACCAGCGGAAACACCAACGCGACCAGCATCGCCATCTTCACGTCGTAGGCTTCGATCTTCTTGCCCAGATATTCCGGCGTGCGACCGACCATGAGACCAGCGATGAATACCGCCAGAACGATGTAGATCAACATGCCGTACATTCCAGCCCCGACGCCGCCGAAAATCACTTCGCTCAGCATCATGTTGACCAGCGGAACCATTCCACCGAGCGGCATGTAGGAATCGTGCCAGCCGTTGATGGCGCCGCAACTGGCGTCAGTCGTGACGGTGGCAAACAGGGTGGAATCGGCAATGCCGAAGCGGACTTCCTTGCCCTCCATGTTGCCGCCGGACTGGGTTGCAGTCACCTGCTGATTCACTCCGGCCAGCAGAGGATTCCCGCGCGACTCAGCCCAATAGGCTGTGGCCACCCCCGCCAGAAACAGGATCGCCATCGCCCCCCAGACCGCCCAACCGTGCCGCTGCGATCCGGTCATGCGACCGAGCGTGTAGGTCAGGCCGGCAGAGACAGCAAATATGGCAAACAGCTCAAGCAGGTTGCTGAACGGAGTCGGATTCTCAAACGGATGAGCGCTGTTGGCATTGAAAAAGCCGCCGCCATTCGTTCCCCATTCTTTGATGATCTCCTGCGAGGCCACCGGCCCCTGCGCGATGGTCTGCGTGGCGACGGTATCCATTACCGGTTTGCCGCCGGCATCCACAACCGGTTTGCCGTCGGAGCCGACTCTTTGCACCTGCTGCGGCTCGACCAGCTTGACGGTGTCATAGGGACGAAGGTTCTGCACCACTCCCTGCGACACCAGGACGAGCGCACCGACAACGGACCAGGGCAGAAGCACCCAAAGGATGGATCTGGTCATATCGACCCAGAAGTTGCCGATGCTTCCTTTCTCGCGGCGCGCGATTCCCCGAATGAAAGCAATCGCCAGAGAAATCCCCACGGCGGCCGACACAAAATTGTGGTAGGCCAGGCCCGCCATCTGGGTGAAATAGCTCATGGTCGTTTCACCCGCATAGGCTTGCCAGTTCGTGTTCGTGGTGAAGGATGCAGCCGTGTTGAACGCCACGTGCGTCGGGCTTACCGCACCAAACTTCTGTGGATTGAACGGCAGATAGCCCTGCAACCGCTGCATCAAATACAACACGATCATGGAGACCAGGCTGAACAAGAGCATTGCAATCGCGTACTCCGTCCAGGGCATTTCGTGGTTTTCATCCACGCCCGTGACCCGATAGAGCAGCCGCTCAAGCGGCCGCAGCACCGGATCCAGGAAAGTTTTCTCGCGGTTGAACACGCGCGCCATGAACACGCCCATTGGCTTCGTGACCACGAAGATCAAGGCGAGAAAAACGAAGATTTGAATCCATCCATTGATCGTCATGTCAGAACTTCTCCGGACGCAACAATGCGTAGAACAGGTACACCATCACCAGAACGCTGACAACAAGCATGATGATCGATTCCAGGTTCATAACGTTGACCTCACTTCACCCGATCACAAAAGCGCACGTACGCAATTGAAATCAGGAAGAACACGATTGTGACCGCAATCCACATCACATCCTGCATAGTTCAATCTCCCTGAGAAAAACGTCCTCACTCCAAAACGAGGATGCTGTTCTTGTTGTCATCCCGAGCGAAGTGAGGGATCTGCAGTTCGCACTAGAGCCGGCCGCCAACTGCAGATTCCTCGTCACTCTCGTTCCTCGGAATGCCAACAACTTGCATTTCGACAAACTTCTAAAACTTCACCAATATCGCCAGATCCAAGCGGTTCTCATCCTTCACCAGGTCTGGAGACCAGCCAGCCACGGTTGCAGCCGGACTGCCATTGTTGCCACCCGGCGGCGTGATTCCGCCTCGTCCCGTAAAATACGGGACACTCGCCGCGCGATGATCGTATTCCCAGCGGAAGGTAATGTACTGGCTGGGCATGTAATCAAATGTTGCCGACGCGTCCCACGCTTTGTAGGGATCTCCGGGGTTCTCGGGAAAGTACGGCGTTCCCGTGATGGCGGTTGCGCCATTGATCGGCGGTAACAGAACTAAGTAGCGACCCGGATTGTTGATCCTCCCGCCGCCCAGCGTAAACCCGTACAAATCCTTGTGGAACCACAGCCGGTTGTAGAGCATGAAACCGAGAAAGTCCTGCTTGGGCGCGAGGTACCGTGTCCCGTTGACTATCTTTATAGAATCCGTGTCGCAACTGACGGCCGTTCCAGCCACGGGATCGCCGCCATGCTCGCACCCAGCGTCGCCGGTGAGCGAAAAAGCCGCCTTGCTTATCCAAGTTTCGGGATTGTCGTAATACTTGTACTCCATGCTGTCGTCGGTGTGATAGCGGATGCGACCCGCAACGCCGAGAGTATCCGCACCCAACGCGTATTGATTGCCGAGAATCTCGAGCTTGCCATTCGGCCGCCACAGAATCTGTCCGCCAACTCCCGGCCGATGATTGAACCTTCCGTAAGATTGCCACCCGTTAATGAACCACGGCTCGATTTTTAAGTGTTCCGTGGGAAAAATCTGTACCCGCACGCCATTGAAAAACCACGGCGTGTTCGACGAAACATACGATGGCTGATACGCCCAGTTATCCGCGTTGTAGTAGCTGAACAGGCCGATATACGACATGAAGATTCCGGCATCCACGTTGATTCCGTGCAACGCGTTGATGTGGTACCCGCCGTAGGCTTCGGAGATGTAGCGATACGCGGTGTCGAGGTCCCATTGGCCACGCGCCGGACTGGCGTCGTTGCGCGGTGTAGTGAAGGAATACATGCCAAACTGCGTCATCAGACGGCCGCGCACGTTGTCATAATGGAAGTCGCCACCGACGCCGAGTTGCGTGAGCTGGACTTCGCCCGCCCGAAAGACCTCGCTCGATCCGCCAATCGAGTCGTCCGCCGGATGATTGAAGTCGACGATGTAATCCACGTCGGCCTGCACCTCCGGCGTGAAGAATTTCGTATCGAGCGGAGGTTCCTTCACCCGGCTATTGCCGTTCAACCAGGTAAAGTCGGCGAAGGCAAAGGGCTCAGCCTTTTGCTTCTTTGCGGGTGGTGGAGCGCCCTCAGAGGGTAAAGCTTCGGAAATAGTCTGCGGCGCGCTTGTGGCCGGTGGAACCGACATCGGCGCGGTTGCCTTGGCGCTGTGAACTACGGTGTCTGGTTGTTCGGCCGACTCATGCTTCCTCAGTTCGGTTTCCAGCTGCTCGATGCGTTTTTTCATCGCATCCAGCTCTTGCAGGATCTCCTGCGGCACCTGCTGATTGCTCGCGCTCGCCTGCTGGCCGGTTGGACTCGCGTTGGCAGCGCCATCGCTGGCTTGTTGACTATGAAGCGGAAGCGCCAGCAAAGTCGCAACCAGGGCGACCAGGGCGATCCGCTTGCCGGCTTGTATCGGAAGTTTGCGTTTCGCAGTCTCAGGATTCATCACAATAAGTTCTCCTCGTTGTTTCTTGGACGGAATAAACTTCGCAAAATAAACTTGCACCGCTCGAGTCGGTAAACTCTTTTCCTCTTTCACCAGAGCGACCAGCACGCGCAACAAAAACGTCACTGCGCCGACGCACAAAATTGCCATCGCCGGTCGGATTGCTAACGTCACGGGCACACTTTTCCTAAAAGGATTCCAGCAAGATTTAACCGCGGCGCGCGTAAAAGTGGGGTTAATAGTTCATAAGGAATTCGTAAGGATTAGCGTTTTGGTAATGCAGACAAGACGAGCAGCTCAGTCGTGCTTCGTCCTAGTTGTGCGGATCGAAGCGATAGACGACCCAAGGCTCGGTGCGGAGGTAGTGGGAGCAACCCTCTACAGAGTCCAGCTTTTTCCGTAACTGGGCCAGCACCCGCAAAAAATCAGCCTGATGGACCTGGTTGCGTCCCCAGCGCGTGCTCAGGCGAGTCTGCGGCGTGATGATGCTCCTGGGGTGTCCAATCAGAAAAACCAGCATCTCGAACTCTTCCCCACTCAACTGTAGCTGTTGGCCTCGAACCGTGGCGCGGCGAGCGGCATAATCGATTCGAAAATCGCCGACCGCGATGATGCTCTCATCCTCTGAGGATGCTGCACCCACCGCGCCGACCAGTGTTCGCAGGCCGGCCGCTGCTTCGCTCACGCTCGACCAACTCGCCATCTCAACCCCCTATCGAAATCCACACTGCGCCGTTCAGCAGCCCCAATCTGCTTCGCCCGGCTTGGCGAAATACCTGCGGCTCGGGTTGCTCTGCTCCGAGGTCACAGCCAATTCCTGCAGCGCCAAACGGGCTGCAGCGACCATCAAGTTGCGTTCTTTCGACGGTGTCCGGTCCCAGGACGATGCAGCTTTCTTTCGGCTCTGGCAGTCGAAGTCATGCGCCAGAGCTTCCTGGTAGTGGTGAAAGAGTCTTGCCAGTTCTTCCGCAGGTATATCCTGAATTGACGACATACACTCCTTAGCCTTTCTGTGATTCGAGAACTTGCTGCCACGCGAGATTCGTCCTGGCGCGATTGCGCCGTGCCTTCCTCCGTAGCCTCAGCAAGAACCCCAGTAGCAACAGAAACATGTTCACCATCGCGGGGCTACTTTAGCTCCTCCCCCGTCTTCGATAGATTGGATAATCAAAGCCGTAAAGATTGAATAAAGAGTTCGTAGAATGTTCGTAAGAAAGTTGCAGCCCAGATAACTGCTTGGCCTTCAACTCTTTACCCACCCCATGGCCGGCCCGCACCCTACGCCTGCTTGAGCACCAAAGTAACCGGGCCGCTGGCACCGACTCGCTATTCTGGCTCTCAGCAGCGACTCATTCTTTCCGTCCAATCTGCCGATGAACTCAGTTCATGCCTTCGTTTGTCTTCCTGCCGAGCATAGCCGTTGAGCAGCCGGCGTTGAGGAAACAAAACTGACATGCGGGTTTTTGCCGGCAACAGTCTCGCTCGCAAGATGACGCTTACCGTGCTGCTTGCCAGCAGCATGGCGTTAGGCACCCTGACGGCTGCCCTGCTGACGTTCGACAGCATCAGCTCGCGCGCTCTGCTGCAAAGCCGCCTTTTCACCCTGGCCGACGTGATCGGACAGAATTCGGCCGCAGCGCTGCTGTTCAATGATCCGCCCGCCGCTACAGAGGTTCTTGCCGCACTGCGTGCGGAGCCTCCGGTCATCTCCGCTTGCTTGTACGACTTGTCGGGGCGCTTGTTCGCGCAATATTACCGGCAACCCGGAGTCAAAACTTGTCTTTCGCAATTCGCAGGGCTTTCTCCTCCCGATCGCGCCTACCCTCGCGTCATCCGGCCGGTACAGCGCGATGGTGAATTAGCGGGAACTCTGCTCATGACTTCGGACTTGCAGGAGCTGAAAGCAATATGGCGGCGGTTGCTGCTGGTGGCCGGCTGCCTCGCTGTGCTGGCCTTGACCGTGGGCGGAGTCTCCGGGTCCCTCCTGCAGCGCAGGATTTCTCAGCCCATCTTCGATTTGGCGCAGGCCATGCAGGCGGTAACTACCGAACAGGACTTCTCTGCCCGGGTCACGCCTGCCGGCAGCGACGAAGTCGAGCAACTGGGCATGGGCTTCAACTGCATGCTTTGCGAGCTTGAGCGCCGTGAAGCAGAAAAAAGGAAGGCTGAGGCCAAACTGCAGTACCAGGCGCTCAACGACGAACTCACAGGATTACCCAATCGCCGGCTGTTTGCCGACCGTCTCTCCCAGGTTCTGGCCATGGCCAGACGCGAACGCCAGCTGGTCGCGCTCGTGTACATCGATCTGGATGGTTTCAAGCTGGTCAACGACAGTCTCGGTCACTCGGTCGGCGATCTCCTTCTGGTTCAAGTTGCGGCCCGTTTGCGCACCCGGGTTCGCCAGTCTGATACCCTCGCCCGCCTCGGAGGCGACGAGTTCTCGGTGGTTTTGGCCAACATCAGCGCCAGGGAAGACGCGCACCGAGTTTCCCAGAGTTTGCTGGATGTTCTGGCTGCTCCTTTTCAGATTAGGGACCACGAAATCACCATCGGCGCCAGCGTCGGCATCAGTATTTTCCCCGACAACGCCACCGATTACGCCGACCTGCTGCAGCAGGCCGACAGCGCCATGTATGCCGCCAAGCGCAATGGCAAAAACCGCGCCATGTACTTTACTCCGGAGCTTGGCTCGCTGGTGCGCGAACGCTTGAATCTGGAAAATCAGTTGCGCAACGCCATTGCGCGAGGCGAGATTCACGTGCAGTATCAGCCGGAATACGATGTCGCCTCCCATCGCCTGCTTCGCTTCGAGGCTTTGGCCCGCTGGACCCATCCCACGCTCGGCGTGATAACTCCCGCCAAGTTCATCCCGGTGGCCGAGGAGAGCGGGTTGATCGTTCCTCTGGGCGCTTACATCATGGAGATGGCCTGCACCGAAGCTCTCAAATGGCAGACCATCACACCTCATCCCGTTCAGGTTGCGGTGAACGTTTCCAGCCTGCAATTCGGTCGTGACAGTTTCATCGACGAAGTCGTCAGCACTCTGCAGCACACCGGTCTGCCGCCAGAGCTTCTGCAGATCGAACTTACGGAATCGGTGATGTTGAACGGAGTTGCGCGTTCGGCTGAGACCATGAAGCGCCTCAAGGACCTCGGCGTCAGCCTGGTGATCGACGATTTTGGTACTGGTTATTCCTGCCTGAGTTATCTGCCCAGCCTGCCCTTTGACGCGCTGAAAGTGGACCGCAGCTTTGTCCGCGAATTGAACTCCCGGCCGGAAATCATGGCCATGGTCCGTTCCTTGGTCGGATTGGCCCACAACATCGGCATGAGGGTCATTGTCGAAGGCGTCGAGACCCCGGAGCAGTTGGAATCGATCCGCAAGCTCGGCGGCAACGAGGTCCAAGGATACTTGATGGGGCGGCCAACTGCCGATCCGGTGGCCCAGTTGTCTTTGCTCGCGCCGTTCAGCGATGAAGGGTCAACCGTGGATTCTCCGGGTCCCGCTGACCAGATCACTTTTCCTTCCCCGATTCGAACCTGTAGCCCACCCAGGGTTCGGTCACGATGTAGCGCGGCGAGGCAGCTTCCGATTCTAGCTTCTTGCGCAATTGTCCGACGAACACGCGCAGATACTCGACCTGCTCCGTGCTTTGCCCGCCCCAGATCGCAGCCAGCAGCGCGCGATGCGTCACCACTTTGCCCGGCCGTCGCGCCAAATAAACCAGCAAGTCAAACTCCTTGGGCGTCAGATGGACCTCGCGCCGCCGCACCGTCACTTTGTGCGCGGCGAGGTCGATGCGGAAGTCGCCAGTCTCAATGAGCGAGACTTGCTCTTCAACCGCAGGACTCCGGCGCAGGCTGGCTCGCACCCGTGCCAGCAATTCTTCCATCCCGAACGGCTTGGTCACATAATCGTCGGCGCCGGCATCGAGAGCGCTGACCTTGGTCCGCTCCTCGCCGCGCACCGACAACACGATGATCGGAATCCGGCTCGAGGCGCGCAGCCGCCGGCACAATTCCACTCCATCCATCTGCGGCATGGCGAGATCGGTAATCACCAGCTCCGGCGTCCAGTCTTTCATGATCTCGAGCGCGGTCTCGCCATTGTTGGCCACACGAATGTCGTATCCCTGGCTGGAGAGAGTGGTGCGCAGCACCCGCGTGATCTGGGGTTCGTCGTCCACCACGAGAATGCGGTGGTGATCGTTCATGGGAAGATCAATGGGGTTGCTGCGTCACGATGTGAACATCGATCGGAGGCGCATCCCGCAAGAACCGGTTGATGACCGAGAGATAAAGGTATTTTTTCAATCCCGTCGTCGCCGAACGTCCAAACACCATCTGCGTGATGTGCTTCTTGCGCACCAGTTCAGCCACCGTCGCGGCCACGTTGGTGCCTTTGACTTTTTCGATCTGCGCACCCACGTTTTCCGCAAACTGCAGATTGGCCGCCAGCGACTTCTGGTTCGTTTCGGCCGTGTCCTGACCCATGTCAATGTAGAAGACGTGGAGTTCCCCATCCATGGCCTGGGCCATGCGCGCCCCGCGCGAAATCAGGTACTGCGCTGCAGGATTGGAGCTGATGGCGACTCCGATCCGCTCCCGCACCGGCGCCGTTGCGCTGCTTTCCGCGCCGCCGCTTTCTTCCTTGGCCCGCAACGATTCCAGACTGCGGTCCACGGCTTGCGCCACCTGCCGCAAGGCCAGCTCGCGCAACGCAATGAGATTTCCCGGACGAAAAAAATTCCCCAGCGCCTGCCCCACCCGCTCCAGCGGATAAATATCTCCGCGCCGCATGCGGTTCTGCAGCGCTTCCGGGGTCAGGTCCGACATGACCACTTCGTCCACGCGTTTGAGCACCCAGTCGGGCACGGTTTCCCGCACCGTGACCCCGGTAATGCTCTGCACCAGGGGCGTGACACTCTCCAAATGCTGGATGTTCATGGTGGAGAGCACCTCAATCCCGGCGTCCAGCAACTCCAGCACATCCTGATAACGCTTGCGGTGCTTGCTGCCCTCGACGTTGGTGTGGGCCAGTTCGTCCACCAGGGCCACGCGCGGTTTTCGCGCCAACACGGCATCGACATCCATCTCTTCGAAGATTGTGCCCTTGTACTCCAGCTTTCTTCGGGGAACGGACTCGAGTTGTGCTGCCAGCTCGGCGGTGGCTTTGCGACCATGAGATTCGATCACGCCAACAACAACATCCTGACCGCGGCTGTGCCGGCGAATGGCCTCGCTCAACATGGTGTAGGTCTTACCCACGCCAGGCGCATAGCCAAGAAACAGCTTGAACGCACCACTTTTGGTGGAGGGAGCGGCTTCTTCCAACCACTGTTCGGGAGTCTTAGGCATCGCGGTTATTTTCGTCGAGTAGGCCGAATTTGTCGATGTCAGCTACAATCGCCTGCGTGAATCGGCCCCTCATCAAACTGGTCCTCCGCTGCGCGGCCACAGTCGTCGCGGTGGCGATCATCGTCTTTGCCTATCACGTCGTGATCACGGTGAACCCGACCACTGCCGCCCTTACCTTCCTTATTGGCGTGCTCATCGTCTCTGCAAATTGGGGTCTGCGACCAGCTATTTTCATGGCGGTGTTGGCCACCTTGGCCTTCAACTATTATTTTCTCCCGCCCATCGGCACTCTGACCATAGCCGATCCCCAAAATTGGATTGCCCTGTTCGCGTTTCTGGTCACTGCCTTGATCGCCAGCCAGCTTGCTGAACGCGCCCGCCGCGAGGCGAACTCCGCCCTTGAACGCCAGAGAGAAACCGAACGCCTGTACAAATTCAGCCAGCAGCTTCTCTCCAGCGACAATATCGCCGAACTTCTCAACGCGGTCCCCCGATACATCGTCGAGTGCTTTGGCGTGCAAGCGGCCGCCATCTCCTTGCCCAACCGGCCTGACATTTACCGCTCCAATTCTGCCCGAGACGTTCTCGACATGCACGACTTGCAACTGGTCGCCATGCGCGGCGAGCCCAAGGTAGATCCCGACCGAAAAGTCGTTTTCATGCCCTTGCGCATGGGGGTGCGAGTGGTCGGCAGCATGGGCCTTTCCGGCACGATGCTGTCTCGCGAAACTCTGGACGCCGTCGGCAGCCTGATTGCCACCGCCATTGAGCGCGCCGGCGCGGTCGAAAAGCTGAGCAAAGCCGAAGCCGCCCGCGAGAATGAACAACTGCGCTCTGCTCTCCTGGACTCCGTCACCCACGAATTCCGCACTCCGCTGACTGCCATCAAGGCCTCAGCCACTTCCTTACTGGGCAGTCCCGCCATGAATGAAGGCCAGCGCCAGGAACTGCTGACGGTCATCAACGAGGAAAGCGACCGGCTGAACCGGCTGGTAGGCGAGGCGGCCGAGATGGCGCAACTCGACGCAGGCCGGTTCGAGTTGCGCCTCGGCACCCACCGCATCCACGAAGCTGTCCAAGATGCCATCAGCAAAACTAGAACCGTGCTGGGGCAGCACCCGGTCAATGTCGTCCTGCCGGAAACTCTGCCTGCCGTGCGCATGGACGTCGAGCGCATCTCCGAAGTCGTCGCCCAATTGCTGGAGAACGCGGCGAAATACTCGCCGCCCGACGCTCCCATTCACATCACCGGCGAACTCAGGAATCGCATGGTCATGACCAGCATTGCCGACCGCGGTCCAGGGATTGATGACTTTGATCAGGGACTGATCTTCGAGAAATTTTACCGCGGCCGGAATCAACGATTGCAGGTGCAAGGCACAGGCATGGGGTTGGCCATCGCTAAGGCTATCGTCGATGCCCACGGCGGCGAAATTGGCGTCACCAGCCAACTCGGCCACGGCTCGGTGTTTTATTTCACCTTGCCGGTAGCTTGACCGCGGAAGTCAGCAAAGAACCTGCGCCGCCAACTTGCGCGCCCTCTGCGCTCCTCAAATGTGGCAAACTCTTTTTTCGGGCTTCAGGATGAACATTCTCGAATTTACGCTGTTGGTGGCGATGGGGTCGTTTGTCGCCGGCTTGCTGGGAGCGTTGACCGGTTTGGGCGGCGGCGTGGTGCTGGTCCCTCTTCTGACTATTTTTTTCAAAGTTGATATTCGCTACGCCATCGGCGCCTCGCTCGTCTCCGTCATCGCAACTTCCTCCGGCGCCGCTGCAGCCTATGTTAAGGAGGGCTTTTCCAACATCCGCATCGGCATGTTCCTCGAGATTGCCACCACGCTGGGCGCGCTGAGCGGCGCGTTTCTCGCTGCCTTCGTTTCCACTAAGGATCTGGCCATTATTTTCGGACTTGTGCTGCTGTACTCCGCCTATCTTTCGCGCAAGCCGCGGCCCCGCGAACAGCGCAATCTCCCTCCCGATCCTCTCGCCACCAAGCTCAAGATGAACGGCAGCTTTCCTTCCGAAGAAGGAGGACTGCGCCAGTACAACGTGCAGAGTGTGCCCACCGGCTTCGGTTTGATGTTCGGCGCCGGTGCGCTTTCCGGACTCCTTGGCATCGGCTCGGGCGCCGTCAAAGTTTTGGCGATGGATCAGGCGATGAAAATTCCCTTCAAGGTCTCCACCACCACCAGCAACTTCATGATCGGAGTGACCGCGGCCGCCAGCGCCGGTGTTTATCTGAACCGCGGCTACGTCGATCCCGGCCTCGCTATGCCGGTCATGCTCGGCGTGCTGGCTGGGTCCCTCTTTGGCGCCCGCATTCTCATGCAGGCGGAGACGAAAATCCTGCGTCTGGTATTCAGTCTGGTCATTGTGACGCTCGGCGTACAAATGATCTACAAGGGATTGACGGGAACGATCTGAAAATGACTCGGAACTGGGACGATCACCGCATTGAAGAAATTGTCGGCAATCTTCTGCGTGCCGGAGTGATGCTCTCGGCGGTAGTGGTCCTGGCCGGGGGGTTAATCTACCTGGCACAGCAAGGACTGTCTTCTGCCCATTACGCCGTGTTTCGCGGAGAACCTTCCGATCTCAGGGGACTGCGCGGAATCGTGCGCGGTGTTTTCACGCTGGACGCCCGGAGCATTATTCAACTGGGATTAGTTTTGCTGATCGCGACTCCTGTGGCCCGCGTCGCTTTTTCTATCTGGGGATTTGCCGAGGAGCACGACCGCATGTACATGATTTTTACCGGGGTCGTGCTGGTCATTCTTCTTTACAGCCTGCTCGGCTCCGGGTCCGCGTTCTAGAGATTAGTCCAGCCCGCGATACTTTAGCATCGCCTTTGTGTTGGGCGGGCCACCGCGCCAGTTCTCGTACATTTTCTCCAGGTCTTCAGTATCGCCGCGCGAGAGGACCATCTGACGGAAGCGGTCGCCGTTGGCCCGCGTGAGCCCACCGTGATCGAGGAACCATTGATAGGCGTCATCCGCCAGCATTTGCGTCCAGAGATAGGCATAGTATCCGGCGGCGTAGCCATCGCTTGACCAGATGTGGCTGAAATAACTGGAACGGTACCGCGGCGGCACATAACTGACCTTAAGGTGCGTTTTCTCCAGTGCCTGTTCCTCGAACTCATCCGGCTTTTGCGGCGGCCTGTCGGGCGAAAGCAGGTGCCACTGCATGTCGAGTTCGGCCGCGGCCAGCAGTTCTGTCATGTCGTAGCCCTTGTGGAAAGTCTCAGCTTTACGGATCCGCGCCGCCAGCTCTTCCGGCATCGGCTCGCCGGTTTTGTAATGCTTGGCGTAGTGGCTGAAGACCGAGGGATAGAGCGCCCAGTGCTCGTTGAACTGGGAAGGAAATTCGACGAAGTCTCGTTCCGATGGTGTTCCCGCAAGCATCGGATATTTTGCGTCCGAAAACATCCCGTTCAAGGCATGGCCAAACTCGTGGAACATCGTAATGACATCGGTGAAGCTGATCAGGGCAGGTTCTCCTTCCGCGGGCTTGGGAAGGTTGGCCACGTTGTAAACTACCGGCTGATTCGCCAGCAGCCGAGACTGTTCGACGAATGCCGACATCCACGCTCCCCCGTTCTTGTTGTCGCGCTTGAAGTAGTCGCAATAGAAAAGCGCGAGGTGCTTGCCGTCAGCGCCGAACACTTCAAAGACGCGCACATCCGGCTGATAGACCGGCAGATCGTGGCGCTCTTTGAAGGTCAATCCATAAAGTTGATTGGCAGCGTAGAACACGCCGTTTTCAAGAACGTTGTTGAGCTCGAAATAGGGCTTTACCTGGTCGTCGTCCAGTTCGTAACGGGCTTTGCGCACCTGCTCCGCATAGAAATTCCAGTCCCACGGCTGCACCTGGAAGCCGCCATGCTGCGCGTCAATGACTTCCTGGTTGTCCTGCGCTTCGCGTGCGGCCTTGGCCGTAGCCGCCGGCACCAGGGCATCCATGAATTTCAAAGCGGCGTCGGGCGTCTTGGCCATTTGATCTTCCAGCTTCCATGATGCGAAGTTCGGAAAACCGAGCAGTTTCGCCTTGTCCGCGCGCAACTGCGCAAGCCGCGAAATAATCTCACGGGTATCGTTGGTATCGCCATGCTCGGTCCGGTTCCATGAGTGCTCAAACAGGGCCTGGCGCGTGGCGCGATTGCTCAGCGAATCAAGATCGGGCTGTTGCGTGGTGTTCTGCAGCGGGATGACGTAACCTTCCACATTGCGGCTCTTGGCGGCTTGCGCCGCGGCAGCGAACTGAGCATCGGATAGCCCAGCCAGAGCAGTTTTATCGTTGGTGACGTACGCGCCTTCTTTGTTGGCAGCCAGAAGCCGGTTGGAAAAATCGGCCGAGAGCGAAGACCGCTCTTCGTTCAGCTTCTTCAGTTTGGTTTTGTCGGCTTCGGAAAGATTGGCGCCGTCGTGCACAAACCGGTCGTAGTAGCGCTCCACCAGGCGGAGAGATTCGGAATCGAGTTTGAGGGCGGCGCGCTGGTTGTAAATCGTCTTTACGCGCTCGAAAAGTTCCGTGTTCAGAAAAATGAAGTCGTGGTGAGCGGCCAGTTTCGGGGCCTCGAGGGTCTTCAGCTTCTGCAGCGTGGGATTGGTATTGGCGCCCGTAATCCCGCCGAAGGCCGCCTGGACGCGGTCCAGCAACTGGCCGCTCTTTTCCAGAGCCACGATCGTGTTCTCGAATGTGGGCGCGACTGGATTAGTGGCGATGCTCTCTATTTCTTTCTTCTGCTGCTCCATGCCGGCTTCGATCGCCGGCTGAAAATCTTCGTCGTGAATCTTGTCGAAGGGCGGCGATTGGAACGGCAGCGTGCTGGGCGCATAAAAAGGATTGGAAGGGCCAAAGGTCTCGGTTGCGGTTTGCGTAGTTTTGGGAGAATTCATCGCGAAAGTGTCGGCTGTCAGAATCATAAACAACAAGAGGCTGGGGGCGCATGTTCGAGAAAAAGTCTTCATGGTGTTTAAGGGAAATTCCGTTGTCCTGTCGATTGTAAACGCACATTGGGCTTTTCGGGTGGAAACGGACGGGATGGGCGCACACCAGCCCTCGCGCAGTCAGAAAAGGCGGCCGGACTCCGGCCGCCCCTTATGCCTACGGCTTACCCTTGGGGCGCGTGCAGCACGCGGAACGTGTTGCCGCCGTTCGACCACACCAGCACCAACGCGTCCTGGTCTTTGGCCACGTTCGCCAGTGCGGCTTTGACGTCGTCCGCGCTCTGCATGTCTTTCCGGTTCACCTGCATAATCACGTCGCCGCGTTGCAATCCGGCATCGTCGGCGGAGCTTCCCGGCTGCACCTGCTCAACGACCGCGCCATGAATGTCGGTCGGTGCCTGCAATTGGTCGCGAAGATCCGGGGTGAGGTCAGACAGCCCCAGGCCCCAGCGCATCTTGCCTTGCCCGGTTTCAACTTCATTCCCTTGTTTGTCACGGCTACCCATGGCTTCGAGCGTGACCGGCAGCGTCATGTCTTTGCCATTGCGCAGTAGCCCGACTTTAATGGTCGTGCCCGGACGCTTCTGCCCAACTTCAACTTGCAGTTCGCCGGCGTCCGCGACTTTTTTCCCGTCGAGTTCGGTGATCACATCGCCGATCTTCAACCCGGCTTTATCACCCGGCGAACCCGATTCCACCTGCGTGACCAGTGCGCCGTTGGCATCGGTCAGGTTGAAGAACTTCGAGTTTTCCGGAGTCACGTCAGAGATGCCAATGCCAATGTATCCGTGACTGACCTTGCCGTCGCGAATCAGGGTTTCCACCGTGGGACGCACGATCTGCGTGGGAATGGCGAATCCCATGCCGGCAAACGATCCCGACGAGGAAATTAAGAACGTGTTGATACCGACGACTTCACCCCGAGCGTCCACCAGCGGCCCACCGGAATTTCCAGGATTGATGGCGGCATCGGTCTGGATGAACTCGCCCGGCTTGCGCCGGTCGTCGGCGAACGGATTCGGGCGATTCAACGCGCTCACAATGCCGCGCGTCACCGTAAAGCGAAATCCGAAGGGATTGCCGAATGCCAGCACCGTTTGGCCGGGATGCAGCGCGGTCGAATCTCCCCAGGGAACGCTGGGAAAGTCCTTGCCGTCAATTTTGATGACTGCGAGATCGGTCACCGGGTCGGCGCCGATCAGCTTGGCCGGAAGAATCTTCTTGTTACTCATGGTGACACGAATATCCACCGCTCCATCGATCACGTGGTTATTGGTGACGATGTAACCGTCGGGCGAAACAATGACGCCGCTGCCAATGCCGCGTTCAATCTGCGGTCTCTGCGGCATGATTTGCATCCTCGGTCCTCCGGGTCCAAAGAAAGGACTGAAGAACTGACGCATGTCCTCCGGTATTTGCGCGTCTGACGCGTCGGTTTTGGTTTTCGACGTGACTGCCACGTTGACGATGGCGGGCGTCACCCGCGCTGCCAGGGCTTCCATGGCGCGATCGAGTGAAAGCAGCGGGTTCACACTATCGTCGGGGAGTGCCGCGGCCGCCGGAGCGGCAATCGCTGCACTCGCGGCAGTCGGCCTGATGGTTTCGTAAGTGACCAGCGACGCCAGGGTAGCCACAGCAAGTGCTGCCACCAGTGCGCGCCGGCCAATCATATTTCCAACTTTCTTGATCCAGCTTTTCATCGGTCTCTCCTGTGTGTAACTAATTGTTTAGTTTCTAATTGCAAAAAAATTTGCTCAGACAAATCTTCTTAAATCGATTTCGCGGGAACCTTCGGCCCAGTCGGAATGCGGCTGGGATCGAGGACTTCGACGCGCCAGATGTACACCGTCCAGCGCATCATTCCCGGCGTTCCGGCCTGCTCGGTTTGCATGACCACTAGCACCGCGGTCGGCGCCTCGACGGTGACCTCACGCGCACCATGGCCGAGCGCTGACGTCCCACTCGCTTGCGGCGCCGTCAGCTTGGCCTGCACTGCTGTTGCTTCGACCTTCGTTTTAACTTGCCTGCTCGCCGGAATCACCCTAGGCTTGGGCTTCGCCGAAGCTGTTGCTCCTTTTGCCGTCTGCTCCGAACTCGCCACAATGACCTGCGGAGCCAGACCCGCTACCGCAAGGCTTGGCGCCCGATCCTGAAACGCGACCAGTTCCGGCGTGCGCGACAAGCCCACGAGCGAAACCACCATCGCAGCCACCACCACACCAATCGCCGGTTTCCAGACGCCGGTAGCGCCTGAACGCTCTCCATTCAGGATCTGCGCCACCCGCTGCGAAGTCTGCCGCATCTGACTCACCGCGGCTTGCGCCAACGCCAACCCCCGGCGCAGGAAACTTTTTTCCGCCAGCGTCACCAGGCACTGGGCGTAGCTTCGTGGATTCGCAGTTCGCGCCAAAACCACGTCATCGCACGCCATTTCGCGTTCCAGCGAAAGCTGCCGCTCCACCCACCACACGGCCGGATGAAAGAACAAAATCGCCCGCAAAACTTTCTGCGTCAAATTGGTCCAATCATCGCGCCGCCGCAGGTGAGCGAGTTCGTGGATCAGAACCGACTTCAGCTCTTGGCCGGACAACTCATCCATCGCCCACGCCGGCAGAACAATCATTGGCCGGAAGAAACCTATGGCGGTGGGGACACGCAGTTCGTCGGACACTGCCAGTTTCACTGCCCGCGCTGGCTGAAATTCCTCCCAAGCCGTTCGCAGCTCAGGGTCAAGACTCGCCACATCGATCACCGAACTGCGCGCCCTTAGCTTGCGCAGTTGCCACAAACCCAGCATCACTCGCGACAACCCAACCATCGCGATCGCGACCCACCCCACGAAAAGCCTCGTCGCCCATGCGGCCGGCACAATGAACGCAGGAACGGAGGAACTTGCTTGCGCAGGATTCGGGCCTGCGCCGAAGCCATGCAACCACGGGGCCACCGGCACCGCCAGTAAAGTGAAGAACCACACCGCGAATCGGGTGCTGGAATTCGGCCGGCCAGTCACCCGCAACAAAACCCACGCCAACAGCGCCAGCGCGATTCCCTCCGCCAAACCGTTCAGCATCCGCTCAGCCAGCAAGCCCGCCAGTCCCTGCAGCGCGAGGGTCGTCATTTGCGGCTCGCCTCCCGCGCAGTCGTTGCCAACAGTTGCCGCAGACTCTTTAGTTCCTCGCGATCGATGCTCTGGTCTTCCAGAATATTCAGCACCAGCAGTTCACGCGAGTTGCCGAAGAAACGATGCACCAGGTGACTGATCGCGGACCGCGTGGCCTCCTGCCGCTCAACTACTGGCATATAAATGTGAGCGCGGCCATCCTTTACGTGCTTTACGTATCCCTTTTTCTCCAGAATGCGGATGGTGGTGAGCACGGAGTTATAGGCCAGGGCCGGCTTCTTGGGCAGCGCCTCCAGGACGTGCTGCACGGTGGAAGGGCCTTTGTCCCAAAGCACATCCATAAGCCGCAGCTCAGCTTCGGTCAAAGTTGCGGATTTGGTCGGCGGCAAAGCTCACCCTCCCTTTTCTTCGTTAGACGCAGCAGAATCCCAAACGTCAACTAAATATTTAGTTGCACTTCCAGGAGCATAGGATGCCCGGCAACCGGAGCCTCGCCCGCGATCTACGAAGGGATAATGGATGGAGGACGGGCGTCCCAGCCCGTCCCAGGTTCGACCTACGCCGGCCTCTCCAGACTGAGCCGAATCGTCTCCAGAAGTTTCACCGCGGCCTCGCCCGGGTCCTGTTTGGAGAACTGCTCGTCCAGAACCAGCAGCGTAGCCTCCGGGTCGATCTCCATAATCATTTGACGGGTTGACTTGCCATGGACTGACTGCAGGTTGGCGCCGAGAACAATCACCTTCGCCCGCGTCGCCTTCATCAGAATCTTCGCATCTTCCACGGTCGCCGCGGTCAGCGCATTGTAGCCGGCCGTGCACAGCACCTCCCGCAGAAAAGTCCTCACATCGTTGCTATCGTACACACACAGGATTCGCGAGCGGGCATCGCCGGATTTGTCTTTGGAATAACGCGATCCCAGATAGGCCGCGGTGATCGCTTCCGCCACCGACTCATAAGCCTCGAATTGCGTGATGATGTTGGTCATCTCGAGCGTCTTGCGCACCTGCCCTTGCAGGCCGCACAGCTTGAGATCGCCGCCCTTCGATCGCGCCGTTTGCACCAGGCGCACCAGCGCTCCCAATCCGCTGCTGTCGATGAAACCAACCTGCTCTAATTGCAGGATGACATCGGGGTACTTGTACAGCGAGTCGCCGATGAAAGAGTGCAGGTTAAAGACCTCGCTCCCCGCAACGATGCGCCCGTTACATTGCACCAGCAGCACATCGCCGATGGGCCGGCTATCGAGATGAAGCGGCATGAGACCTCCGGATGGAATGCACTGACAAGTGGGGAATCTTATGACGCTGGGTTGTCGTAGTCAACCTGTGCGTGCGGCGCGGCTGCCGGTGTGGCGCGGACCTGCCCTGGGCGGAGTCAAAGGGGTTCTCGCCCGCGAGCGATGGAACCGCCGCACCCGTCGGTGCGTATCTGAGGGTGATATGATTTTCGCTTTCCGCATCTCATAAGGCTGACCCATGTCCCTCAGAATTTTTTCCCTTTTATGCCTGATCGTCGGCTCGCTAGCCTCACCCGCATTCGGGCAGATTGCCGGCTTGAGTATCCCGAGCACGACCTCGGCCATCAACTCGCCGACGCCCATGTCGCAGCGCGTGGTGCACTATGGCATCGACGCGAAATACGACCCCAAAACCCACGCCCTCGACGCCACCGAGACGCTCACCTACCACAATCTCACCGGACAGCCGCAGGACACATTTCCGTTTCACCTGTATTTGAACGGCTTTCAGCCCACCTCCACCTGGGTGCGCGAAGGCAAGCGCGAGGGCACGCGTGGCCAGGACTTCGAGAAGTGGGACCCGCAGAGCTACGGCGCAGAAGAAATCAAGAGTTTTGAAGTCGTCGATCAAGGCGATTTCACCAGGCAACTGCAGTTCATCCATCCCGACGACGACAACAAAGACGACAAGACCCTCGTCCAGGTGCACCTGCCCAAGCCGATTCCGCCGGACGGTTATGTTCAGTTCAACATCAAGTGGCACGATCAATTCCCCAAGACGGTACATCGCACCGGCTGGGACCGCGACGCCTTGGTTGCGGGCCAGTGGTTCCCGAAGATCGGAGTGTGGTGGCACGGAGCATGGAATTGCCATCAGTTCCATGCTTACACTGAATTCTTCGCGGATTTCGGCGTCTATGACGTTCGGATCACTGTCCCGCAGTACGAAGTGGTCGGCGGTGGCGGGCTCGAAGTCAGCAATGTGAACAACCCCGATGGCACCAAGACCGTGACCTACCACGGCGACGATATCCACGACTTCGCCTGGACCGCCAGCCCGCACTACAAAGATTATTTCGACACATTCCAGGGCAGCATGGGGCCGGTCAAAATCCGCATCATGATGCAGCCTGCGCACACCGCCCAGTTGGAGCGGCATCTGCGGATATTGAAGGCGACGATGGACCGTTGCGAACGCTGGTACGGCGCTTATCCGTACAAGACGATCACCGTGGTGGACCCCGAACATGATTCGCCTTCGTTCGGCATGGAGTACCCGACATTCATAACCGCCGGCACAGACTGGCTTGTGCCGCAGGGATTGCTCGAAGAACCGGACTATACAATAGAACACGAATTTGGCCATCAGTATTGGTATGGCATGGTCGCAACCAACGAATTTGAGGATGCCTGGATGGACGAGGGCATCAACAGTTACAGCGACCTCAAAATCATGGACTCAGTCTTTGGGCCGAGTACCTCCTGGGTCAACTTGTGGGGAGTCACCTCGGGGATTCTCGGCCGCCACAGGATTGGCTATATAGGGGTTGCGGACCTCGATCCCATTGCCCGTAACGGCTGGCAATATGCAGGCTCCTTCTCTTATGGAGGGATCTCTTACGGTAAGACTGCCCTGGTATTGTTCACGCTGGAAGGTGTGGTCGGGGAGGACACCATGCGGCGGGCGATGCACACCTATTTCATGCGTTACCGGTTCACGCATCCGACGAAAGAAGACTTCCTGAAGACGATTGAAGAAGTTTCCGGCAAAGACCTGCGCTGGTACTTCAATCAAGCGATCTATGGCACTGAGGTTCTCGATTACCAGGTGATCGCGGTGAGTTCGGTCCCGGTGGAGTGGTACAAGCCGGATCTGGAAGAGAAGAAAGGCGTCACGGAGTACGTTTCTAACGTCTGGATTCAGCGGAAGGAGAGCTTCGTTTTTCCCATCGATGTCGAGATCAAGTTCGACAACGGAGAAAAAGTTTGCGAGCACTGGGACGGACGGGACCGCTGGGTGAGGTATGCCTACCAGAAGAAGGCGAAAGTGGAGTCGGTGGAGATCGATCCCGACCACAAGATTTTTCTTGATCGTAATAATTTCAATAACAGTTTCATCGTGGAGGCCAACGGGACGCCCGCGCGAAAGCTGGCGAATTACTTCGAGTTTGCGGCCCAGTTCTGCGCGCAACTTCTGGCCTGGTGGCTGGTTTAGGGAATATTCCAATGAACAGGAAAAGAAATCTGATATCGAGTGGCGCCGAGATCGCCGGCCGCAACAGGCGCTACGTTGTTTGGTTCTACATTCTGAACCTGCTGTTTGCCTGGTGGGGAGCGTCAGGATTCAGTACCAAAGCGCATGGCGTCCTCGACCACAGCCTGTACGCCGATAAAATGCTTCATGGTTTCGACGTCTCGACATTTCTTGAGATGCTGTTTCGCCCCGAGATGGGGCCGGCCCAGAGTTCGACCGTACCGGCAACGATTTTCGCAGTTCTCTTTTTTCTCGCCAGCATGGTGTTGATGCCCGGCGTGCTGCTGGGATATTCCTCCGACCATCGCATCTCGAAGAACGAATTCTTCCGTGCCTGCAGTCAGAACATGTGGCGATTCGTGCGGCTGGTTTTGATCTTCCTCATTGTCGCTGGGATCGTCGGAAGCATTCTGGCCGGCATTCAAGCTGCGCTCGTCAATGCCGCCGACCAGACCGAGAATGAGCGCCTGCCTTTTTTCATTCAGCTTGGCGGGTGGACCATTATTTTCCTGATGCTGACTGCGATCCGCGTCTGGTTCGACCTGGCCCAGACCGACGTAGTCCTGCGCGATCAGGGAGTGGTACGGAAATCGGTGGCGGCAGGATTTCGTATGGCCAGACACAATCTGTGGCGGCTGCTTGGTAGCTACGTTGTGATCGCGCTCGTCGCGCTGGCGATTCTGGTGGCGGGGATTTGGCTCTGGCACGCGATCGTGCCACCCAGCAGCGTGTTTGGGGCTTTTCTAATCAGTCAGATCACTTTGTTGCTGCTGCTCGGCACGCGTTTTTGGCAGCGCGCGACGGCGGTTGCGTTTTATGTGAGGCGCGAAGCTGAGGCTGATTTGGGCGCCGAGAAACCGGCCTTGGTCGCGGCGGTATAGTGAGGCGACCTCCCAGGTTAGCTCGCGCGTGGCGCTCGCGGAACCTGGGGCACCTTCCTACCCCCAGGCGGGATCTCCGTCACGGTATTACCGTGAACGGCTTGTTGCTCGTCAAGGTGCCGCTGGACGTGACCACCGTTACCGAACCGCTGGTTGCGCCCGCAGGGACTGTGGCCTTTATAGCTGTGTCCGTCAGCACCGAGAATTTTGCCGCGGTGCCGTTAAAAGACACGCTGGAAGCGCCGGAGAATCCCTGGCCGAGTATGCCCACCTTGGTGCCCACCCCTCCGGCGGCCTGCACGAGACTCACAAACGGACCGAGACCCATGTTGAAGGACCAGATCGTGCCGCAACCATAGATACCGCCGCAGTGAACGTTATCACCACCCAGGTTCGACACTCCGTAGAAGACGCCACTCGTAGTCTGAACCAGACCGCAAGGCCCATCCCCGTCACTGAAACTGAAGTGGGTGAGCGTCGTCAGGCTGCCATTGGTAGTGATGCTGAATATCGTGCCACAGCCATTGAAACTCTCAGGGCAAATGCCAATGGCTCCTCCCCCCAGGCTCGTTCCGTAGAAGTTTCCGTCGGTGCCCAGGAATAGAACGGACGGACCCTCACCGTCGGTACCGCCCGTGAAGCTGTATAACGTCGTGAGAGTTTCCTGGGGAGTGATTTCAAAAACCGTACCGGCTTGTGCCGGCGCGCTACCGCCGCTGGCGGTTGTCCCATAGAAGTTGCCGCTGGGTGACTGGACCAGGCCACCAGGATTGGCACCGTCGGTGCCGCTGAATTCGTACAGTGTCGTGAACTTTCCTTGGGAAGTGATCTTGAACACTGTGCCGCAGTTGCAAGAGTGTCCACCGGAATATGCTGTGCCGTAGAAGCTCCCGTCGCTGCCTTGAACCAGGGGAGCCTGGGGGGAAGAGCCGTCAGTTGAATCGAAGCTGTGTAGCGTCGTCAGCCTGCCCTGTAAGGTGATCTTGAACACTGTGCCACAGCCTTCAGAGCAATTCGTGCTGCCTCCGCCCTTCGTTGTTGTCCCGTAAAGGTTAGTGTCAACGCCCTGCACCAAGGCCCCACGGGGAGACATGCCGGCGCTGCAGGGCTCAGAGCAAAAAGTGTACAGCGTGGTGAGCACGCCTTCGGACGTTATCCGATAAACCGTTGAGGCGGTTACTCCGTAGAAGTTGCCGTCGGTGGCCAGGATCACCCCCTGGCTCGGGAAGTTACCAGGACAACTGCCGCAAAAAGCGTGAATGGTCGTCAGCGCGCTGTCCTGTGGGTTCAGCTGAAAGACTGTCCCTCCACTAAAGGCCCCACGGCTTTGGGTTGTACCGTACAGGTTCCCATCCAGCCCCTGAGCTAGCGCGACTAACCCTGGATAAGCGCCGCTGGCGCCCTCAAAATCGTCCAGAACCTTAAGGGTCTGTGCAGAGGATGCGATTGCTGTGGCCGCCACAATAAAAGTGACAAGAAGGGTCGAAACGCGGAGGGTAGTTCGATTCATGCTGCACCCCACTGAGCGACGCAGCATAGCATTCCAGGTAAATCACGGATAGAGTCGAATGACCCCAGGGAGTAAAGCCTGCTGCGAACATTTGTTACGAGCATCGGAGGAAAACGGGGAGCGCCCAGGTTGCTCGCTCGCGCGGCGCTCGCGGAACCTGGGCCACCGCGACTTCACAACGGCGGCGGCTCCGGCTCGGCCGATCCGTCCGCCCGCGGGTCGGATGCTCCGTAGTTGATGTTGGTCTTGCTGTCGTGCATGACCGCCTGACCACGCCCCATGGCGGTCGAATATTCCGGTTCGACTCGCAACAGGTGTCCCATCGCTGAGAGCTTCTGCAGCACCTCCGGCTTCACCCGCGACTCAATGACGATGTTGCATCCGCTGTTTGGGCTTACGGTGAAGCGCGCATTTTCCAGCGCCGCCTGAATGTTCATGCCGTAGTCCACAACGTTGGATACGAACTGCGCGTGCGCCAGCGGCTGATTCGGCCCGCCCATGATTCCGAATGCCATGTGCACATCGCCGCGCTCCATGAACGCAGGAATGATGGTGTGAAACGGACGCTTGCGCGGCGCCAGCACGTTGGGCGATGCCAGGTCCATTGAGAAGAGTGCTCCACGGCTTTGCAAAACGAATCCCATGCCGCGCACCGTGATGCCGGAGCCGAAGGCGTCGTAGTTGCTCTGAATCAGCGAAACGATGTTGCCGTCACGATCGACTACGGAAAGATAAGTCGTGTCGCTGCCCTGCGGCTTGCCCGACAGCACGTTGCAATTGGCCTTCGAAGGATCAATCAGCTGAGTGCGTTGCTGCGCATAGTTCTTAGACAACAATCCGCCAACCGGAACTTTGGCGAAGCGCGGATCAGCGTTGTAGCGATAGAGATCAGCGTAGGCCAGCTTCATGGCCTCAATTTTCTTGTGCAGTTCGACAACGCTGAGTGGTCCCTCGGAAGAAGCCGGCGAGGTTTCCATAATATTCAGCATTTCCAGCGCGGCCATGCCCTGGCCGTTGGGTGGAAGTTCATAGATCGTCCAATCGCGGTAGGTCGTAGAGATCGGAGACACCCACTCCGGCAAAAACTGGGCCAAGTCGTCGGCCGACATCGTTCCACCCAAGCTTTGAGAGGTGCTGAGAATTGCACGCGCGATGTCGCCTTTGTAGAAAGCGTTGGCTCCGTCCTGCGCCACTGACCGCAGTGCTTTGGCCATATCAGGATTGCGGAATATCTGCCCAATCTCTGGACTTTTGCCATCAGGAAGAAATACGCGGCGGCTCTCGGCATCGCTGGCGATCCAATCGGCCGCGTCTTGCCAATATGCGTGAATGATTTCCGGCACCGGATATCCCTGCTCCGCATAAAAAATGGCGGTTTGGAACAGGTCTTTCCACGGCAGTCGTCCGAAACGCTCGTGCAAGGCGTTCCAGCCGGCCACTGCGCCGGGCACGGTGACGGTGTCGACCCCGGAGTCCGGCATCGAGGTCGTTCCCTTTTTTTTCAGGTGCTCGAGGGTGAGACCTTGCGGCGCCCAGCCGCTGGAATTCAGCCCATAAAGCTTGCCGGTTTTTGCCTCCCAATAAATGGCGAACAGGTCGCCACCCATGCCGTTCATCATGGGCTCGGTCACGCCAAGAACGGCATTCGCGGCGATGGCTGCATCGACAGCGGAGCCTCCACGGGCCAGGATTTGTGCGCCAGCCACCGAAGCCTGAGCATGACTGGTGGCGACAATGCCGTAGCGCGAAATCACCATGGAACGCGCCTGAGAGCGGTCCTGAGCAAAGGCGGAGCGATAGACCATAAGAATGATTAACGTGCAGAAAAGGAGACGCATAAGTTTTTGCTCGCAAGGAGCAGGTCGAATTCTGCTGTCGGAGAGCAGTTGGTGTCAAGCCGGGACAACGTTTTCTACAAAACGCTGAAACCCACAGTTGTCCGTACGCATCTTTGAGAGCTATTATCCGAGATCAATTTCGCAAGATCGTCCAATCAATCTAATGGCCGCTGAACGAGCCCGTCCGAGCCCGAACCCGTGGTTGATCGCCATCTCGGTGATGCTGGCGACGTTCATGGAGGTGCTCGATACTTCCATCGCAGCTGTGGCCTTGCCGTACATTGCCGGCAGTCTCTCGGCTTCGAACGACGAAGCGACCTGGGTGCTGACCAGCTATCTCGTGGCGAACGCCATTGTGCTGCCCGCCAGTAGTTGGTTTTCGCTGAAGTTCGGCCGCAAACGCTTCCTCATCACTTGCATCATCATTTTTACGGTTTCGTCGTTCCTGTGCGGCGCGGCCACAAGCCTGGCGCTCATTTTGATCGCACGGGCGGTGCAGGGAGCGGGCGGAGGAGCGCTGCAGCCACTTTCGCAATCCATCCTGCTGGAAAGTTTTCCCGCCGACAAACGCGGGCTAGCGTTGGCCGTGTTCGCGCTCGGCGTGGTCGTCGCACCCGTGCTGGGGCCAACCTTGGGCGGCTGGCTGACCGACACCTATTCCTGGCGTTGGGCGTTCTACATCAATATCCCGATCGGAATTTTTGCCATCTTCATGATCACGCGGTACGTGGAAGATCCGCCCTACATCAAGAACGCCAAGCCGGGCGGAATCGATGCCATCGGATTGGGCTTGCTGGCGATCTGGCTGGCCTGCCTGCAGATTATTCTCGACAAGGGTCAGGAAGACGACTGGTTTGGCGCCACCTGGATCCGCTGGGCAACCGCGATGCTGCTGACCTCGTTCGTATCGTTTCTCATTCGTGAGTTCCGGCACAAGAAGCCGCTGGTGGACCTGCGCGTCTTTCGCCACCGCAATTTCGCGATCGGCAGTCTGCTGATCGGAATCTTCGGGGCGGCTCTGTACGGATTGGTGACACTGCTGCCGCTTTTCTACCAGGAACTCATGGGCTACACCGCTCTTGCCGCCGGCTGGGCGGTGAGCCCGCGCGGCATCGGAGCGATTCTCGCCATGCCCCTCATCGGCATCCTGACCACCAAGATAGATAACCGGTGGCTGATCATCTGCGGGTTCATACTATTCGGGATCAGCAGCTTGTGGCTTGGCGAAGCCAACCTGTCGATTTCGCAGTGGACGTTTCTGTGGGCGATCATCATCAGCGGAATCGGCTCGGGCTTTATTTTCGTTCCGCTTTCGACTACTGCCGTGGCTTTCCTGGCCAACGAAGAAATCGGCAACGCGAGCGGCCTGTACAATCTGCTGCGTAACATTGGCGGCAGCATTGGGATTGCGGTTGTCAATACCATCGTGGTACGGCACTCGCAGTTGCACCGCAATGAACTGGCCCATGCTGTCTCGCCGGAGAATGTAGGCGTTCAGAATCAGTTGCACGGGATGCAGCAATTCCTGAGCGCCCAAGGTGCATCCAGTACGCTGGCTCTGCACCAAGCTTACGCATTGATCGATCGGACGCTGAATGGGCAGGCGCTGCTGTGGTCGTATGTAGATGACTTCCGCTACATGGCGCTGGTTTGCTTCGGTTGTATCCCCATTGTTCTCTTCCTGAAGAAGTCGGTAGGTAAGAAGGGAATAAGCGTGGGACACTAGGTTCCAGCTGCGACGCTGCGTGGTTGGAAAATCAAACCAGAGAGGACACAGAGAACCACAGAGGAGATTTCACAATGAAGGCTGCTGTCCTCTATTCGCCGCAGGATATTTCCAAACATCCTCTGCAGGTCGTCGAAGTCGCCGAACCCGCACTCAGCCCCGGCCGCGTGCTGCTCCGCGTCCGCGCCTGCGGCGTTTGCCGAACCGATCTGCACATTGTTGAGGGCGAACTGCCGGTCCTTATTGAAGGAGTGATTCCCGGCCATCAGATTGTGGGCGAAGTTGTGGCCGGAGCAACGCCGCAGTTGGCGCTCGGCGCTCGTGTAGGCGTTTCCTGGATCGGCGGCACCGACGGCACTTGCTGGTATTGCCAGCACCAGCAGGAGAATTTGTGCGATGCTCCGACTTTTACCGGGTATTCGGTAAACGGCGGATATGCCGAGTTCGCGCTGGCGCGCGCCGACTTCGTATTTCCGCTGCCGCCGTCGTTGGACGACTTTCATGCCGCGCCACTTCTGTGTGCGGGCATCATCGGATTCCGCAGCCTGCGTGTGGCGGGAGTGCAGCGCGGCGAGCGCGTGGGTTTGTTCGGCTTTGGCGCTTCGGCCCATTTGGCCATCGAAGTCTTGAAGGCGTGGGATTGCCGAGTTTACGTTTCAACTCGTGGAGCTTCGCATCGCCGGCTGGCGACTGCCCTCGGGGCCACATGGGTCGGAAGCGAGAACGATCGCCCGCCGATCGAACTCGACCGTACCATCACGTTTGCGCCCAGCGGCGACGTGGTAGTTGCGGCGCTTTCCAGTCTGCGCAAGGGCGGCGTGGTGGCGATCAATGCGATTCATCTCGACCGCATTCCACAATTCGACTACGACCGACTCCTGTGGGGCGAACGCCAGATTCGCAGCGTGACCAATATGACGCGCTCGGATGCGCGGGATTTTCTGCGGATTGCGTCGGAGATTGGGCTGCGCCCTCAGGTGACAACTTTCCCACTCGATCACTCTAATGAAGCGCTGGCAGCGGTGAAGAACGATGCGATCGATGGCGCGGCTGTGATCGTGCCGTGATGCAGATTGGTTCAAAATCTTAAGACGCAGAGGGCACTGAGACTTCCGCAGAGCGCGCGGAGCCAGGTAGCAGCAGCCGGCGGCCAAAAATTAAAGACGCCCTGGATTCTTTCGAATCGCAGGGCGCCTGAACAGCCCTCCCCCAGAACTGCTCAATTGGGAAGATAGTTTGATCGCGCAAAAACGTAAATGGCCCAAGCGGGCTATCCCATCACACATGAGTGCTATCAGACTTTCACAGCAATGGCTGCAAAAGAAATTGCGCTCCATTCGGACCGCGGGTCAAAAAGAGTGACATCTCGCGCGAAGCTAGTTCGTTTTTTGGCCGAGAATTCATTTATCCTTTGCACGGATTCCAAGAAAGGGGGAAGGGTGACTCAGGTTCATCGTTTTTCTTGGTTTCTACTTTCATGCGGTTTTCTGCTGTGGGCAACGATTCCCTGCAATGCGGAGCAATATCCGGAGAGCACATATCAGGAACTGCATTGGCGAATGATCGGGCCGTTTCGCGGCGGGCGGACGAGGGCCGCGGCCGGCGTGCCCAGCCAGCCGAATGTGTTCTACATCGGGCAGGTGAATGGCGGGGTGTGGAAAACCGACGATTATGGCCGCACCTGGACGCCGATTTTTGACGCGCAGCCTACGCAATCGATCGGCGACATTGCCGTGGCGCCATCCGATTCGAACATCATTTACGTCGGCAGTGGCGAAGGCCTGCACCGCCCCGACTTATCGGTGGGAAACGGAATTTACAAGTCCACAGATGCGGGAAAAACCTGGAACCACCTCGGACTGCGCGGTGGTCAGCAGATTCCGTCGCTGGCGATTGATCCCCGCGATCCGAACCGATTGTTCGCCGCGGTCCTAGGACATCCCTACGGTCCCAGCGACGAACGCGGCATCTATCGCTCGACCGACGGCGGCGTAACCTGGCAAAAAGTTCTTTACAAAGGCGAGAACACCGGTGGCTCCGAGGTGGCCATCGATCCGTCGAATCCCGATGTGATCTATGCGTCGCTCTGGGAAGTACGACAAGGACCTTGGGAGGACAACAATTTCTTCAACGGAACTGGCGGAGGCCTGTTCAAATCTACCGACGGTGGCAACACATGGAAACAACTCACTAACGGGCTTCCGAAAAATTTAGTCCAGGTCGATGTGGCCATCGCACCCAGCCAGCCCAGCCGAATTTATGCGACGGTTGGAACCACAGAGAGAGGAGCGTATGGTTCGGGCGCCGGTCTCGGCGTTTACCGCTCGGATGATGCGGGAGAGAATTGGTACCGGGCCACGACCGATCCTCCTCCGGCGATGCGGATAGGCGGCGGCGATTTGCCCGTGCCCAAGGTTGATCCCAAGAATCCCGACATTGTTTACAGCGCGAGCATCGTCACTGTGAAGTCGATCGACGGCGGCAAGACCTGGGCTAGCCTAAGGGGTGCACCGGGCGGCGATGACTATCAGAACCTCTGGATC
>Ga0116223_10000619_pt1 | contig 42309 bp, 41 predicted proteins | sample Sb_taG_3_FD_90092 | JGI IMG/M metagenome (GOLD analysis project Ga0116223, IMG submission 90092) | Peat soil microbial communities from Weissenstadt, Germany - Sb_50d_a_PC metaG | ecosystem: Environmental > Terrestrial > Soil > Wetlands > Peat | place: Germany: Weissenstadt | collected 2010-09-21 | reverse complement strand
GGCCGATCTCGCCAAACTCGTCGCCGAACTCGGCGAGCGATCGCTCTTCCGTCGCCCTGACCGCGCGCTCGTAGTCGGCGACGCTCACCTTCATCGCCTCGACCTGGGTGCGCAATGCCGCTACTTCGACGCGTTGGCTGTCGGCCATGATCGATCGCTCGCCGAGTTCGGCGACGAGTTTGGCGAGATCGGCCTGCTTGTCGGCAAGCGCACGCTCGGCTCCGTGCAGGGCGCCCGACTTGTGGTCGAACTCCTCCTCGGTGGCGCGCAGCTGGTCGCGCAGATTCTTATCGCGCGTTTCCAGCGCAAAGATCGTCGCGGTCTTTTCGCCGAGTTCCTTCTTGAGCTGGTTGATGGCGTCGGTCTTCTTGCCGAGCTCGGCGAGCTGGTTCGTGGTCTTCGCCTTCATCTGCTCGACGCTCAATTCGAGCCGCCGGGTCGACATGGCGAATTCGGCGCGCAGCTGATCCTTGTCGGCGCGAATTTCGGCGATCGACAGCGGCGTGGCGGCCTCGAGCCGCCGCATCGTCAGCCGCACGGCGCGCCCATGCACAAGGGGGATGAATAAAAGTCCGAGCAGCGCCGCAACGAGGAAGCCGATCCCGAAATACATGACCGGTTCGATCATGACACCACTCTTTAATCCGCACTGCCGTCCGGCGGTACCTTGCCACGCCAGGGCGGGGCTGCACCATCTTCACGAAGCGTTAACCTAAACCGAGAACGGCCGCGGCGCCAGAAAAGACGACAGGGCCTTTAATGACAGGCTTTGGGCGAAAGGCCTGTGACAGCGCGGGTTCGTTCGAATGTCGAAAAACCGAAAAGCGCGGCGATCAGAACGGATTCCACGTCGGGCGCGTCGTGAATTTGAGATAGCCGAGATTGGCCCCGAGTCGCAGTCCAACCCCGGACCGGATCGGCACCACCACGATGTCGTTGGCGGTCAGCGCGGTCATGCCGAAGCCGCCGACAAAATAAGCCGAGCCGTCGACGCCGCCGAAGCGTTCGAAAATCGCCTCGGTGCGCGGCAGGTTGTAGACCAGCATCATGGTACGGGCGCCATCGGCGCCGGCGTCGAAGCCAAGCGACGGCCCCTGCCAGTAGACGCGGACGTCGCCGGCATTCTTGGTATAGAGCGTGCCGTCGCCGTAGCGCAGGCCGCCGATAAAGGCGCCGCCGGCTTCTTCGCCGAGAACGTAGCCGTTCGGCAGCCCCCACTGGCTCACGGCCTTCTCGACGATCGCCGCCAATCCGCGCGAAACGCCGCCGAAGAAATGATGGCCGGCCTCGATAATCTCGTTCGGTGAGAACTGGTTGGTCGCCGGCGGCTGTGCCGGCACCGGCGGCGGCGGAGGTGCAACGGCGGCGGGAGGCGAGGGCGGTACGGTCTGCGCGCCGGCCGGCAGCGCTGCAAGGCCGGCAAGCGTCAGGGCGACGATGGCGAACCGCAAGGCGAGATTCATGAGCGTCCCTAAAGCCGAATCAGCCGATGTTTCGCCGAAACTATGACCGCAGCGCGGCCAACGGAAGCGATACTCGCGTCGGCCCGACGCCATGGGCCGGAAGTGCTGCGATGCGGAAGCCCGTGACGGCGGTCAGTAACCGCCCTTGAGCGCCCCTTTGGTGGGCGCCGGGCCGCCCCAGGCGAAAAACGCGGGAATGCGCAGCTCCGGGGTACCATAGGCGAGGGCCGTGCCATCGGGCCCGATCACGCTTCCGCCCGCCGCCACGAGCAGCGCATGCCCCGCAGCCACGTCCCAATCCCGCGTCGGACCGAGCCGCGGATAATGGTCGGCGGCGCCCTCGGCCAAACGGCAGAACTTCACCGACGAGCCGCAGCCGATGAGTTGCGTATGCGGCAGGCCGTTCAAATAGGCCTGCGTCGGTGCGTCCAGGTGTGAGCGGCTGACCATGACAACGAGCTCTCCCGCGGGCCGCGCGCGTGTGTGGATCGCTTCCGGACCGGAGGCCTTGTCTTCGGAAAATTTCAGGCGCTCGGCGCCGCGGCCGACGATGCCGCGCCACATCAGGCCGAGCGCCGGCGCAGCGATGACGCCGAGGATCGGCGCGCCATCGGCAACGACGGCAATGTTGACGGTGTATTCATCGCGCCCGGCAATGAATTCCCGCGTCCCGTCCAGCGGATCGACAAGAAAATAGCTTGGAGCCTTGATCGTCGTTTTCTCGCGGCTTGCATGCTCCTCGGAGACGATCGGCAAATCCGGAGCAAGCTGCGCGAGGCCCTCGCGGATGACGCCTTCGGCGGTTTCATCGGCCGCGGTTACCGGCGAACCGTCGGGCTTAATGTGCAAACCGCTTTCCCGGCCCGATCGCCGGATAGCCGCCGCCGCGGACATGCTGATGGCGGTCAGCGCATCGATCATGCCGGCGCCGGCGCGGGGGTCGAAAGCGGCCATTGATGCTCCTTGATATTTCGAAATTATGCGCGCGGGGCAAAGGGATGCCCTGTAGCACAGGGCGGCGGAAACGGCACGATTGCCGAATCGCGTGCGCTGTGACACGGACGAGGCCGATTCCACCTGCGGAGCCAGTCATGTCCGCCCCCGTTTCCGGTCCCATCGCCATCGGTGCCCTCGATCTTGCGGCCCTCCTGTGTTCGCGCGTTTGCCACGACCTGATCAGCCCGGTCGGCGCCATCGTCAACGGCATCGAGGTCATGGAGGAGGATAAGGACGAAGAGACCAAGACTTTCGCGCTCGACCTGATCAAAAGGAGCGCGCGGCAGGCCTCGGCCAAGCTGCAATTCTGCCGGCTGGCTTTCGGCGCGGCCGGATCGGCCGGCGCCCAGCTCGACCTTGGCGATGCGCAGAACGTCGTGTTCGGGCTATTTGCCGATAACAAGACCACGCTGGTCTGGAACCTGCCGCGGCAATTGCTGGTGAAGAACCGGGTGAAGCTCCTGCTCAACATGGTGCTGATCGCCGCCGGGACGATCTCGCGTGGAGGCACGCTGACGGTCGAGGCGGTCCCCGGCGGGGAAGCGGTTTCGGGCTTTGTGGTCACTGCGTCGGGTCTCAACGCAAGGTTGAGTCCGGCGACGGCCGATCTGCTTGCCGGCAGCCCGGCTCAACCGGTCGACGCCCATGCCATCCAACCGCTCTATGCCGGTATCCTGGCCCGGGATTGCGGGCTTGTACTTTCGGCCGGGGGCGAAGTGGGCACAGTCGTCCTGACCGCCCGCTAATCGGCGCTTTTCTGCGGCAAACGGCTGTTTCCGGCGACTGCGGCAGACGCCCGCAACCGAAATTAAACGCTTTGGCAACACACTGACCCCGATCAGGCGCGCCGCGCCTGGCAGCGATAGCAGGCGTCCTGCGTGCTGGCAGGCGCCGGGGCGCGGAACGCCCCGGGCCAGTGGCGTGCGTGCTGACGAGGCGTTGCGTATGGACGACCTGCTCCGGGAGTTCCTGACCGAGACCAATGAGAGTCTCGGGCGAGTCGACGCCGAACTCGTGCGCTTCGAGCAGGAGCCGAACAACGGCAATATCCTCGGCAACATTTTTCGCCTCGTCCATACCATCAAAGGCACTTGCGGTTTCCTCGGCTTGCCCCGGCTGGAGGCGCTGGCGCACGCCGCCGAGTCCTTGATGGGCAAATTCCGCGACGGCGCGCCGGTCACCACCGAAGCCGTCACGCTCGTGCTGTCCACCATCGACCGCATCAAGACCATCCTCGACGAAATCGAAACGAATGAGCGCGAACTTGCGGGCGACGACGGCGACCTCATCGCGCAGCTGAATCGCCTAATGCATTATGAGGCCGCAAAGCCCCAGCCGGCCGCTCGCGTCGAAGCGCCGGCAAAGCCGCAACCCGCGTCTGCCGCGCGGGAAGAGCCGAAATTGCCGGCCGCACGCGAGCGCCCCGCAGCCGAGCGGCTCGAGGAAGATCGCGGCGAACGACACGCCGGTCATTCGATCCGCGTGCATGTGGACACGCTCGATTCGCTGATGACCACGGTCTCCGAGCTCGTTCTCACCCGCAACCAGCTGCTTGAGATCGTCCGCCGCCACGACGATTCCGATTTCAAAGTGCCGCTGCAGCGGCTGTCGAGCGTCACCGCCGAGTTGCAGGAAGGGGTGATGAAGACCCGCATGCAGCCGATCGGCAATGCCTGGCAGAAACTGCCGCGCATCGTGCGCGATTTGTCCGCCGAACTCGGCAAGCAGATCGAACTCGAAATGCATGGCGCCGAGACCGAACTCGACCGGCAAGTGCTCGAACTGGTCAAAGACCCGCTCACGCATCTGGTCCGCAACTGCGCCGATCACGGCATCGAATCCGCTGCCGAGCGGCTCGCCGCGGGCAAGCCGCAGAAGGGGGCGATCCGGCTCTCCGCCTTCCATCAAGGCGGCTACATCATCATCGAGATCGCCGACGACGGCCGCGGCCTCGACGTTGAGCGCATCCGCGCCAAGGCCATCGAGCACGGCTTTTTGAGCGAGGCGGAGATCGCCGAGAAATCCGAAGCGGAAATCTGCAATCTGATCTTCATGCCGGGCTTCTCTACGGCGAGCCGCGTGACCAGCATCTCCGGCCGCGGTGTCGGCATGGACGTGGTGCGCGCCAATATGGAAGAGATCGGCGGGACCGTCGATTTGAAGTCGGTACCCGGCGTCGGAACGACCTTTACGATCAAGATTCCATTGACGCTGGCGATCGTCTCGGCGCTGATCGTCGAAGCGGGCGGCGAACGCTTCGCCATGCCGCAACTTTCCGTCCTGGAGCTGGTGCGCGCCTCCGCCGGCGGCGAACACCGCATCGAGCGGATCAAGGACACACCGGTGCTGCGGCTGCGCAACAAGCTGTTGCCGCTCGTCCGGCTCAAGGAAATCCTCCAGCTCGGCGCCGATCAAAGCGACGACGGCTTCGTGGTGGTGACACAGGTCGGAAGCCAGGTCTTCGGCGTCGTTGTCGACGGCGTCTTCCACACGGAAGAAATCGTGATCAAGCCGATGTCGTCGAAGCTGCGTCACGTCGCGGCCTTTTCCGGCACTACGATCCTCGGCGACGGCACGGTGATCATGATCATCGACCCGAACGGCGTCGCGCAGGCGCTCGGCCGCGCCACGCCGATGGCGCAAGCCGGCAAAACCGAGCTCGACGCCGGCGAGGATGCCGTCCATGAGGACCTGACGCCGCTCTTGGTATTCCGCGCCGGTTCGCAGCAGCCCAAGGCCGTGCTGCTTTCGCTGGTCTCGCGTCTGGAAGAGATCGACTGCCGCCGGATCGAAACCTCCGACGGCCACCATTTGGTGCAATACCGCGATCAGCTCATGCCGCTGCTGCGCATCGACGCGCAGACCGGCATCAAGCAGGACGGCGCCCAACCGATCCTGGTGTTTTCCGATCACGGCCGTTCCATGGGCCTCGTCGTCGACGAGATCGTCGATATCGTCGAGCAACGGCTCGACATCGAAGTGGCGAGCGAACGTCCGGGCGTGCTCGGCTATGCCGTGGTCAAGGGCAGCGCCACCGAGATCATCGACATCGGCCATTTCCTGCCGCAGGCCTATGCGGACTGGTTCCGCCGGCGCGATGGACGGTCGGCGCCGCCGGCGCGCCGGGTCCTGCTAGTCGACGATTCGGCATTTTTCCGCGACATGCTCGCGCCCCTGATCAAGGCCGCGGGCTATCAGGTGGTTGCAGTCGCGTCGGCGGCGCAAGCGCTCGCGGCGGTCAAGTCCGGCGCGCGCGTCGATATCGTCGTCACCGACGTCGAAATGCCGGACATGGACGGTTTCGAGCTGGCGGCGGCGTTGCGCGAGAATCCCGGCACCGCCGCCATTCCGATCATCGCGCTTTCAGCCATGGTTTCCGCCGAAACGATCGAGCGCGGCCGCGACGCGGGCTTGCACGATTTTGTCGCCAAGTTCGACCGCACCGGGCTCATCGCGGCGATCAAGGAGCAGAGCGACGATCTGCACCAGGCAGCCTAAGCGGGAAAGCTGGACAACATGCAGGACGATGCCGATTTCACCGAATTCGTCACCTTCACGATCGCCGGCCAGATATTCGGCCTGCCGATCGCGCGCGTGCAGGACGTGTTCAAGCCGGAACGCATCACGCACGTGCCGCTCGCCGGCGCCCAGATCGCCGGCGTGCTCAATTTACGCGGCCGCATCGTGACGGTGATCGATATGCGCTACCGCCTCGAAGTAAAGCACCGTGAAGCCGGCGATGCGCCCATGGCGATCGGCATCGAAGCCAAGGGCGAATCTTTTGGCCTTCTGGTCGATACGGTCGGCGAGGTGCTCAAGCTGCCGGAAACGGACCGCGAGCCCAACCCGATTAATCTCGACCGCAAGCTCGCCGCGCTGGCGGCCGGCGTTTACCGGCTCGATGGTCAACTTCTTGTGGCTCTCGATATCGATCGGGTGCTCGACCTGCGCGCTGAAGCGGCTCAAGCGGCATGAGCAAGGAACAGAAGCCGCTACGTGGAATTGGAAACTGCGGAAAATCGAAGCGGGCTTTGCCCGCAAACCGTAAAGCGAGGACAAAATGAAAACGTGTTTGGTCGTCGATGATTCGAGCGTCATCCGCAAGGTCGCGCGGAGGATTCTTGAGGGACTGGAGTTTAAGATCGCGGAAGCGGAGAACGGCGAGGAGGCCATCGAAGCCTGTCGCGTGGAAATTCCGGACGCCATCCTGCTTGACTGGAACATGCCGAAAATGGACGGCTACGATTTCCTGCGGGCGCTGCGCCGCCTTCCCGGCGGCGACAAGCCGAAAGTGGTGTTCTGCACCACCGAGAACGACGTCGCGCACATCGCGCGGGCGCTGCATGCCGGCGCCAACGAATACATCATGAAGCCGTTCGACAAGGACATCGTCGAGGCCAAATTCCAGGAAGTCGGCCTGATCTGAGGTTTAACACGCCGCGGTCGGGCGAATGGCGTTTGCGCCGAAGCGATGCGTACGAAGTGTTGCGTGCAAAAGTGGCGTCCAAGAGTACCGTCGATGAGTAGCGTCCTTGAATAAAGTCCTTGCCGCCGCGAGCCCGACGACCGCTGTCGAGCGGCCGATCCGGGTCATGGTCGTCGACGATGCGGTTGTGGTGCGCCGCCTGCTGTCGCGCTGGATCGGCGCCGAGCCCGACATGATGCTGGCGGCGTGCTTGCGCACCGGGCGCGAGGCGGTCGATCAGGTCGCAACGTGCGATCCCGACGTCGTTGTCCTCGATGTCGACATGCCGGAGCTTGATGGCATTTCGGCGCTGCCGCTCTTGCTGCATAAGAAGCGCGATCTGGTCGTGATCATGGCCTCGACGCTCACCCGCAGGAGCGCGGAAGTGAGCTTGCGTGCGCTGTCGCTCGGCGCCGCCGATTATGTTCCCAAGCCCGAAGCCGCGCCGGATGCCGCGATGTCGGCGGCGTTCCACAGCGAGCTGATCGACAAGATCCGCGGCCTCGGCCGCCGCGGGCGCTTACCGGGCCGAGACGCCGCAATTGCATCCGCGCGCGAGCCATTCCCGGCCGCCGGCTGGTTCGGCGGCGCGCCACCGCACAACGAGGACGTAATACCCAGGCTGCGGCCGTTCGCACGGTCGCTACCGCGGGCGCTGCTGATCGGAGCTTCGACCGGCGGGCCGCAGGCGCTGACGTCCTTGATCGGAGAAGTCGGCACGACCGTCGAACGGGCGCCGATATTGATCACCCAGCACATGCCGCCGACCTTCACTACGGTTTTGGCCGAGCATCTGGCACGCGTCAGTGGACATCATGTGCGTGAAGCCGAGCACGACGAAGCGGTCGTTGCCGGCGGCGTTTATCTGGCGCCGGGGGGGCGGCATATGCGCGTCGTGCGCGGCCGCGACGGCGCTCCCACGATCGCGCTCGGCGACGACCCGCCGATCAACTTTTGTAAACCCTCGGTGGATCCGTTCTTGTCCTCGGCGGCGGCGGTCTGGGGCTCGGGGGCTCTCGCGCTCGTTCTCACCGGTATGGGCTCCGACGGCACGCGCGGCGCCGCCGATATCGCGGCCGCCGGCGGCAGCGTGATCGCGCAGGACGAAGCCACCAGCGTGGTGTGGGGCATGCCGCGCGCGGTCGCTCAGGCCGGTCTCTGCTCGGCGGTGCTCCCGCTCGGGGACATGGCCGCCAAGATCAATCGGTTGTTCGCCGGAGATCACGCATGACTCCGCTCGACTACGATTTCATCCGCAAATGCCTCAAGGAGCGTTCCGGTCTCGTGCTTTCTGCCGACAAGCAATATCTGGTGGAAAGCCGCTTGTTGCCGGTTGCGCGCAAGATGGGGCTGGGCAGCCTCGGCGAGCTCGTGGCGGCGCTCAAGAACGGCAATGCCGGCCCGCTGATGACCATGGTCGTCGAGGCCATGGCCACCAACGAAACGTATTTCTTTCGCGACAAGACGCCGTTCGATAACTTCCGCTCGACGGTATTGCCGGCTTTGCTGGCGGCGCGGCATGCCTCGCGCAATATTCGCATTTGGTGCGCGGCCGCCTCGACCGGCCAGGAGCCTTATTCGCTCGCCATCGCGCTGAAGGAAATGGCCGGTGCCGTCGCCGGCTGGCGCATCGATTTGATCGCCACCGACCTCTCCCATGAGGTGCTGGAAAAGGCGCGACAGGGAATCTACAGCCAGTTCGAAGTGCAACGCGGGCTGCCGATCCAGCTCTTGATCAAGTATTTCAGCCAAATCGGTGAAATGTGGCAGATCGCGCCGGAAATCCGCGCCAAGGTCAGATTTCAGCAGCTCAATCTGCTCGCCGATTTCTCACACCTCGGCGTGTTCGATGTGGTCTTCTGCCGCAACGTGCTGATTTATTTCGATCAGGAAACCAAGATCGGCCTGCTCAATCGCCTGCGGCCGCTCATCGCCCGCGACGGTTACCTTGTGCTTGGCGCCTCGGAGACGGTGGTGGGGCTCGCCGACGGCTTCAAGACGGTGCCGGAGATGCGGGGCTTCTATGCACCAAATGCGCGCCGCGTGACGACGGCGGTAACGCCCGCGCCGCGCCTGGTTGCGGTCAACGGCACGCGCTGAAAGCGCGATTTCCGGCGCAAACAAAAACCCCGGCCATTGGCTGGGGTTTTGATTTCTGCAACCGTGATGTCGGTCAGGCGGAGATTTTCGCCTCGTCCTCGGTCGGCTCGCGCAGCACATAGCCGCGGCCCCAGACGGTTTCGATGTAGTTCTTGCCGTTGGAAGCGTTGGCGAGTTTTTTCCGCAGCTTGCAGATGAAGACGTCGATGATCTTCAGCTCCGGCTCGTCCATGCCGCCATAGAGGTGGTTGAGGAACATTTCCTTGGTCAGTGTCGTGCCTTTGCGCAGCGAAAGCAGCTCCAGCATCTGATATTCCTTGCCGGTCAGATGCACGCGCGCCGAGCTGACTTCCACCGTCTTGGTGTCGAGGTTGACCACGAGATCGCCGGTGTTGATGACCGATTGGGCGTGGCCTTTGGAGCGCCGCACGATGGCGTGGATGCGCGCCACCAGCTCGTCCTTGTGAAACGGCTTGGTCATATAATCGTCGGCACCGAAGCCGAGACCCCTGACCTTGTCCTCGATGCCGGCGAGGCCGGTCAGGATCAGGATCGGCGTCTTGACCTTCGACACCCGCAGGCTCCGGAGCACTTCGAAGCCCGACATGTCCGGAAGATTGAGGTCGAGGAGGATGATGTCGTAATCGTAAATCTTGCCGAGATCGATCCCTTCCTCGCCGAGATCGGTCGTGTAGACGTTGAAGCTCTCGGACTTGAGCATCAACTCGATAGATTGCGCCGTGGCGCTATCGTCTTCGATTAGCAATACGCGCATGCCAGTCCCCTTCTTCGCCGCGCGGGCCTTAGGTCGGCGCGCCCCTGGGCAGCCCCCGACAAACGCCTTGGGACAAACTGATTCGAGACTGTAAACGCGGTATGGTTAACAAAACCTGATTCGCTTGCGCAAGCATTCCCTAAACGATAACCAAGGAATCGGCATAAGATATTGCCGGAGAGTGATTTTTTTGCCACGCAGGCGCTCGCATTTCAGGTTAAGTTTCGGCGCTAACCGACTCTTTAGACTCGCCCCTTGATGACCCGCCGGGTGAGCCGCCTTTTCCCAAGGACGACGCAATGATTAACGTCCCGGGTAAATACACCGTTAAGACGAGCCCATAGGAGGTAACCATCGCCCACGGCGAAAACGCCCCGCCGTGAAGGCGCGGGCCGAGCTGATCGGCGAATTCGACGCGGCGGGACGATTTTATCGGCGGTTGACTGCCGATTTCGGCCGGCTCGGAAACCGAACGCTAACGTTATCGGGGCACAATCGCATTCCGGGGCGTCGTGCGGCGGGTTTCGACCGGCGCCATGGTGCCGTGGCTTCGGGGAGTAGCAGTAGATGAAGTCCCGTGAGACGCTCATTCGCTTGAAGAAGTTTCAGGTCGAAGAGAAACGGCGCAAGGTCGCGCAAATCGAGACCATGATCACCGAGTTCGAACGCATGGCCGCCGATCTGGAGCGGGAAATCCGGGTCGAGCAGGATCGCGCCGGCATTCACGATCCGGCCCATTTTGCCTATCCGACCTACGCCAAGGCCGCGATCGCCCGCCGCGAGAACCTCAATCGTTCGGCCGACGAATTACGCACCCAACTCGAAGACGGCAAACTGGCGCTCGACGACGCCTTCGACGAGCTTAAGAAGGTCGAATTGCTCGACGAACGCGACCAGATGCGCGACCGCGAGGCCGAAAGCCCGGCCGGGCAGACCGAGCTCGACGCCATCGCCTGACGCGCGTCCGGGGCAGGCCCGGCGGCATAATTCTTAACCCGTCATTCCGGAGCCGCGCGTAGCGCGGAATCCGGAATCCATAGTCCCAGTGCTGGGGCTATGGATTCCGGGCTCGCCGCTTCCGCCTTCGCGCTCCGCGCTTCGGCGGACTCAGCGAGCGAAGGCGGGTCGCGGCGCCCCGGAATGACGAAAAGCCGCTCCTTTCGCTCTCGACGAGCGCCCGCTTCCGCGGCGATAATCGGCTGCCGCGTAAGGGTCCCGAGGGAATACCCGTGGAAACCCAGGGCCGGGGGCCGTGATGTTGATGCAAGCGGAGCTGGTTGGGCTCCTTGCAGCCGTCGCCAAGGGCGACGTTGCCGCATTTGAACAACTCTATGCGGCCACCCGCGCGAAACTGTACGGGGTGCTCTTGCGTATCTTGGGCAGGCCCGAATTGGCCGATGAGGTCATGCAGGAAACCTACCTCAGGGTATGGAAGATGGCCGATAAGTTCGATCCCGCCGTCGCCAGCCCCATCACCTGGATGGTGGCGATCGCGCGCAATCGGGCCATCGACATCGTGCGCAAGAAGGGCGAAGCCTCGATCGAGGACGAGCCGGAGGCGATGGAGGTGGCGGCCGAGGCACCGGCGCCGCTGGCGCGCCGCGAGATGACGGAGGAGCTGAAACGGCTGCTCTCTTGCCTCGGCAAGCTCGACCCGGAAAAGCAGCGCATCGTACTGCTCGCCTATTACAGCGGCTGGAGCCGCGATCAACTGTCCAGGAAGCTCGACATTCCCGTGAACACAATCAAGACTTGGTTGCGTCGCAGCCTGATCGAGATCCGCGAATGTATGGGAGTGTGAAGGAGGATGCTTGGCAGCCATGTTTGACGAGGACCAGGACACGCTAGCCGCCGAATATGTGCTCGGCACGCTCTCGGCCGAGGAGCGCGAGCACGCCGAGGCGTTGCGTTCGTTCGATCCGGGCTTCGAGGCGGCCGTGCGCCAATGGGAGCGCCGGCTTGGCGAGCTCAACGTCATGGTGGAGGCGGTCGAGCCGCCGCCGCAGGTCTGGGAGAAAATCACGGCCGAGGTTACGACACCCGCAGCGGCCGGCGAGACTGCATCGCCGCGCGATTTGGACGAACCTTCCTCCGCTACTGCGCTCGCCTCTGATTTCGTGATCATCGAGTCCACGGCAGCGCCGATTCCTCAGGCCGAAACGGCCGCCGAGACGCCTGCCGTTGCGGCGGCGCTCTCCCCATCGCCGACGCCCGAGGCAAGGACGATCGAGCGCAGCGCCGATGTGATTTATCTCGCGGACCGGGTGAAGCGCTGGCGCACCATGACCGTCGCTTTCGGCGCGCTGGCCGCGCTGCTGGCGCTTTACGTCGCGCTCTGGCAAGCCGCGCCTGATCTTATTCCGGCGCAACTGCGGCCGGCCGGCTCAACCATGATGGCGCGGTCGGAAGGTCCGGCGCGCATGCAGCAGGATCAGCTGGTTGCCGTGCTGCAGCAAGGGCCCACGGCGCCGGCCTTCCTGCTCACGCTCGACACCCAACGCCGGACCTTGTTCGTGCGCCGGGTCTCGGCGACGCCGGAAGCGGGCAAAAGCTACGAATTGTGGCTGATTGCGAGCGGCCTTGGCGCGCCACGCTCGCTTGGAATCATCGGCAGCGATGAATTCACCCAGCGTGCGCTGCCGGCGAATTACGACGTCAATACGCTGCGGGGCGCGACCTACGCGGTGTCGCTCGAGCCCGCCGGCGGTTCAAATAGCGGCGCGCCGACCGGACCGGTCCTGTTTACCGGCAAAGCGGTCGAAACGTTGCCGACAACGCCGCCGAAGCCAGCAACGCCAAAGACGTGACACGCTGGATTAGCGGATTGCCGGCAAGTGCCCGCTGACGGCCGTGGGCTGACCGGCCTTGACCAGCGGCGCCGTGCCCAAATCGACATCGCTGACACGGGCGAAAATGCCCACCGCCGCGACCACGATGGCGCAGAGGAGGCCAATGACCACGATCTTCAGATGAGTGCGGCGATCCGCGCTGTACATCGAATGATTCATGGTTACCTTCATTTCCTCCCGGGTTTCGCCGCGATCGGCGGCCGGGCAACGGATCCAGCTTCGTTCAATTAACTACGTGCGAGCGATCGGCTTCGAAACACGCTTCACTGAGGCTTGAACAACCGTGATAACGGGTGAACCCGGCTCTGGGTTCCGCCTTACTACCGCCGGTATGGGGGCCGCGACGCGCGCACGTGCCTCCCCCGGCAAAACGTGCCGGGTCTATGGTGGTTAGGGGGCAACGCGAGTTGCGTCGAGGGGACGTTCCCGCGGCGGCCAAGGGGTTCGAGGGGCTCAAGAGGGATCACAAGGAACGATGTCCGGGATGTTTCGCGCTGCTTTGCTTGTCGCCGTTTTTGCCGGCGGGTTTGGGCTTGCCGCTTCGGCGGCTTTGGCCGAGGACATCGTGCCAGGCCTGTGGCGCATCATCAGCCGCACCGAGACCGGCGGCGTGATCGGTCCGCCGCACGAGAGTTCGCGCTGTATTACGGCCGAAGAGGCTCAGGATGTGGCGGCGACTTTCGCGCCGCCTGCCGGCGCGGCGAATTCCAGTTGCGCGCCGGTCGAGCATACCCTGAGCGGCCAAAAGCTCACCTGGCGGATGACGTGCAGAGGCCAGACCGATATGGAGCAGACCGGCGAATTTACCTTCGACTCCCCGCGCCATTATACGGCGACGATGCAGACGCGGGCGGCTGTGTCCGGGAAAACCATGATCGACTCTCAGGATATCATCGAGGGCCAGTGGGTCTCGGAGTGCAGGTAGGGGTGGCGAATAGGGAATGGCGAATGCGCTGCAGCAGCGGAGCAAGACGCAAAGCTGGCTATTTGCCACTCGTCATTCGCTATTCGCTCGTCTCTGCACTGATTTCAGGTATCGGCGCGCAGGCCGCACCGGCGCAAGAGAGGCCGGCGCAATTCGTCGAGGCCGCCGCGATCGTTCCCGGGCTGATCGTCGACATGCGTTACGCCGGCGCGCACAACTTCGTCGGTCGGCCGATCGACGGCTATGAAGCGGCGCGCTGCCTTCTTAGCGATGCCGCCGCCGCGGCGCTGGCTGACGTAGCGCGCGACCTCGTCCCGCGCGGACTCGTACTCAAGGTGTTCGACTGCTACCGGCCGGCGCGGGCGGTCGCGAATTTCGTGCGTTGGGCGCGCGATATCGGGGATACCGCGGCCAAACGGGAGTTTTATCCCGATGTCGACAAGCGCACGCTGTTTGCCGACGGATATATTTCCGCGCGCTCGGGCCATTCGCGCGGCTCGACGATCGATCTGACGCTCGCGCGCGCCGACGGCCACGAACTCGACATGGGCACGCCGTTCGATTTCTTCAGCCCGCGCTCGTGGCCCGCCGCCGGGAGCGTCAGCGATGAAGCGAAAGCCAATCGCGCTTTGCTGGCTTCGGCGATGCGGCACCGCGGCTTCCGCCCTTACGACCGGGAATGGTGGCATTTCACCTTGTCGCACGAGCCGTTTCCCGACACCTATTTCGATTTCCCGGTCCGATGAGAAAAGCCGTGCGACTCGTTAGCGTATGATCGTCACCACGTTCACCCGGAGGTCTCCCTCGGCACACGCGGCCTGGCTGCCGAAATGGCTCGGGGCAATTGTGCTATTCGCCTGCGCCGTCGTCGATGGCGGCGCCGGATTTGCGGCGGAGCCCATAAAAATCGGGCTCGGAATCGCGCTATCGGGTCAACTCGCGGCCAACGGCAAGGCCGCGCTGGTCGGCATGAAAATCTGGGAAGAGGACGTCAATGCCACGGGCGGCCTGCTCGGCCGCCCGGTCAAGCTCGTCTATTACGACGATCAGAGCAATCCGGCGAATGTGCCCGGCATCTACACGAAGCTGCTCGACATCGACAAAGTCGATCTGATCGTCAGCGGCTACGCGACCAACATGATCGCGCCCGCGCTGGTCGTGGCGATTCAACGCAACAGGCTGTTTCTCGGTCTGTTCGGCACTGCGGTGAACGAAGAGTTCCACTATCCCCGTTATTTCTTCATGAACGCCAACGGGCCGGACGCCAAGCGCGCCGTGTCCGCCGGCTTGTTCGAGGTGGCGGCGGCGCAAAGTCCAAAGCCGCAGACTGTGGCGATCATCGCCGCCGAAGCGGAATTCGGCCGCAACGCCGGCGAAGGCGCGCGCGAGAACGCCAAGACGGCGGGAATGACGATCGTCTATGACCGTACCTATCCGCCGCCGATGACGGATTTGAGCCCGATCGTTCGCGCCATTGCCGCGACCAACCCGGACGTGCTGGTGATCTGCACCTATCCCGTCGGCACGGTGAGCATGCTGCGCGCGATCAGCGAAGTCGGCTTCACGCCGAAAATACTGGGTGGGGCGATGGTCGGCTTGCAAAGCACCGCCATCAAGACCCAGCTCGGGCCGTTGCTCAACGGCGTCGTCAACTACGAATCCTGGCTGCCGACGAAAACCATGATGTTTGCCGGCGCGGCGGAATTTCTCGCCAAGTATCAGGCGCATGCCGGCGCCGAAGGCGTCGATCCGCTCGGCTTCAATCTGCCGCCTTTCGGCTACGCCGACCTGCAAGTCCTGCAACAGGCGGTCGAAGGAGCCGGCAGCATCGTTGACGCGGCGCTGGCGCAGTACCTGCACGGTAACATTGTCAAAACCATCATCGGCGACATCCAGTTCGGCCGGACGGCGAATGGACGCAGTCGCGCATGCTGCAAGTGCAATATCGCGACATTCACTCAAGCGACGTCGCCGAGTTCAAGGATATGGACAAGCAGGTGATCCTGACGCCGCCGCGTTATAAGACCGGCGACGTGATCTATCCCTACGCGGATGCGAAAAAATGACGGCGCGCCCGCGATTGCCGGATCGCGGTTCACAATCCCAGATAAAACTTCTTGATCAGATCGTTGTTGTTGAGTTCGTCCATGGAGTGACCTTCGAAAGCGATCTTGCCGTGCACGATGACGTAGCCGCGGTTGGCGATGCGGATCGCCTGGGTGAAATTCTGCTCCGCCATCAGCACCGTGAGATTGTAGCGCTGTTTCATCTCGGCGATGGCGTCGATGGTGCGGCTGACCAGGATCGGCGCCAGGCCGACCGAGGGTTCGTCGACCAGTAGTATCTTCGGCGCCAGCATCAAAGCGCGGCCGAGCGCCAGCATTTGCTGCTCGCCGCCCGACATGCTGCCGGCAAGCTGGGCGCGGCGCTCGGCAAGCCGGGGGAAGGTCTCGAAGCAAACCTCGAGATTGCGCGCAAGCTCCCGCCGCGCCGTGGCGCGGTACGCGCCGAGCAAAAGGTTCTCCTCCACCGTCAATTTGGGAAACAGCCGGCGGCCCTCGGGAACCAGCGCGATGCCGAGATCGACGATCTGCTCGGTGGTGCGGCCGATGAGATCATGATGGACGCCGTCGATCTCCGCGATGATCGATCCGGCGCTCGGCCGCACGATGCCCATGATACACTTCATCAGCGTCGATTTGCCGTTGCCATTGGTGCCGAGCAGCACCACGGTCTCGCCGGCGCCGATATTGAGCGTGACGTCATCGATCACGCGCACCGCGCCATAGGCGGCGTGAATGCCGGAGATGGTGAGTTTACTGGCCAAGGTAAGCCCGCTCCACTTCCGGATTGCGCACCACCTCGTTCGGCTCGCCGTCGGCGATCATGCGTCCGGAGACCAGCACGACGAGGCGCTGCGAGAAGCTCATCACCGCGCGCATGATGTGCTCGATGAGGATGATGGTGACGCCCTGTCCGTTCAGACGATTGAGCAAGGTCAGGATTTCCTCGACCTCCGAATGGGTGAGGCCGGCCATGGATTCGTCGGCCATCAACAGCTTCGGCTCCGCGGCCATGGCGCGCGCCAGTTCGAGCTTGCGCATCTCGACTTGCGTGAGATCGCGCGGCAGATGCCGCGCCTTGGCGTCGAGACCCACTTCGCGCAGGAGGTCGGCGCATCGCTCGTCGATATCGTGCGCGGCGCGGAGCGCGCCGCCGCGTGCCGCCACCGTGTAGAGGAGCGGAATGCGCACATTGTCGATGAGGCTGAGACTGGCGAAGGGCCGCGGCAGCTGAAAGGTGCGGGCGAGCCCGCGGCGCGTGCGCTGGTGAGCGGTCGCGCCGTCGAGCAAATGCCCGTCGAAATGCACCGAGCCCGCCTCGTTGTGCAGCGTGCCGCAGATGCAATTGACCAGCGTGCTCTTGCCCGAGCCGTTGGGACCGATGAGGCCGACGCGCTCGCCCGGCTGCACGGAGAGCGAGATACTTTCCAGCGCCACGAAGCCGCCGAAGCGCTTTCCGAGGCTGTTGATTTCGAGCAGTCCGGTCATGGCGCGGCTTCCGGCGAATCGGCTTCCACACGCCGGCGGCCGACCTGGCCGACCGGCTTGTGCTGAATGTATTTGTGCACCAACCCGATAATGCCGTTCGGCGCTGCGATGACGAAGCCCACCAGCAGGAAACCGACGATCAAGAGATTGACCGCCGACGAGATCGTCACGGTAGCGATCTGCTGCAACGAGCCGAGCAGGATGGCGCCGATCAGTGGGCCGACCCAGCTCGTCGTGCCGCCAATCAGGGGCATGGCGATCGAGTTGACGGCATATTCGAGGCCGAATGCCGAGGAGGGCTGGAGAAAGCCGATGTAATAGGGAAACGGCGCGCCGGCCATTCCCATCAGCGCTCCGGAAATGGTGGTGGCGATCAGCTTCAACCGCAGCGTCGGCACGCCGGAGGCTTCCGCCGCCAATTCGTCGTCGCGAATGGTGGCGAAGCCGTAGCCGAGCCGCGAGCGCTCGATCAGCCGCGCCACCGTGATCGCTCCGACCGCGAGCAGCATCATGATCATGAACAGGTATTTGATGTAGCTGCCGAACGGCGCGAACGACTCCGGCCGCACGATATAGGCGCCGCGCGATCCGCCGACATAGTCCCAGTTAACGATCAGGGTCTGCAAGACGACGGCGAGCGCCAGCGTGGCGATGGCAAAGAAGGCCCCGCGCAGCCGCAGCGTCAGGTAGCCCATGCCGAAGCCGACGACGCCGGAAACCACGCCGCCGAACACGACGTCTACCGGTATCGGCATCGGATGCAGGCGGTGCATGGCGACGGTCGTATAAGCGCCGAGCGCGAAGAACGCTGCCGAGCCGAAATTCACGTAGCCGCAATAGCCGCCGAGGATGTTCCAGGCGGTGGAGAGCACGATGTATTGCAGCACGACGTAACCGGCGAAGAAATAGTAGTCGTTGCCGAGCGCAAGCGCGGCGGCGAACACGATGCCGCCGACGACAAGGCAACTGACGAAGAAAATATCCGAGCGCACGTTTCAGCGTCCCAACAAGCCGGCCGGCCGCACCGCCAGCGTCAACAGCAGAAATCCAAACGATACCGCGGGCGCCCAGGACGGACCGTAGAAGGTCGAGGTCAGGCTCTCGAAGATGCCGATCAGCATGGCGGCAATCAGTGTTCCCGGCAGGCTGCCCATGCCGCCGAGCACGCAGATCGCGAACACGCGGCCGATATATTCGCGTCCGACCGACGGCTCGACCGGCTGGATGATGATGAGGAAGGCGCCGGCAATCGAGGCGGAGGCTATGGAAATGCCGAAGGCGATGCGCTTGATCCGAATCGGATCGACCCCCATCAGCTTGAGCGCCAGCTGATCCTGCGCCACCGCCATGATCGCGCGGCCGACAAAGCTGCGGGTGAGGATGAGCTGCAACACCGCGATCATCAACAGCGACACCAGGCACGGCACCAGGATGCGCAGCGGAATGTCGAGGCCGGCGATGTGCCAGGTCGGGCCGATATAGCGCGCCTCGACGTAGCGGTAGTCGACGCCGAAATAGAGCACGAGCGTCACTTCGGTGATGAACAGGAGGCCGAAGAAAAAGGCCAGCCCGCGCATCGATTCCTGCCCGCGCTTCTCGAACGAGACATAGTAGATCTGATAAATGCCGGCGCCGAGCACGTAGAACGCCGGCGTCACCACGATAGCGGTGAGGATCGGATCCAATCCGAACGTAATGTTGACGATATAGGCGATGTAGGAGCCGAGGATGATGAAAGCGGGGTGGGCGATATTGACGATGTCGAGGATGCCGAACGATATCGTGATGCCGGCCGTCACCGCGGCATAAAACGCCCCGATTAGGATGCCCGAGACGATGGCATTGACAAGCAGATCGAACGAAAAAATCATTCCTCAGCCCTGCGCCCCCGCGTTACCGTGCCGACACCTTCATCCGGCGCGGTCGCTCGGCTTGTCCAGCAATCTCAGGGCCAAGGCGTTCCTCCGGCGATTTTTTGGCACTCTATAGAAAACGCTCGGCTATTGGCAAATAGTCTCGGCAAATTGCAAGGTGTTGGCATGTCGCAACGCCGTGCCCAAAAGAGAGCCAAACGCCGTGCCCTGATTATCGGCGGCTCGATGAGCGGGCTTTTGGCAGCCACCATGCTGCTGCGGCGCGGCTGGGCGGTCGACGTCTTCGAGCGTGTCGAGAGCGAGCTTGCCGGCCGCGGCGCCGGGATCGTGGCTCAGGCGGAGCTGATCGGGCGGTTGACGGCGCTCGGTCTCGACGTGCGCGATCTCGGTGTGGCGGTGACGCGGCGACAATTGCTCGACCGCGATGGCCGCGTCGTCGGCGCGATCGTCTGTCCGCAGGTATTGACCGCCTGGGAACGCGTTTACCGCCTGCTGCGCGGTGCGTTCCCCGCGGACTGCTATCACCGCGGGCGTGGGCTCAAGTCCTTCGTGCAAGACGATCGTGGCGTTACCGCCCATTTCGCCGACGGCGGCATGGAGGAGGGCTGTGTCCTGATCGGCGCCGATGGATTGCGCTCGAGCGTGCGGCAGCAATGCCTTCCCGACGTCGCGCCGCTCTATGCCGGTTATGTGGCCTGGCGCACGCTCATCGCGGAAAGCGCGCTGCCGCAGGCGATCCATCGCGACCTGTTCGAAGCGATGACGTTCTGCCTGCCGCCCGGCGAACAATTTCTCGGCTATCCGGTCGCCGGCCCCGACAACGATCTGCGGGCGGGTCGCCGCCGTTACAACGTCGTCTGGTATCGCCCGGCCGACGAAGCACGCGAGCTTCGCGCGCTCCTGACCGACGACAGCGGCGTTGTCCACGCGATCGCGATCCCGCCGCCGCTCATCCGCCGCGAGGCCATCGCCGCCATGCGCGCGGCGGCCGAGCGGCTGCTGGCGCCGCAATTGCGCGAGATCGTGCGCCTGATCGACGAGCCGATCTTGCAGCCGATCTACGATCTCGAAAGTCCGCGGCTCGCCTTCGGGCGCGTCGCCATCGTGGGCGATGCCGCGTTCGTGGCGCGGCCGCACGTGGCCGCCGGTGTATCCAAGGCGGCTGACGATACGGCGGCGCTGACGGCGGCGCTCGAGGCCGACGACGTCGAGCCGGCGCTTCGCCGCTATGAGGCCGAGCGATTGCCGGAAGGCAAACGCATCATCGAGCGCGCGCGGCACCTCGGCGCTTATCTGCAGGCGACGCAAAGCGCCGAGGAGCGCACCCGTTCTGCCCGCCACGGCATTCCGCAAGCCGTGCTCGCCGAGACCGCAACGCTGGATTTCCTATACGCCTGACGGCGGAAACCCGGTAGCCAGTATCGTGAGGATGATCGGCGCCCTCCGCGGCGCCGCGTAGCATCCTTTCTGTGATGTTTTATGAACGGTATTTGCTCGTTTGATCGACGCGCCGCTGGAAAATAATACCGCAGAAATTATTTTATTCTCTGTTCTACTGAGAACAGGGCAAATCTCAGCATGATGCCATCATGAGATGAGCGAATCGCGCGCTGCGTCGCAGGCGAGTTCGGCGCGATGCTACCGATCTGTTTAACGCGTTTGCATTGGGGCCATGACCCCGCATGCTTTCCGGGATGATGGCGGCATCGATGGCCGCTAACGGGAACGCATTGCCTTGCCAAAGGAACAAACGATGAAATCTTCTGTGATCAAGCGCTCTGTCGTCATCTCCGGGCATAAAACCAGCGTGAGTCTCGAGGAGCCGTTCTGGCAGGAACTGAAGGAGATTGCGCGATCGCGCGCTATGACTCTGTCAAATACCGTGCAGGGGATCGATACAGGCCGGCGCCAGGGCAACCTCTCCTCGGCGATCCGGCTATTCGTGCTCGACGATCTGCGTGTCCGGCTGTCGCGGACCGCGGGATCGGATTTATGGGATTTCGTTTCCGCCGCGAAGTTGTCGGCAGGCGAAGCAGGCGCGAACAACCGCGTCAACGCCCTGAGAGACAGAACCGGATGATCCGGTTCTGCCTCACACGTGCTGGCCGCCGTTGATGTGGATTTCGGCGCCGTTGACGTAGGACGACGTCTCCGTGCACAGGACGTAGATGATCTTCGCCACCTCGTCCGGCGTGCCCAGCCGATGCATGGGGATATTCTCGACGATCTTTTCCGTTCCCGGCGACAGCATGGCGGTGTCGATCTCGCCCGGCGCGATGGCGTTGACGCGCACGCCGACCGCGCCGAAGTCGTGCGCCATCTCGCGCGTCAGTGCGGCGAGCGCCGCCTTCGAGGTTGAATAGGCGGCGCCGGCGAATGGATGCACGCGCGAGCCCGCGATCGAGGTGACGTTGACGACTGAGCCCTTAGCGGCCTTGAGCTCATCGAGCAGCCCGCGCGCCAGCATGATCGGGGCGAAGAAGTTCACCTGAAACACGTGGTGCCAATCGTCACGCGAGGTGTCGATCGAATCGAGCCGCGCGCCGCCTGCCGCCTTCGGCGAGATCGCGGCATTGTTGACCAGCGCATGCAATTCGCCGTTGAGTCGGCTTTTGATTTCCGCGATTGCCGCGACGGTGTTGTCGCTGTCCGCGAGATCGACCTGGATGTGATCTTCGGGACCCGCTTCCCACGGACAATTTTCGGGAAACGGATGGCGCGAGCAGGTCAGCACGCGCCAGCCCGCGGCGGAAAAACGCTTGACGGTGGCGTGGCCGATGCCGCGGCTCGCCCCGGTGAGGAGAAGCGTGCGGCGCGGCTGGTTGCTGTTCGGCATCTTCAATTATCCGGTCACGGGTAAAGCCGCGTCTTGCTCCACGGCGCCTGGGCATCGGCGCGGCGAAAAGCGACGCGATCATGCAACCGGAACGGCCGTTCCTGCCAAAACTCGATTTCCTGCGGCTTGACGCGAAAGCCGGACCAATGCGGCGGCCGCGGCACCGCGCCAATGGCGAATTTCGCCGTATAGCGCGCTACAGCTTTTTCGAACGCCAGGCGGCTTTCCAGAGCCGCGGATTGATTGCTCGCCCAGGCGCCGATCTGCGCCATGCGCGAGCGCGTGGCGAAATAAGCGTCCGCCTCTTGCGCCGAGACTGGCTCGACGTCGCCGCGCACGCGCACCTGGCGCTGCAGCGATTTCCAATAAAATGTCAGCGCCGCCTTGGGCGCACCGGCGAGCTCGTGACCCTTCACGCTGTCGAGGTTGGTATAGAAAACGAAGCCGCGCTCGTCGAAGCCCTTCAGCAGCACCATTCGCGCATTGGGCAGCCCGTCGGCGCCGATGGTGGCGAGCGCCATGGCGTCGGGATTGACCGGTTCGGCGCGCTTGGCGTCGGCAAACCACGCCGCAAACAGGCGCAGCGGCTCGTCGGCTTCAGCGAAGTCACCGCCTGTTAACCATACCGGGTGTTCTATCGGCGCTGCGTCGGACATTCCGCTGGAGTTCCAAAGGTGCTCGCGTGCGGCGATCGGAAAGTGCGCCGCCGGTCTCTATATAATGGAACCGGAGGGCTACGCCTATGTTGGCCGGCGCGCCGGCTGGCCGTCGCAGCCGCGCTGATCAGCGCGTTGGCCGCCGCGGGCTGCTCCTTCCGCCTCGACTCGATATTCCCCAATAGCGAAGCCGACGTCGAGCAGACCGGCTCCACGGCCAAGGCCGGCCGTCGGCCGGTCGACGCCGATTACAATGCGGCACAAGCCGAGGTGGACCTCGCCTATGCGCGCGCGGCCGCAGCCGACGCGCTGGCGCGCGGCGGCAGGGACGTCAGCCTGCCTTGGGAGAATCCGCATACCGGCGCCGGCGGCAATATCACGCCCCTTGCCGCGGCCTATACCGAAGGGACTTTCACCTGCCGCGATTTCCTCGCCAGCTACGTGCGCGGCCAGGCGCAGTCGTGGCTGCAGGGCGAAGCCTGCCGCACGGCGCGCGGCCAGTGGGAAGTCAGGAGCCTAAAGCCGTTCAAACAGGGCTGACCGGCCATCCCGGCGGCTACGAGGCCCGGCGTTGCATTGCGGGACCGCCGCGAAAGTCCCACATTAAAAGCGCATGGGCGGGCGGGGCCGGCCCCAAAACTTAAGCGGAGTCTGTGGGGATGCGTGACCCCTACGAGGTGCTGGGTGTCGATCGCAAGGCGAGCGCAGGCGACATCAAGAGCGCCTTCCGGCGCCTGGCGAAAAAACTGCATCCCGACGCCAACAAGAACGATCCGAAGGCGGCGTCGCGCTTTGCCGAGATCAATGCCGCCTACGAGATCCTCGGCGAGGACGACAAGCGCAAGGCGTTCGACCGCGGCGAGATCGACGCGGAAGGCAAGCCGCGATTCCGCGGCTATGAGGGATTCGGCGGCGCCGGCGGTCCAGGCGCCCGCGCCGGCGGCTTTGCGCCAGAAAGCGAGTTCGAGACCTTCAGCTTCGGCCCCGAAGGTTTTACCCGCGGCACGAGGCGCGGCCGCGCCGGCGGCGGCTTCGGCGGCTTCGAGGACATCCTGCGGGAGGCTTTCGGCGGCGCAGCCGGCGCGCGGCGCGGCGGAGCGGCCTACGAGCCGGACGAGTTCAACACCGGGACGAATGTTACGGCTTCGCTGACCGTGTCGCTGCAGGACGCCGCGCACGGTGCCACCCAGCGTCTGCGTCTGCCGTCCGGCAAGGACGTGGAAGTGAAAATTCCCGCCGGCATCGGCAACGGTCAGCAAATCCGGCTGCGCGGACAGGGCATGACAGGCCCCGGCGGAGCCGGCGATCTCTTGATCACCGTGTCCATTGCGCCGCATCCGACCTTCACGCTCGAGGGCGCCGACATCCGGCTCGATTTGCCGGTCACGCTTTATGAGGCCGTGCTCGGCGCCAAAGTGCGCGTGCCGACCCTCGACCGGCCGGTGGAGATCGCGATTCCGGCCGGGACCAGCAGCGGCCGCACCTTCCGCCTTAAAGGCAAGGGCTTTCCCGCAAAGGCCGGGCGGGGCGATCTTCTCGCCACGGTGCGCATCATGCTGCCCGAGAAAAGCGATCCCGAACTCGAAGAGCTGATGAAAAAATGGCGGACCGAGAAACCCTACGATCCGCGCAAGGATTTGTGACGTTGCGCTTCATCGCGCACGCCGCCGAGTAAGGCTGCCCGCCAGGTTGCATGTCCGCGACGATCAGCGTACGCAGCGCGAATGAATAGAAGCATTTTCGCGTTCGACACGATATCGCATATGGGCCGGCGCGAATGGCTCGTCGTCGCGTTCGTCGCGACGCTGACGCTTTTGTTTCTTCCGCTGGTGGTGAGGAAGGTCGTCGATTTCGGGCAGGGCGACATGCAGGTGTATTTTCGCGCCGGCTGGGCGGTCTGGACCGGCTATCCGCTCTACCAGGTCACCGACCATCATGGCTGGACCTATCACTACCCGCCGACCTTCGCGTTGTTCATGGGCCTGTTCGCCAATCCGCTGCCGGGTCATCCGCAGCCTTCCTGGGCGCTGCCATTTACCGCTTCGGTCGTGGTTTGGTACTTGATCAACGCCGTTTGCCTGCTGCTCGCTTTGCATGTCTGGGCGAACACGCTGGAGCGTTATCGGCCGATCGCGGCGCGGCCCGGATTTTTGCAAGGTCCGTGGCTCCTTCGGCTCGCTCCGCTGATCGCGCTGCTGCCCTTCATCGGCGACGGCTTGGCGCGCGGACAACCGGCGCCGATCCTGCTCCTGCTTGTCGTCCTTTTCTTTGCGCTCTACGTCGAGAACCGCAGTGCGGGGGCCGCCTTTGCCTTTGCGCTCGCCATCACCATCAAAGTGTTTCCGCTGGTGCTTGCCGTCATTCCGTTGCTGCGGCGCGACTGGAAATTCATGGTTTGGGCGGCCGCGTGGGGCATCGTTTTGCTGATCGGGCTGCCTGTTATCTGTCTCGGTCCGGCGGCGACGCTTGATCTCTATCGGGTGATGTTCAACGAACATCTGGCCGGCATCATCAGCGGATCGATGTCGCCCCAGATAGCGGCGCAAGTTTCGCCCGGGGCCAATTCGAGCATTGGGGTCGGCGCGGTCGTCGCGCGTATCGCCGCCGGGACCGCGTTCTACTCCGCGCCGTTGCCGCGCTGGGCTTCCGCGCTTCAGCTCCTGTTCAACGTCATTGTCGTGGTCGCCGTCGCTATCCTCGGACGCGGCGGCTTCTGGAATTTGCGCGGCGCGCAGCCCGCGGCCGGCTATCCGCTCCTGGTCGCCGGCTCGGTCCTGTTTGCCGCGATACCGCTGATGATCGCGTTTGCCGGGCCGCAATACGTCACTTGCGCGGTGCCGCTCGTGGGCGTGCTTCTGGTCGAGACGTGGCGGCGCAGGGGCGAACAGGCCGTCACCGGCCCGATGATCGCCTGGGCGTCTTTTGCATGGCTGTCGATGATCGCGCTCGAAGTGCCGTGGAACTGGGTCAAGCTGATCGGGCCGATGACCTGGGCGCTGCTGCTGCTCGCGCCAGCAAGCCTGTCGTTGATCGGTAGGGTCTCCCTGACTTCCGATGCGGCCCGGCCGGAGGGGGAACGCCTGGGTGGACGCGTTGCGGGTTAATGGTGCGGGTTCGCCCCGGTAAGCGCGCTTGCTGGTTCCACCGGCCCTATGCCATAGGAGGCCGGACGCCGGGATCGTCGAGCGGGGTCGGAGAATGTCGGAAGTCTCGGGCCTCATGCGCGGCAAGCGCGGCCTCGTTATCGGGGTCGCCAACCAGCGTTCGCTCGCTTGGGGCATCGCCAAGGCCGCCCGTGCGCATGGCGCCGAACTCGCGCTCACCTATCAGGGTGATTCGCTGCGCAAGCGCGTCGAGCCGCTGGCCGAGGAGATCGGCGGTCTGGTGGTCGGCCATTGCGACGTGACCGAGCCGGAAACCATCGACGCGGTATTCGCGAAAGTGCAATCAGCCTGGGGCGCGATCGATTTCCTCGTCCACGCGATCGCCTTCTCCGACCGGGAGCAACTCAACGGACGCTATGTCGATACCACGCAGGACAATTTCACCAAGACGATGCTGGTAAGCTGCTATTCGTTCACTTCGATCGCGCAGCGCGCCGAGAAGATGATGCCGAACGGCGGCGCCATGCTCACGCTCACCTATTACGGGGCGGAAAAATGGATGCCGCATTATAACGTCATGGGCATCGCCAAAGCCGCGCTGGAAGCATCCGTCTGGTATCTCGCCGCCGATCTCGGCGTGAAGAACATTCGCGTCAACGCCATCTCCTCGGGGCCGATCAAGACACTGGCCGCCGCCGGCATCGCCGACCTGCGCTATATCTTCAAGTGGAACGAATACAACGCGCCGCTGCGGCGCAATGTGACGATCGAGGATGTCGGCGAAGCCGGCGTTTATCTTTTGTCCGATATGTCGCGGGGCGTCACCGGCGAAGTGCACCACGTCGATGCCGGCTATCACATCGTCGGCATGAAGCACCCGGATGCGCCGGATATCGCCGTCGGCAAGGAATAATCGTTCGACGGCGGAAAAACGGCAGCGGCCGGACTCTCGTCCAGCCGCTGTCACGAAACACCGCTCAAGGCGCCTCGCGAATCTTAAGAAGCAGACGGCGCGGCCTCGTACGAGACGCGCGCTACCGTCGTTACTTCTTCATCTTCTTCTTTTTCGGCTTCTTGGCCATGGGTTACTTCCTTCTAAGCGTGATGAGTGTACGGCAGGGTTGAGTTCAAGCTTCGCGGGCATGTCTCGGTCCCTCTGCCCTCGCCCCCCTTACCGCCGCGGACAATGCCACAGGGGGCCGTTGCCCGCAATATAAAACTGGCAAATAACCCTGATTTTTCCGTAGCTTAATGGATATTCAGCTTTTCATTAATCGGCGTTCAGCGAGATGAACCCGCAATGAACGGCACCGAAAAGCGCCTGCAAATGCGAGGGGCTTGCGCGGCCGCGTGGATTTGACCCGCCGGACCCCACGGGCTACCAAACCGACGCGTCTGCCGCAGGCAATCGGCGCCATTGGGCGGCGCTTTATGCGCGCCAAGTTCTTCAAGCATCAAGTTCTTCAAGCATGTCATTCAACACGTTCGGGCATTCCTTCCGCGTGACCACCTTCGGCGAAAGCCATGGGCCCGCGCTCGGCTGCGTGGTCGATGGCTGCCCGCCGCGCATCGCGCTCAGCGAAGCCGACATCCAGCCCTATCTGGATCGCCGCCGGCCCGGCCAGTCGCGCTTCACCACGCAGCGCCAGGAGCCGGATGCGATCAAGATCCTGTCCGGGGTGTTTTTGGAGGAAGCGAGCGGACAACAGGTCACCACCGGCACCCCGATCGCGCTCATCATCGACAATGTCGATCAACGCGTCAGGGACTATGCCGATATCAAGGATAAATATCGGCCCGGCCACGCCGATTACACTTATGACGTCAAATACGGCGTGCGCGATTATCGCGGCGGCGGCCGCCAGTCCGCGCGCGAAACGGCGATGCGGGTCGCGGCCGGCGCCATCGCGCGGAAAATCGTACCCGGCTTGCAGGTGCGCGGCGCGCTGGTGCAGATGGGAGCGCAGCGGATCGATCGCGCGCGCTGGGACTGGGCCGAGGTGGAGCGCAACCCGTTCTTTTGTCCCGATGCGCAGGCCGCGGGCCGCTTCGGCGAATATCTTGACGATGTGCGCAAGCGCGGCTCCTCGGTCGGCGCCGTCATCGAAATCGTGGCCGAAGGGGTGCCGGCCGGTCTCGGCGCGCCGATTTACGGCAAGCTCGATGCCGATCTTGCCGCGGCGCTGATGAGCATCAACGCGGTAAAGGGCGTCGAGATCGGTGCCGGCTTCGCCGCCGCCGAGCTTCCCGGCGAAGAGAACGGCGACGAGATGCGCATGGGCAATGACGGCAAGCCGATTTTTCTCTCCAACAATGCCGGCGGCATCCTCGGCGGGATATCCACCGGCCAGCCGCTGGTCGCACGTTTTGCCGTCAAGCCGACCTCGTCGATCCTAACCCCGCGGCGCACCGTCGACCGCTACGGCCGCGAGACGGAGATCGTCACCACCGGGCGCCACGACCCTTGCGTCGGCATCCGCGCGGTGCCGGTCGGCGAAGCAATGGTCGCCTGCGTGGTCGCCGATCATTATCTGCGTCATCGCGGCCAGATCGGCGATGCTCCGGCTTGGCCGTTCGCGCCGCCGCGGGGCCGATAAGATGATCGACGCTCACCAGCGTGTCCAGGCCGCCGTCAGCGCGTTCGCTCGCGGCGAACTGGTGATCGTCGCCGACGACGACGATCGCGAAAACGAGGGCGACCTGTTCGTCGCCGCGTCTTTGTGCACGCCCGAGCAGATGGCGTTCATCATCCGCCACACGTCGGGCATCGTCTGCGCGCCGCTTGCCCAGGACGAGGCGCGGCGGCTGCATCTCGATCCGATGGTGGCGCGCAACGACGCCCCGCTCGGCACCGCATTTACCGTGTCGGTCGACGTGCGCCACGGGCTTACCACCGGCATATCCGCCGAGGAGCGCACCAACACGGTTCGCGCGCTCGCCAACGGCAATATGGGAGCGGCCGACTTCGTGCGGCCCGGCCATGTGTTTCCGCTGGTCGCCAAGGAAGGCGGCGTACTCATGCGCTCGGGACACACGGAAGCCTGCGTCGATCTTTGCCGGCTCGCCGGCTTGCCGGCGGTCGGCGTGCTCGCCGAGATGATGAACGACGACGGCACGGTGATGCGCGGACCGCAGATCGCCGAGTTCGCCGCGCGTCACAAGCTGCAGCGCCTCACCATCGCTGATTTGATCGCCTACCGTCAGGCGCGCGACAAGCTGATCGAGCGCGTCGGCGAGTTTCCGGTGGAGTCCGAGATTGGAACGCTGACCGGTTACGCCTTTCAGACGCCGTTCGATCCGTTTTACCACATGGCCTTCGTGCACGGCCGCATCGGCGACGGCCGCAACGTGTTGACGCGGCTGCATCGCGCCAATCTCATCCTCGACGTATTTGGTGGGGCCAAGGCCATCCACCGGACGCTCGAACGCTTCAAGGCCGAGGGCAGCGGCGTACTGGTGGTTTTGCGCGACGGCGCCGCCGGCGTTCCGGTGGTCGCCATTCCGAAATCGGATGAAACCGCCTCGGGCGAGGCGCGCAGCCGGCAATGGCGCGAAGTCGGCCTCGGCGCGCAGATTCTCAAGGATCTCGGCGTCACGTCGATCCGGCTCCTGAGCTTCTCGCGTCACATGACCTATGTGGGGCTGTCCGGTTTCGGCATCGAGATCGTAGCGACCGAACCGGTCGAGGCGTGACGCCGTGCAGCGGCGCGTCCGCGTCGGTAGGTACGCGGGAAGGCGGTTTCGACGCGCGCGAAATGCCGTCCTGCCCTGCCGGCTTGGCCGTATCATTTCGTCCGAAATGGTGGCTATAAGCCGATGGGCGACGATACCGACACTGCAAATGCTAGGAGGTTTCGATGCCCGAGCATAATCCGCATGATCCGATCGACCGGCAACGTCGCGCCCTCATCGGTGTCGGCGGCGCGCTGATCCTGGCCGCCGCCTTGTGGCCGGGACGCGCGGGCGCGCAAACGAACGGCGCCAAGCTGAATATCGGCGTCATCGGTTCCGGCCATATCGGCGGCACGATCGGCGGGCTTTGGGTCAAGGACGGCCACAAGGTGCTGTTCTCCTCACGCCATCCCGAGGAACTCAAGGACTTGGTGACGGGGCTGGGCGAGCTTGCGCAAGCCGGCACGGTCGAGCAGGCCATCGCCATCGGCGACGTGGTTTTCATCGCGGTGCCCTACAAGGCGTTGCCTCAGGTCGGCCAGGATTACGGCGCCGCGCTCAAGGGCAAGATCGTGCTCGACGCCTGCAACTCAACAACGGCGCGCGACGGCGCCGAGCTCACCGACGAAGTCCAAATGAACGGTATCGGCGTAACCTCGCAGAAATATCTGCCCGGCACGCGGCTGGTGCGCGCCTTCAATTCGATGAGCTACACGAACTTCGCCCGCGAGGCGAACCGTCCGGATCCGAAAATGGCGATCCCGATTGCCGGCGACGATCCGAAAGCGGTGCAAGTGGCCGCCGGCCTCGTGCGCGACGCCGGCTTCGATCCGGTGGCGGTCGGCACGCTGAAGGACGCGAGCCGCTTCCAGATGGGCGGGCCGGGCTACAACCAGCAGGTGACCGCGGCCGAGCTGAGGCAGAAGCTGTCGCTCGCCCAATGAGCGTGCTGCGTCGCTCCCTCGCCAGGGCGATGCCGGCGACGCCGCAGGAGCGTGCGGCGGCGCTTTGGTCGTTCGCTTATTTCTTCATGCTGCTCGCTGGCTATTACGTGCTGCGGCCGTTGCGCGATCAGATGGGAATCGCCGGCGGGGTCAAGAATCTGCCGTGGCTTTTCACCGCCACCTTCGTGACGCTGATCGTGGCGCAGCCGCTTTACGGGGCGCTGGTGGCGAAGCTGCCGCGGGCGCGCTTCATCCCCATCGTCTATCACTTCTTTGTCGCCAATCTCGCCCTGTTCTGGCTCTTTCTGACGCTCGACATCGCGCCGACCATCGTCGCCAGCATATTCTTCGTCTGGGTCAGCGTGTTCAACCTGTTTGCGGTCGCGGTGTTCTGGTCGTTCATGGCTGACCTGTTCACTGCCGAGCAGGGCAAACGCCTTTTCGGCTTCATCGGCGCGGGCGGCACCGCCGGCGGATTATTGGGTCCGGTCATCACTATCGGATTGTCGGTCCCACTCGGCCCGGTCAATCTCCTGATCGCGGCGGCGGTGCTGCTGGAACTGGCGGTATTCTGCGTCTACCGGCTCGAGCGCGCGGCGAGTGCGCAAACGGTGGATCGCGGTGAAGCGCCTCGCATCGGCGGCAATGCCTTCGCGGCGCTGCCCGAACTCATTCGTTCACCTTATTTGCTCGGCGTCGGTCTATGGATCAGCCTGTTGTCATTCTGCGCCACGATCGTCTATTTCGAGCAGGCCAATATCGTCTCGGCGACGGTGCATTGCGCCGGCGCGCAAACGCGCATCTTCGCCGGCATCGATCTGGCGGTTGGACTCCTTAGTCTGGCGACCCAGGTCTTGCTGACCGGCCAGGTGCTCAAGCGTTTCGGCACCGGCGTCGCCGCCGGCGCGCTGCCGGGCGTCTATGTCGTCGGCTTTGCCGCACTGTTTTTGGCGCCGACGCTTGCCGTGGTAGTCACGCTGCAGGTGGTGCAGCGCTGGATGAATTTCGCCATCGCCAATCCGGCCCGGCAGGTATTCTTTACCGTGCTGGCGCGCGAGGAAAAGTACAAAGCCAAGAACCTGATCGACGTGGTGATCTATCGCGGCTCCGACGCGTTATACGGTTGGGTATTCGACAGCTTGCAGGCGGTGGGTCTAAAACTCGGGGCGATCGCGCTGGTCGCGCTGCCGCTCGCGGCCGGCTGGCTCCTGCTGTCCGCGGTGTTGGGGCGGGTCCAGGAGCGCCGCGCCGTGGTGATGGACAAGGCGGCCGCAATGCAAGGAGGACAAGCATGAACACTCCCATCATCACGCGACGCGAATTCACCATAGCGGCCGGTGCGGTCGGAGCGACAGCATTCATGCCGCCCGCCTTGGCGCAAACGCCGGCGCTCCTCACGCGCGCCATTCCCTCGACCGGCGAGCGGCTGCCCGCGGTCGGGCTCGGCACCGCGCAGGTCTTCGACACCGACGACGAGACGACGCGGCAAAAGGCGGCCGCGGTGCTTGCGGCGCTGATCGCCGGCGGCGGGCGCCTGGTCGACACCTCCTCGGTTTACGGTGACGCCGAAGCGGTACTCGGCGAAGTAATGGCTCAGGGGGCTTTGCGCGAAAAACTCTTCATCGCCACCAAGCTCGAAGCGCCGGACGCAGCCGAGCTTAGGCGCTCGCAGACCCGTTTGAAGACGGAAAAAATCGATCTCCTGCAATTCCACAATGTGCGCGACCCGCAAGCTTCGCTCAAACAATTCAAGGACTGGAAGGCGCAAGGCGTCTGCCGCTACATCGGCATCACCTCGACGCGGCATGCGGACTTCCCCGCTATCGAGGCGGTGCTCGGGCGGGAGAAGCCGGATTTCGTGCAGATCGACTATTCGCTCGACGACCGCGAAGCCGAGAAGCGTATCCTGCCGCTCGCGGCCGAGATCAAAGCCGGCGTGCTTACCGCCTTGCCGTTCGGCCGCGCGCGCCTGTTCCGCGCCGTCCGCGGCAAGGAAATTCCCGATTGGGCGCGCGGCTTCGCCGACAGCTGGGGGCAGTTCTTCCTCAAATACCTCTTGGCCGACCCGCGGGTGACGGCGGTCATCCCCGGCACCGGCGATCCCGGGCACATGACCGACAATCTCGGCGCTCTGCGCGGTCCCTTGCCCGATCCCGACCAGCGCAAGCAAATGGTGGCGTTCGCCGACGCGCTTTAGTGACAGCCGGGCTGGTCGCTCCTGTCGAGATAAAACGCGTAGGTCTCGCAATCGTCCACCGCGGGCGGGCGCGCAGGGGGAACTGTGCGGTCAACCGGCGGAAGCAAGCGCACATAGGCGACGACGGCGCGCACATCCTCTTCCTCGAGATTGGAAAATTGATCCCAAGTCATGCCTTGCCAATGCAGCTGCCGGCCGTCCCGGCTGACGCCGCTGCGAATGGCGCGCGCCAATTCCGCGTCAGTCCAGGCGCCGATTCCGGCTTGCGGATGCGCGCTGATGTTGCGCGTCCACAGCGTGCCCATCGGCTTCCAGCTGATCGAGGTGCCACCGCTGCCGTCGGTGCGGTGGCAGATCGCGCAGCTCACCGAATACAAATAATGGCCCCGCTCCACCATGCGAACGCGCTCGACGGGCATGTCGTGCGTGTCCGGCTTGACGTCGCCGGCGTTCACCGCCTTGACCAGCGGATCGGGCGGCATGCCGCGGATGCTTGGCCATTGCGACAGCACGAACAACAGCAGGCCGGCGACGGCGAGCACGAGCACACCCGCGATCGAGGCCGCTATTCCGGGGCGCGGGCCGGCGCGCACGAATAGCAGAAGGGCCAATATCAGCACGACCCATTGCGCGTCGATCAGCACGGCCTGCATAAGCGCCGGCGAGCTTTTGGCGGAATCGACGGCGAAGTTGCCGTCGGCGTAGCTCAGCGCTTTGGGCGTAGTCGCCGGAAGTGGCCGGGTCAACTTCATCGCGATGGTTTCCACTAAGCCGTAACTGAGCTTGGGCGGGATTAAGTTATGCACCGGCCGCAATTGCGTCTTGAGGAAAGTCGCGATGGCCTCCGCGTCCGCGTCGGCGAAGTTGTGGAAATTCGCCCACAGCATCGCGAACGGATTGAGCGCGCGGTCCGGCGCCTGCCCGTCGCGCAAAGCACGGACGATCTGCGGCACGCTCCAGCGGCCGAGACCCGTCTCGGCATCCGAGGTCAGATTACGGCTCACCGAATAGCCGTGCGGGTAGTAGCCGACGCGCATGCCGCCGGCGAGGAAGGCGCCGTCGACGTTGTAGATACCCGTGCGATCGATTTGCGTGTGACAGAGACCGCAAACCTCCCAGCGGGTGATGTACTCGCCGCGCTGAGCCGGATCGGCGGCAAATCCCGCACCGGCGAAACTGCCGCCCTTTTCCCATGCCGGCGTGCGGGCGAGCGAAACAACGAAGTTCGCCAGATCCCAGCGGTCGGCGTTCGGCAGTGCGTCTGCATAAGCCGGCATCGGCCCGGGGGTGAGGCCGGTGGTCAGGCGCAGCCAGATATCCTGCGGCCGGCTGCCGCCGCGGAATGTCCAAGGCGCGGTGAGGTCACGCGCGAACACCGCGTGGCCGGTGTCGTCATCAAGACGCTCCCCGCCGCGACCGGATTCGCCGTGGCAGGTGGCGCAGCCCTGTTCGGCAAACAGCGCCTTGCCGTGCTCCACGCTTTCCGGCGAAGCCGGGATTGCAGCGGGGATTTCGATCGGCTGGCCGGGTCGGGAGAATGCCGTTGAAAACGACTTCACCTGCTCGACCACGGCATTCAATTCCTCGGCCGACAATATGCCGGCAAAGTACGGCATCGCGCTCGCCGGCAAGCCGTCGCGAACCGTTCGCAGGAGATCGTCGTCAGTCGGCGGCTTGCCGGAAGCGGTGGATTTGTACTTGAACTTGCCGGATGTGAAGTCGCGCGGGCGCGGGAACATCGACGGCGCGGCGGACCCATTTCCCCGCCCGTCCGGACCGTGGCAAACGGCGCAGTGCTGCGCGTAGACACGCGCCCCGAGCGGCGCGTTACGGTCCACATCGGCGCCCGGAGGCCAAGTGAGGTCCGCATACAGCGCGGGGTCGGGGTGGTATTCCGCGGTCGGATGCTCAAGGCCGACGCGCGTCCAGATCGAGCGGCCGGCATCCAGCACGAGGAAGAGGACACCGAAGATCAGCACCACTCGCAGCCGAGAGTGCAACAGCCAGCGCATCCGTCGCCCCCTGCGCGCCCTAAAGCCGACTGTCAGCGGTAAGGCGGACTTCTCTGCATAACCGCGGCGTTCGCAGGCATGCTAGTGATTTTCCCAATTGTTCGGAAGCCCGGCGTCCTGCTGCATTCGCCGATACGCTATAGTCCGCGTCCGGCACTCAGCCCGGGAGATCGGCGATGCCCACGCTTATTTCCGGCCCGCGGCAAATCTGCTACGAGCTTGATGGTCCGCCCGACGGGCCAACTTTCGTATTGGTCAACGGGCTTACCCAGTACATCAAGATTTGGGAGCCGTATCGCGAGGCGCTGCCGGGGAGGGGGTTCCGCGTCGCCACATTCGACCTGCTTGGGCAAGGAAACTCCGACAAGCCGAGCCTGTTCATCGAGCAGGACGATCAGGTCGCGGTCGTATGCGATTTGATCGACACGCTCGGAGATGGCCCGATTTTCCTGGGTGGTATCAGCTTCGGCGCCGTGATCGCGCTGCGCTACGCTATCGCCCACTCCGACCGCATCGCCGGGCTGGTGCCGATGAGCGCTTTTGCCGAGCTCACTCCGCAACTTTCGATGCTTAGCAAAGCCCTGCGCACCGGCTTGATCCTGGGCGGCACCAGCTACCTTCAGGACTTGCTGTTTCCGATGAATGTTTCGGATGCCTATATCACCGAGCGGCTCGACAGGCTCGAGGACGCAAAACGCAAGGCGTGGCTGATCAACGACTTCTATGCGCTGCAAAACCTCATGGAATCGTTCGTCGACTTCGAGCCGCTGACGCCGCAATTATCCTCGATCCGTGTGCCGACGATGATCCTCAACGGCGAGTTCGATTTCCTTACGCCGCGCAGGCTGCACGACTCACTGCGCCTGCATATCCCGGACAGCGCCCTAGTTATCGTCCCGCGCGCCTATCATGCCTTCACATTGGAAAAACCGGCGCTTACCGCCGACCTCCTGGCGCGGTTCGCCGAGGATGTTTTGGCCGGCCGCTGGCACGGCGACAAAAAAGTCTGGATCGCGCCTGAGGAGCCAGGCGGCGAACTCATTCCCTTTCCGGCCCACTATGATCATTTGCGGGCGGTGCCGGTGCAGCCTTAGGGGCCGGTCATCGTCAATGCTTCGTTGACGCCTGCTGTCGTCCTCTATAGCCAGGGGATCATTTCAGGCTAGTCTGCGAGCGGCCCGTCAATTGAGAGAGCGGCGAATGCCCTGGCTGGAGTGCAATTCTCGGCGGATCCATTATGAGTTGGCGGGTCCTCCGCATGGCCCGGCGTGCGTTCTGGTCAACGGCCTGACGCAATATGTGAGGCTTTGGCACCCCTTTCGCGACGCCCTCGTGGCGAAGGGTTTTCAGGTCGCCAGCTTCGATATGCTGGGCCAAGGCCAGTCCGACAAGCCGTCGTTGTTCATTCATCAGGATGACCAGGTGGCGGTGCTCGGGCGCCTGATCGAGCGGCTGGGCGATCGGCCGATCTTTGTCGCCGGCATCAGCTTCGGCGGCGTGATTGCGCTGCGTTACGCCATCGATCATGGCGACAAGATCGCCGGGCTGGTGCCGATGAGCAGCTTCGCCGAGATTCCGGCGCAGTTGTTGATGCTCGGCAATGCGCTTCGCACCGGGTTGATCCTCGGCGGCACGACGTTCCTGCAAGATTTGTTGTTTCCGATGAATTTCTCCGGCGAATGGCTACACTCCATGCGCCATCTTATCGAACTCGCCCGCCATCGCGGTTGGCTGGCGAACGATGTCTATGCCTTGCAAAACCTCATGGAATCGTTTCTCGAATTCGAGCCGCTGACCGAGCGACTATCGGCCATCCGCGTACCGACCATGATCTTGACCGGCGAGTATGATTTTCTAACTCCCCGGCCGTTACAGGAATCCTTGCGCATCCATATTCCCGACAGCGCGTTGGTCATCATTCAGCGCGCCTATCACGCCTTCACGCTGGAAAACCCCGGGCTGACCGCCTACCTGCTCACGCGCTTTGCCGAGGACGTGATGGCGGGCCGCTGGCACGGCAAACAATCGATTTGGGTGGCCCCGGAAAATGTCGGCGGCGAACTTGTCCGCTTTCCCGAGGGCTTCGATCATATGCGCGCGATTCCGGTGCGGATACAGGCGGATGAAATTGCGCCGCGTCAAACGGCGGCCGCATCATGAAGGCGTTTCTCGGGCCGCTCGAAAACGGCCGGATACCGGCGTTGCAGCAGACCCGCGTCTCGGCATTTCTCATGTCGGCGCATGGCGCGCTTGCCGGCCAGCTCGGTGTGGCGCTGCCGGCGAGCCTGCACCATGGCTGGCAGGTGGAGATGCATTCCCAATATTGCCGAGAGATGGAAATCCTTTCTTTGCTGGGACGCGCGACCTCATGGATTCCCGATCCCGCGCTTGGCTTTCTGATCTGGCAGTGGCAGCTGGCGTGGGTGCCCCGTCCGATCTCGGGCGTCGCCGATCGCATGCAAGGGATGTTGATCGACCTCGCGGCATTCGGCCATGCGCTGCACGCCGTGATCCGGCCGGCGGCGCTGCTGCCCGAAAGCTATCCGGACGACGATCCGTTCGCGCTGGCGATGCGGCGTGTCGAATTTGAGAGCGGACGGTTGATGCAGGCGCAGATTCTGTTCCTTAAAGGTCCGGAGCTCGTTCCCGTTCGCGACGCCGTGGCATCCGCGGTGGAGCGGCGCCACGCGCAAGTTCGCGATTTGTGGCAAAATATGCTGCACGCGATGGAGATCGACACGAGCGGCAGACATGCTCTTGTGCCCGCATATCAGGCGGCCGCGCGGCCAGCAGAGGCCATTGCCGCGCAGCCAAGCGTGGCGATCCGGGAGCCATGAACATCAACCCTGATATCCAATCCGTTGCTGGCGGTAATTTCCGTACGCCCTACTCCTCGACGGAACATGAAATGCTGCGCGCGCAGGTGCGCCGCTTCGTCGAGACCGAGATCAAGCCGCACGCGGCCGCTTGGGAAAAACAGGGTCATGTGCCGCGCGAAGTCCTGCGCCGCATGGGCAGCCTCGGTTTCTTCGGCATCCGTTATCCGGCGCGCTACGGCGGCTCGGAAATGGACACGGTGGCGACGGTCGTATTCGCCGAAGAATTGGGCCGCTCCACCTTCGGCGGTGTCGCGATCACCGCGCTCGTCCACACCGACATGGCTTCGGTGCACGTCTTCAACGCCGGCAGCGAAGCGCAAAAGGACAAGTGGATGCCGCGAATCGTTTCCGGCGAAGTAATCACCGCCGTCGCCGTAACCGAACCGGATGCCGGCTCGGATGTGAAAGGCATTCGTACAATTGCCCGCCGTGACGGCGATTCTTACATCCTCAACGGCGCCAAGATGTTCATCACCAACGGCGTCCACGGCGATCTTATTTGCGTGGCGGCCAAGACGGATGAATCGGGCCCGCCGAGCCGCTCGATCTCGATGTTCCTCGTCGAAAAGGGCACGCCGGGCTTCACCGTCAGCCGCCCGCTCGACAAGCACGGCTGGCGCTCGTCCGACACGGCCGAACTGCGCTTCGAGGACTGTCGCATTCCCGCCGCGAACCGGCTCGGCGAAGAGGGCCGCGGCTTTCACGCGATCATGCGCAACTTCCAAAACGAGCGCACCGTCATCGGCGCCATGGCGATGGGCGAAGCGCAAGCCGCGATTGAATTGACACTTGAATACGTGCGCACCCGCAAGGCTTTCGGCGCGCCGCTATGGCAAAAGCAGACGATCCGCCAGCGGCTGTCGATGCTCGCCGCCAAGGTCGAGGCCGGGCGTCAGCTCGTCTATCACGCCGCTTGGCTCGATACCCAAAGGATCGACGCCACCAAGGAAGTGTCCATGGTCAAGGCGTATTGCGGCGAACTCGTCAACGAAGTCATGTACGACTGCCTGCAATTCCACGGCGGCATGGGCTTCATGCGTGAGAGCGCGATCGAGCGCATGGCGCGCGATGCGCGCGTACAGGCCATCGGCGGCGGCGCCACCGAGGTCATGCTCGAAGAAGTCGCCAAGCGGCTATAGCGGGCTCGTGTCTTTCTGCGCTGATCCGTAGGCCACAGCGGACGCGGACGTGACCCCCGCGGCACCGCTAGAACGCGACATACGGTTGCCGCCCGGCCGGATTTGGAAGAAAATCGCGCAAACGTAAAGCGAGGGAGGCTCGCCGATGGAGATTATCCCTCTGGGCCCGGGCTTCGCCGCCGAATTGCGCGGCGTGACGCTCGCCGACGTCGCGGCGGATGACGCGGCATACAAAGCGGTACGCGCGGCCTTCGAAGAGCACTCGGTCCTGGTGTTTCGCGATCAGGGCGTAACCGATGAGGCGCAGGTCGCCTTCTCGCGCCGCTTCGGACCGCTGGAAGTGACGCCGGTTGCGACCGAGGGGGCAGGCACCAACCTCGTCATCCTCACGACCATCGGCAAGGACGGCAAGGTCGTGCCGGCCGACGATCGTCTGGCGCTTCGCAACAAGGCCAACCAGCTCTGGCACGCCGACTCGACCTTCAAAGCGATACCGGCGCTCGCTTCCGTGCTGTCGGGGCGGATCATGCCGGCACAAGGCGGCGAGACCGAATACGTGTCCACGCGTCTCGCCTGGGAGCGGTTTTCCCCGGCCACGCAAAGGAAAATCGAGAATTTGTTTGCCTGGCATGATTACTCGCATTCACGCGGCAAGATCGCCGCCAACATCGTCGGCGCCGCGGAGCGCGCGGCGCTGCCGCCGCAATGCTGGCGAATGGTGTGGAAGAATCCGGCGAACGGGCGGCGCGCGCTCTACATCGCCTCGCACGCTTACGCGATCGAGGGCATGGAGAATGGCGCCGCGCAAAAGTTGCTCGCCGAATTGATCGATGCTGCCACCGCGCCGGGGCTGAGCTACGAGCATTCCTGGCGCAAGGGCGACGTGGTGATGTGGGACAATCGCGCGACCTTGCATCGCGGCCGGCCGTGGCCGGCGCACGAGGCGCGGGTGATGGTGCGTACCACGATCTCGGCGACCGATGCGGACGGGCTGCAACGCGTGCGTCCGCCCTCGCGCCAGACGGCGGAGTAGCACGCGAGCCACCCTGCGCGCGCCCTTTGATGGCGACAGAGCCGCGACGGCGCGGCTGCCTATTTTTCCAGCCGTGCCACGATCTCGACATGGGCGGCGTAGCGGAATTGATCGACCGGGGTAACTTCGGCCAGCCGATAGCCGCCGCGTTCAAGGTCGCGCATATCGCGGGCGAAGGTGCCGGGACTGCACGACACTGCCACAACGCACGGCACGCCGCTCGCTGCCAGTTCGCGCGCCTGCGTTTCCGCGCCCTGTCGCGGCGGATCGAACACCACGGTGTCGAATTTCTTGAGTTCGGCGGAGAGAAGCGGGCTACGGAACAGATCGCGCCGCTCGATCTCCACCGGCTTGAGGCCTGAGGTCGCCGCCGCGGCGCGCTTGAGCGCGGCGAGGGCGGCCTCGTCGTCATCGATGGCGGTGACACGGGTCCGCTCGGCAAGCCGCAATGCGAACGGGCCGATGCCGGAAAACAGATCGGCGACGTTTGCGGCCCCGGCGCTGGCGGCCAGAACGAGCCGCGCCAGGACCGCTTCGCCTTCCGCCGTTGCTTGCAGGAACGCAGCCGGCGGCAACGCAACAATCGCCTTGCCCACGCGCAACGTCGGCGGGCGCGCCTGTGCGATCAGTTCGCCGTGACGCGTCAGCCGCGCCAGATCGTGCTTGGCGGCGACACCCGCCAGCGCGGTCACGAGCATCGATGTCAACGGACCGGAGCCGCGCACGTCGGCGTCGATGCCGGCGTCGGTCGCGGTGACCTGAATGTCGAGCGGCTTGCCGGCGGGGTCGAGCGTTTCGGCGATCGCCCAGGCGGCGTCGATGGCGCCGCGGAGGTCCGGCGCCAGAATCGGGCAGCGGTCGATTGCGACCACACGGTGGGTACGGGCAGCGGAGAAGCCGACTTCCAGCACATCGTGGCTGCCGCGCCGGGCGTGGAATACGGCGCGGCGGCGGCCCGCGCCGTGGGCATCGACAAGTTCGGCGACCGGCGCGGTGAGTCCGGCCTGGCGCAAGGCCTCGACGACCAGGCCGCGCTTCCAGGCGCGATAGCCGGCGGCATCCCAGTGCTGCACGGCGCAGCCGCCGCATATGCCGAAATGCGGGCAGATCGGGGCGATGCGCTCCGTACTCGGCGTCTCGACCTGCAACAGCCGTCGCCGGTCGGGATGGCCGGCGACCGGCTCGACTTCGACGAGTTCGCCGGGCAGCGCGCCGGGCACGTAGATCGCGCCGGCGGGCCCGGCCGCGATGCCGTCGCCGCGGTTGCCCAGCCGCTCGATGGTCAGGCGCTCAACCACGTTCCGCCTCGACGAAGAACTCCGCGTTGCCGTCCGCGCCGAGGATCGGCGAGGGCACGCGGTCGCCGATGCGCCATCCCTCGGCGATCAGAAACGCGGTAATGTCCTCGCAGACCCCCTGGCGAATCGCGGCGTCGCGCACGATGCCCTTCTTGATGGCGTGGCGCGGCGCCTCGAATTGCGGCTTGATCAGCGCGAGTAATGTGCCGCGCGGCTTAAGCAGATTTCCGATCGCCGGCAGGACGAGCTTGAGCGAGATGAAGCTCACATCGACGGTCGCAAGATCGGGCCGCTCGGCAAGGCGCGAAGGATCGAGGTTGCGGATATCGGTTTGTTCCATGGAAACGATCTCGCCGCGCTTACGCAAGTGCGGATGCAGTTGATCGCGGCCTACGTCGACCGCATAGACGCGCCGCGCCCCGCGAAGGAGAAGGACCTCGGTGAAGCCGCCGGTCGAGGCGCCGACATCGAGGCAGACGCGGCCTGCCACGTCGATGTGAAAATGATCGAGGGCGGCGGCAAGCTTGACCCCGCCGCGCGATACATAGGGATGCTCGGGCTCGGCTTCGATAAATGCGGCGGAAGAAATCGCGTCCGAGGCCTTGCGCACCGTAACGCCGTCGGCGGTGACGCGGCCGGCGGCGATCGCAGCCTGGGCTCGCGCGCGGCTCTCGAACAGGCCGCGCGCCACCAGGAGGCGGTCGGCGCGTTCTCGCGTGGTCATTATTTTGTACCGTCACCCTGAGGCGCGAGCGAAGCGAGCCTCGAAGGGCGACGGCCCGGACCGTCCATCCTTCGAGGGCCGCTTCGCGGCCACCTCAGGATGACGGAAAAGTCTCGCTCAGGCGAGCTTCACCGATTCGCCGCGCATGTTCTCGCCGAGGGCGGCAAACGCCTTGGCGACGATGCCTTTGGCGTCGAGTCCGGCCTTGGCATACATGGCGTTGGGCGAGTCCTGGTCGAGGAACAGGTCCGGCAGCACCATGGAGCGGACTTTCAGGCCGCGGTCGAGGACGCCATGCTCGGCGAGCGCCTGCATGACAAAGGCGCCGAAGCCGCCGATCGAGCCTTCCTCGATGGTGAGCAGCACCTCATGCTCGCGGGCAAGCCGCAGCAGGAGATCGACATCGAGCGGCTTGGCAAACCGCGCGTCGGCGACCGTCGTGGACAGGCCGTGCGCGTTCAGTTCGTTCGCCGCCTTCAGGCATTCGCCGAGCCGCGCGCCATAGGAGAACAGCGCCACCTTGGTGCCTTCGCGAAGGATGCGGCCCTTGCCGATTTCGAGCGGCTTGCCTTCTTCCGGCATCGGCACGCCGCGGCCTTCGCCGCGCGGATAGCGCAGCGCCGAGGGCCGATCGTTGATCGCCACAGCCGTCGATACCATGTGCACCAGCTCGGCTTCGTCGGCCGCCGCCATCAACACGAAATTGGGCAGGCAGCCGAGATAGGCGATATCGAACGAGCCGGCGTGCGTCGGCCCGTCGGCGCCGACCAGGCCGGCACGGTCCATGGCGAAGCGCACCGGTAAACGCTGGATGGCG
>Ga0116223_10000618_pt1 | contig 42366 bp, 45 predicted proteins | sample Sb_taG_3_FD_90092 | JGI IMG/M metagenome (GOLD analysis project Ga0116223, IMG submission 90092) | Peat soil microbial communities from Weissenstadt, Germany - Sb_50d_a_PC metaG | ecosystem: Environmental > Terrestrial > Soil > Wetlands > Peat | place: Germany: Weissenstadt | collected 2010-09-21 | reverse complement strand
CGGGAAAGCCAGTGCGTGATTAGCAATGCGAGGGTCGACCTGTCCGACTTGCATTCTTGGTTTTTCGCGGTAGCCGACGTTGATATGCGACCGGCCGGTTCGCACTCCTGGCCGAGCGCTATGAGCGCAAGAGCGTGATGATCACCTCGAACTTGGTGTTCTCCAAGTGGGATCAGATCTTTAAGGATCCGATGACCACGGCAGCTGCAATAGATCGTGTCGTGCATCACGCCGTCGTGCTCGAGTTCAACGGCGACAGTCTTCGCGCTGAAGTCGCCCAGAAGCGCGCGGCTCAGGCGGCCAGCACGGCGGCTTCAAACCATGGACCCAAAACATGATGCGAGCCGTCCACGGCACCATCGCGCAGGATACTCAATGCGTTCAGAAGTTAGCGCCAGAGCTGCTGCCGCCTTCGGCGGCAGACGGCGCTACGGTGAGACCGATTAATGAAGTCCTAAAACCGGCAAGAATAAAAGTCGTCACCGGCAAATGTAGTTGACGTCAGCCACACTTACTTGGTTTACAGCTCTGGTTGCATTGTTTTAATTCTTTCTTATGCTGGCTGACTTGACCGGGCTTGGGGTTTCCGCAAATGAATTTTTCATACTCGAAGTAACATCTCCCGCGACAGTTGTCTTTTACCGTGCTACCACAGGCAGTTGTCAGAGTCAGGGTTGGGCATGGGGTCTTTTGATGAGTTCCATTGGCCGTAGCGGAGTGCGCTATGGGCGCAGCGAGAAACAAAGATGCTGCGAAGACGGCCACGAACGGGAATCTTGCTTTCATCACATATCCCCCTTACTGCTGCGAGACTTTTAGTATGACCGAACCCATTGGCGGCAAAACATGCGTCCCGGGTCGCTCGCAACGGTCTCAGACAAGCGTCCCGCGCTTATCAAAAGCTTGCCCTTAGGTCGGTAAGAGTATTTGAGAGTATCGCAAGTCCGACTCTGCGCTTCAAGTATTTGTCAATGGTTATCGGGACCAACTCGGATTCGACCCACACGAGTTCCTGTGCGGTCTACGAGCGGCCGCTTCGCGGTAATCACTTCAAGGCAATCACTGACCGGACATGGCCGGTCAGCGACCCTGTAACGCCGACCGCGCCCGCAACGGAAACGGCTAGCAAGGCCGCCACCACGAATCGTTTCATGAACGTCCCCGTTTATCCCGATGGGATCTATGTTGGACCTGCCCCCGTTTCAATGGGTGGGTAGTTGTAAGAGCTTTCGCTGTTTTGTAGATAATGCTCCTTTCCTGATTTTCAGGGAATTGATTTGTCGCTGCGGTGCTGATTGATGTTCTTGATGATTCGGATTTTCTGTTTCGGTTTTTCCCCTTTGTGATTTGTCCGAAGTAAGTCTGCTGCGCAGCCGGCAGAAGATTTTCAGGTTGTGTGGAAAATCCGACCGCGTAAGAAGCCCCAGGCGCCACGATTGAAGGGCACGCCTTGCCTCGGGTCAATCCTGCGTTAAGGTTCCGAAAGACTGTAGCCGGCCGTGGGTGACCGCTTTCGGGCGGGCATTTCAACGGCGCGAACGGCTCCTGTTGGCCGGCTATTGCCGCTTCGATTGAATAGCCGCCCCCAAGCGGGCGGTCAAGTCGGGCCGCTTCCTTGTAACTTCGGGATACTGTGTACGTGTGTAGGCACGTGGAAGTATCGGCGGAGCTAGAGGTCGACGCTAGGTTTCTTTCAGGGCTTTTGATGCGCCGGTTGAATATTTCATTTACCCTGCGGTCCCTCTCACATTAACTAAAAGCCGGAGAACAAATTGGCGAACTACCTGACGGTCATTCATGAATGCAAGGATTATCCGACCTGGAAAAAGGCATATGACGCGGATGCGCCGAATCGCGCAGCGGCCGGCCTCACCGACATCCATGTTTTGCGCGAGCACGCCAATGCCAATCTGGTGGCACTTATGTTCGGAGTAAGCGATGTCGGTCGCGCCAAGGCATTTACCACGTCGCCGGATCTAGCTGCCACTATGAAAGCGGCGGGCATCATCGGAACACCAAGACTGAGGTTTCGACACGGTGATTACAAGCGCGCGTCCGCTGCCAATTACGCCACAATGACACTGACTGTTCGTGACTATGAGACCGCGCTCAAGGCTTATGCGATGGATGCGGCGGACAGGAAGGGCGCAGGCCTGACAGACCTCGCGGTGCTCCAGCTGGACGATGATAAGAACAACCTGCTGATCCTTTGGGGGGTCAGTGATGTCGCCCGTGCAACAGCGTTCTTCGATTCGCCCGCCTTGGCCGCACATATGGCCAAGAATGCCGGTGTAGTGGGTCCGCCCGAACGGCATTTCTGGAAGGCCTGAGGGCACACGGGTCGGATTAGCGAGGCGGCCGGCCGTTAGTCTCACAAGCAAGTCTTTCAGCGGCCTTCCTGGACCCGTCTAAGGGTCGTGCGTTTGTTTGGCATTCCATGGTCGGCTCCGATTGTTTCAGGGACAACCAGCGTGCCATCCCCCTGAACGGGCGCTGTTTGACCCGTTCCGGTCAGTCATCAGTGACCGCTATCGGAAGTGTTCGGAGCGGCTTGCGGCAGTTGCAGATGTTTTGCTACAGAACAGCTCGATGCTCGGGGCGAGGCCTGGCGCTCGCCCAAGGTGCGATCCATCGTGCGATGTCGCCGGTCATGACAGACAAAGAGCGCATTGCCCCTGGCGCGACAGGCGACTTCGCGGGCTTGCCTCGCTTGGATGGCGAGGGGCCCGGATACATGATGTGCAGTAGGCTGAGCTTCATCGGACAGCGTGGGCTGACCGGGTTCGAGCCAAGGAGGCAGGTCATGAAAGCAGTGCGATTCGACAGGTACGGTGGGATCGAGGTTCTGCAGGTCGCGGATGTGCCGATGCCTGAACCGTCTCACGGCGAAGCGCTGGTGAAGGTCAAGGCCGCGTCGATTAACCCCGGCGAGGCGAAGATCCGCGAGGGGCTGTTGCACGCCATGTGGCCGGCGACGTTCCCTTCGGGCGAGGGCAGCGACTTGGCCGGCATGGTGACGAAGGTCGGCCCTGGGGTCGAAAGCTTCACGGTCGGCGACGAAGTGATCGGCTTCACCGACCGGCGCGCCAGCCACGCCGAGTACGTCGTCGTGGAGGCGCAGAATCTGACTATCAAGCCGGCGAAGGTGCCCTGGGAGGTCGCCGGGTCGTTGGCGATTGCCGGCAGCACGGCTTATGCGTCAGTGCGTGCAGTATCCCTGAAGAGGGGTGACATCGTGGCGGTGTCGGGCGCCGCGGGCGGGGTGGGGTCGATCGCCGTGCAGCTCGCCACGCGCGCGGGCGCGGAAGTGATCGGCATCGCCAGCCCCGCCAACCACCAGTGGCTCGCCGCGCACGGGGTCAAGCCAGAGTCGTACGGCGCGGACCTCGCCGACCGGCTGCGCGAGGCGAGAATCGATGCGTTCATCGATACGCACGGGGGAGGCTACGTGAAGCTAGCGGTCGAGCTCGGCGTCCCACGGGGCCGGATCCAGACGATCATCGACTTTGCCGCGGTGCGCGAGTACGGGGTGAAGGCAGAAGGCAGCAACGCGGCGAGAAACGCTTCGGTGCTCGCGGAATTGGCTGCGCTGATTGCCTCAGGTGATCTGGAAGTGCCGATCGCCGCGACATTCCCTCTGAATCAGGTTCGAGCGGCCTTCTCGCTGCTCGGGCAGGGACATATCTGCGGCAAGATTGTGCTGCTGCCGTGAACGCTTGCTGACGAACATGCTGGTCGGGACGTGACGCTCTGCCGCCGGCCGTGACCGTCAGCTCTGGGGCAGCGAGAATACGCCTAAGAGCATATAGCGTGTCATATCACTTGCTTTTTACTCAAGCTTCGTGCGTACCGATACTTAGCGCCAGACTTGGAATGTCGGATAACCGTTGCAATGATGGGGTGGAGACGCCGCTCTGCCAACGTCGCAAAGTCTCGTTCCAATTCGCGATAGTTTTTAATCAAGGCGTCGCCAAATTCGGTGACTAGCATCCCGCCTCCGTCCTTGCCTCCCGTGCTTGCCACCGTCACGGGCTCCCGGAAGGATTGATTCAGGCTCTCGACCAAGAGCCAAGCACGACGATAACTCATCCCAACGTTGCGCGCCCCTTGTGACAAAGAACCGGCATCTCGAATGGCTTCGAGAAGACAAATCTTCCCCGGCCCAACACTGGAATGTTCTGCGAAATCGATCCTGAATCGAACAACAGGAGCAGCCATAGAGATTCCTCCTCACGACATCATAGCGAAGGCGAGTCTTCTGCAACTCATCTTGCAATCGGCCCCTCTTGCAGTGACCTCCATCTGCTAGCTCGCCCCCATCGGGACTTTGCGCTTTGCGACGTAGCTGTGTTATATATGGTCATATATAACGAGTTCTAATAGCGATCGCCGTTAGCAAGCGCAACCGTGAAAAGTCAGTCTTGGCTTTGGTAGTCATGAGCGCAATCGCGGGCATCGCGCGCCGGCGGCGGAAGGCTCGATCGACCATCGCGCTCGTTATATTGGTCTGAATATTTCGCTGTTGTGACGGCTTCTTCCGGGGGAAAGTAGAATGCGGTCTGTCTGGTGGTGCGCCCTTGCGGCGCTTGCTTCAACTTTCGTTTTGAATCACGCGGCGAACGCCACCGATCTTCCAGCCGCCGAACCGGCTCCGGCTGCTCCACCCAGCCCCGCAGGCTGCGCGAGCGAACATGACTTCTTCTCCACCGATTGCCCGCTGACCTGGCACGGTATCACCCTGTACGGCGTTTATGACGTCGGCGTGGGCTGGGTCAGCCACGGCTTACCGGAAAATGGCTATAACTATGAAGGCGAATCGTTGGTGAACCGCAACGGCAATCACTCTCAATTCCTCATTGCGCCGAACAATCTGTCGCAGACGGGTCTGGGCATCAAGGTCAGGGAAGAGTTTCTGCCCGGCTGGTCCGTTGTGTTAAACGCTTCGACCGGCATCAATCCGCAGTCCGGCCAGCTCGCCAACCTGGCAGCCACCAACACCAGCAACGCCGGCCTCCCCAGGGGCAGCTACTCGTTCGCCGGCGACGGCGCGCGCGCCGGCCAACCCTTCAATGACGAATTCTATGGCGGTGTATCGTCCGCGCCTTTCGGCACGCTGACCTTCGGTCGTCAGCGCGCTCTCGGTACCGATGCGATGCTCGCTTACGATCCGGCCGGCGGCGCCTATTCCTTTTCGTTCATCGGCTATAACGGCCTGATGGCCGGCGGCGGCGACACCCAGGACACCCGTTGGGACGAAGCCATGAAATATCGCGTCACCTATGGCCCGGTCCATTTCGGCGCGATGTATAAATTCGTCGACGGTCAGGGCGGCTGCTACTCCGCCTCCGCCGCCTGGACTGCCGCCACCTGTACGGCGGAAACGCCGCATAACTCCGCTTATGGATTCGACCTCGGCGGAGCCTACGGCAAGTTCTCCGCCGACGTCGTCGTCCAACGTATCAACCAGGCGATCAGCGTACTCAACCCCTTGCTGGGGCCTGGGAGTCGGTCGGCGCCATATCAGTCGACCCTCAACAGCATCAATACAAACCCCATCAACGGCGCCAATCTGATCGGGACGAACAACACCGAATATGGCATCGTGACCGACAACACCGCCGTAATGGTCGCTGCCAGATATACCTGGGACCCGTTTAAGTTCTTTGGCGGCTACGAACACATCCGGCAGACTAACCCGGCGAACCCGTTGGGCATTGGCGCCACGGCCCAGGGCAGCTATCTCCTGAGCGGCGTCGAAGACAACAATCTTGATTCTCCCAAGATCCTGCAGGTCATCTGGACGGGCGTGAAATACGCTTACGACAGCAAAACCGACATTACTTTGTCCTACTATCTAGAGTTGCAGAACGACTTCCGTGTTCCGTCGACCTGCTCGCCCGCCGCCGGTTTCCGCAGTTCCTGCTCGGGCAACCTCAACGAGGTTTCGCTCTATGCAGATCATCACTTCACCAAGCGTTTCGATGTTTATGCCGGATTTGCGTATTCCGAGGTCAGCGGCGGTCTGGCCATCGCCATTCCTCACGGCCCCGGCGTCCGCTATTACTACAACAACAACCTTGCTCCGACGGTCGGTGGTCGGTTCACCTTCTGATCGTTTTCCGCGGCGGGCTCAATCGAGAGCCCGGACGGGCACCTGAAGCGCGCGATCGGCGATGCGCAGCTCTCGCGCGGCAATGCAGATAACCTGGCCACTTATGGGATTCCGTTCATGGCTGTCCGCTTTCCGGCGGTGAATAACGTATGATCAGCGGCCGGTCGTGGCCGGTCAGCGACAGTCAATCTGGCGTTCCCCCAAGTTCCCAGACACCCAGTTAATGGCGGGTCAGCTTGCCGTCCTTGAGGTCACAGTCGTCGGGTGGACCATATTGCTGCCCATCAGCTAAATGCCCCTGCAGCTCAAGCCATCGTGGCCCTTTCAGGGTCTGACCCAGCCGATCTCCCGGGCGGTCAGAGGCCCGACGCGCTCATCCTCAAGACTGTCGGGCAGGCGTGCTTCCGTGGCGCTGAGCGGCATCCGTCCGGCCATGATCTCCGCCAGCTGCTGCGGGTAGCGCGGCGCGAGCTGCGGCTCGGCAAAACCCTCAGGGTACTGCGGCAGACCCGTGGCCAGATCGTATTTGTCCGTGGCCCCGAAGGTATGCAGCAGCTCGTGGGTGATCACGATGCGGTTCTGCGCCTCCTGCGAGCGGCTGGCAAACAGGTGCACCACGGCGGTCAGCCCGCGCTGCAAACCCGCCGAGTGCGGGAGGCTTTGGGTCAGCGCCGGATCATGGTAGAGCAGGAACAGCGCAATCTTCGGGCGGGAGCGGGAAACCGCGGCGAGCGCGCGGGAGCGATAATAGCGCAGCTTCAGGCTCCAGAGGATGCGCGTGAATACGCCCGCGCCCGAATCGAGCGCCGGGGGCTGCAATGTCAGGGTCGGGTAGAGCTTCAGCTCAATCGGCTCATCGACACCGACTCCGTAGCGCCGGGCCTCGGCCTTCAGGAAGCCGCCGACCTCATCGATTTTCCCCTGATCGAGCTGCGCGAGGTAGCGCGCGGTGGCCGTGCTCGCATCGGCACTAACCGGGAACGCACCGACGAAGACCGTGCGCTGCCAACGGGTGGTGCTGAACCGGTCGAGCCACGCCTGGCCGCCCACGACCAGCAGCACCAGCAGCAGAACGGTGATACGCAGGGCTCGCCACATGGAAAGGGGTGTACCCGCCGCCGTGACGGGTTCAGGGCTGCAGGCGCGTGACGGTCGACGGCCCCGGAATAAACTGCCCGGCTGCGGGGTTGAGCGCGCGCATCTGGCTGACGAATGGCCTTAGTGTTACGTTGGTGAGGCGTTGCTGATCACCGCGTACATTATAGTGGCTGATACGCACATCGCCTCCTTGACCTGACCGACGGGAATTTCAAAGCGGCGATAATACGGCAAGCGATGAATGGCGCACGAACGACGGGATCGAACGTCATCTTTGTAGCCGCCTATCTGTACCGCGACGCCCTCGGCCACAACTTCCGTGAATTCATTCTTGAGCGCGATTAGCCAATCCCTGTGTGTTCCCCCGACTATTACGAAGGACGGAAGTTGACCCTGTAGCTGCCCGTTGCGAGCGGCCGCTTAGCGGCGTTTGAAAATTGCCCATAGCCGTAACTGGCGAATGGCTTTGCAGTGCTAGAAGGTGTCCAATACGGGACGGGGAAGCAGTCCGCCTATTTTACGGCGCTTTGAGACGGGCCGCCCATCCAGGCCCGGGTGGCGCCGCGATGCCCGTTTTGCGACAGGTGGATGAGTGCGCGGCGTATTGATGCCGCAAGGGCGAACACATGAAGCGAAAGTCGGAGAGGGCTGCGGCAGGACGGCAATCAGAACCTTGGCATGCCGTGAGCATCGTGTGCCCTGAGGGAAGCTGTGCTGCGGCGATCACATACCTTGAAAAGCGCTTCCTGTCAGGCAAGCACCCCGCCTGCCGCTGCCGGAGTGTAGCCAGGCGCAGTCGTGCCAATGTACTTACCGGCACTTCAACGATCGTCGGGTCAAGCCGAGGCGCGCGGGCGAAACAGGCAGCCCTCCGCGTGCCGCCACGCAAGTGGTGCAACGACGTGTCAAACCTGGGCGGCGTCAGACAGACTATTAAGATTGCAGCGTACGCTGCTGTGTCTTTCAATGCCCGGGCTCGGTTGCGGTCGGAAGTGGGTGCGGATCACGGCCAGATCCCGCCGGACCGGGCGTTGTGGGGAGTCTTCCCAATGGAGCCCGGCGATGCGCCAAAACGCCTGCACTCTGTTATCAGACTATTTGGAATAAGGATGTTTGCTATGACTGCATCGTATGCACGCTCGATCGCCCTGACGGTGCTACTGAGCTGCCTTGTTGTCGGACCTGTTTTCGCCCTGGGGCTTAACGATCTGACGAACCAGGACGCCGCTCGGGGTATCAAGGGGGCGCTTACCGAAGGAGCCGCTTCGGCCATCGCTAAGCTTGGCGTTCCGGGCGGATTCTTAAACAATCCCAAGGTCAAGATCCCGTTGCCGCCAGCACTCGATGAACTCGCCAAGGGCATGCGCATGATGGGGCGAGGCAAGGATGCCGACGAACTCGTCGCAACCATGAACCAGGCGGCCGAACAGGCCGTACCTGAAGCCAAGGCGCTGATGCTTAACGCGGTCAAGACGATGTCGGTAGAGGACGGCAAAAAGATTCTGACTGGCGGTGATGATTCCGTGACCCAGTTTTTTAGGGCCAAGACCGCTGCACCATTGGCGGTAAAATTTCTGCCGATCGTCAAGCGAGCAACCGATCGGGTGGGCTTGGCACAGAAATACAATCAGTTCGCCGGAGAGGGAGCCAAACTCGGTCTCATCAAAGGCGACGCAGCCAACATCGAAACCTACGTCACCGAAAAAGCGTTGGATGGCCTGTACCTGATGATCGGCGAGGAAGAGCACGCCATCAGGCAAAATCCGGCAGCGGCGGGCAGCGCGATTGTCTCGAAGGTGTTCGGCGCGTTGCGCTCCTGACGCAACACTGCCGACAAATGCTAACTGTAGAGCCCCCTGGGCGCCGGCCGCGCCTAGACTGTCGCTTCTGACCCGCTGCCGACTGTCGTCAGCGTCCGCTTCGGGGAAGTCTAGTCTAATTAGCTCTTCTGCTTGTCAACTGCCTCACGAGCCTCCAGGAATTCGCTCTTACCCTGCATGAAATTACATTGTCGCGCCATGGCGGCGGCCAGCGCTAGCGCCCAGCTCCTGCGATGTGAGTTCGCTCTGATTCCTCGGCCCGGCAATTGTACGGTGCGCAGCCCGCCTACAGCGGATCACGAGCACGGCTTCACCCTTCATCGTTGCCAGAAAGACGGCGTGGGTGCAGCGGTGACCTAACAGAGGCTGCAGATCCGTCACGAAACCGCCACGAAGCCGCCACGAGACCGCCAAGATCTCGCATTAGCTTACCTCAGCCGTCGGCAAGTCATCTTAGCCGCGGCGAATCACACCACGTGAGGAGAAGCTAAAGTGACATACCGCGGAATCATTGCCGGCGTCGCCGGCGCGCTGATTGGGTCGGCGGCGCTTGCGCCAAGCGCTCAAGCCTGGAACGAACAAGCGCTGAACGTGCAGCGTGTGCTGCTGATCAGCATCGATGGCATGCATGCCGTCGACTACCAGGTTTGCGTGCAGAACGGTTTCTGCCCGACACTGGCGGAACTCGGCGAGCATGCCGTGAATTACTTACGCACCACGACCTCACGCCCGTCTGATTCATTCCCTGGAATTACGGCGATCGTCTCGGGTGGTTCGCCGAAGACGGAAGGCGCCTACTACGACGTCGCCTATGACCGTGTGCTCGCCCCGCCCACCACCACCACGGGAAATGGCGTGGCCGGCGGCAACTGCGCGCCGAATCAGCCGAACGGCACGACCACGGAGTACGAAGAAGGGATCGATCTTGACAAGACCGCACTGAACGGCGGTGCCCCCAAGGCGAGCCTGACCGACGGCGGCGTCAATTCCATCGACGCGAATAAGCTTCCGCGCGATCCCTATAATGGCTGCAACCCGGTGTATCCCTGGAACTTCGTGCGCACCAACACGATCTTCGGCGTCGTGCACCAGGCCAGCGGGTACACCGCCTGGTCGGACAAACACCCGGCCTACTCTTCGGTCGCCGGCCCTGGCCCGACCTCAGCCAACGTCGATGACTACTTCAGCCCCGAGATCAATTCCACTGTCGTAGCGCTCCCGGGCGTGAAGACGCCGGGCCAGATGGAATGCAGCAGCATTCCAGACCCGAGCTCCGACTTATCAGCCTGGACGAATTCGTTCCAGAATATTCAGTGCTACGACACGATCAAGGCGAACGCAATCGTCAACGAGATCTACGGGTACGATCACCTGGGGATGCACCGCACGCGCGTGCCGACGCTGTTTGGCATGAACTTCCAGGCCGTCAGCGTCGGCCAGAAGTTCATCGATACGACTAAGAAGCCGGCAGTGGTCGGCGGATATCTTGATGCCAAGGCCACGCCCTCGCCGGTGCTGCAGGGCGAGATCGCTTTCGTCGATGCGAGCATCGGGCGCATGGTCAAGGCCCTGAAGCATCAGGGCCTGTACGACTCGACACTGATCGTGATTACGGCCAAGCATGGCCAGTCGCCGATCGATCCGGCCCGCTACGTGCCGCAAGCCAATGTCGGTTCGACGCCGGCTACGGTGCTGCAGAACTGCCTGCCGTTCTCCGAGTCGCCAGCCAACCCGACCGGCATCGGCCCGACCGAGGATGACATCTCGCAGCTGTGGCTCAATCAGAGCCTTCCGGGCTGCGACACCGAGAGCGCCGTCGAGACGCTGCAGGCCAATGCCTCGCAGATCGCGATCGATGAAATCTTCTACGGCCACACGCTCACGATGCTCTTTAATAACCCGGGTTTCCCGCCTGAAGGTGACTCGCGCGTGCCGGACATCATCGTGCAGCCGAACATCGGCCATACTTATACCGGCAGCACCAAGAAGCAGGCTGAGCACGGCGGCTTTGCGTTCGATGATACGAACGTGATCATGCTGGTGGCCCATCCTCAACTGGGTAGCAAGAGCGTGACCGCGTTCGTTGAGACCACGCAGGTGGCGCCGACGATCCTCAAGGCCCTGGGCCTGAATCCGTCCGCGCTCGAGGCTGTGAGCATGGAAGGTACGCCGGTACTGCCGGGCCTGTTCTAAGGTACTCCACCAGGCGCGCTTCGGCGCGCGGGGCGGGCGGCATCCAGGCCGCCCGCCCCTTTTTGTTTCCTTTCGGTGTTCGAGCGCAAATGGCGCGCCGCTGTGACGCCGGGCCGGCGGCGCGCACGCTCTCGCTACTTTACGTTCTTCAGAATGACCACCCGCAGAAGTTAGAAATTTGCGGGTCCCAAAATGCCGGGATTCGATCAGCATCGCTCAACCGGGCGAGTTCGGGCACCAGCTGCAGAGTCCGTGCTGTCCAGGGCACTGATGACCAGATGCTTGGCATCGTCGGGAAGATTCTCGGCCTCGACGCGAAACCACGCTCTGAGTTCGTTCAAATGGCGGCGTGACCAAATTTGACCCCGTGAAGCTGGCGGTCGCAAACGTCGGCTTTGCGGCAAGGAATTCACAGGGGCGTACGGCAGGTCATGGCCGGACTCGGTCGGTGGGATGATCTACCCCTCTCAACGCAGCCACGTCAGCCAGTCGTCACCGTCAGCTGCACTCCGAGGGAGTCGAGTACCTTCCGCACTGTGTCGTAGCGGATGTTGGCACCTGGCGCGAGAGCTTTGTAAAGGCTCTTTCGCCTCAGTCCTGCGTCCTTGGCCACCTTCGAGATGCCGCGTGCCTTAGCGACATCCGCTATGGCATGCAGAAAGACATCGGTATTCCGGTCTTCCAACGCAGCCCCAAGGTATTCAGCAATGACCTTTCGATTATCTAGGTACTCGGAGGCATTAAACGGAGCAACTCCCAGTCGACTCTTTCTCTTGGCCATCTTAATCCCTACCTTTATGCCGCCTCACTTTCCTTGGGACGACCGCCGCGCTTGCCGTTCTCTCGGGATGCTTTCGCCTTGGCCGAACTGCGACTTGAGCCCCCGAGTTTGCCGATCTGCTGCATCCAGCGATGCGATCCGAAGGCGCCCTCGATGAGTCCAGGGACATAGAGATCTGCGTCGAGGAGCGGCCAATGCAGTCCGAGGCCGTTCGGACTAATTTTGATTTTCGTCAGTTTTGAGCGCGGAGCATCCGCCAGCCCTTCCGCCAGCGCCGCCGGAAAGGCGAATTCGCAACCGCCCTCGAGCGTTATCACGATCAACCTACGTCGAGAATCATAGCGGGCCGACCGCGCTACCGGCCCGCGCGCAATCGTCGCAACGCCTCGCGCGTTGGCTGCTTTGAATTGCTCTCTAGTAATTGCCATGAATCGCCCTCCATGCCGCGCATAGGACTCGAATATGCGTCTGCAGTGAGCTGGCCAGCCGATTTAGTTCCGGCCAGGAGAACCCATAGTTCTCACGCAATTCGAGCGGACCGTCCGGACAGTTCAAGTTGAACACTACCTGACGCCTACTATCCCAGACATGCGCGTGAGCGGGACGATGATCGTTGGTATAAATCATGACCCGCAGCCGCCCGAATCGAAGAACAGTAGGCATATTATAACCCAAGCGTGGTTAGGTTTATACGGCGGCCGTGCGAAGGCCGTCCAGATAATCGGCCCACGCCTGCATCATCTTGCGGCGCTCGGGAAGCCGCTGTGCCTTGTTGTACGCCGCACGCACTTTGTTGCGCTCCGTATGCGCCAGTTGCAGCTCGATCACGTCCGGCGGGAAGCCCTGCTCGTTGAGCAAGGTGCTCGCCATGCTGCGAAAGCCGTGTCCGGTCTGCTCCTCGCTGCTGTAGCCTAGTCGCCTCAGCGCGGCATTGATGGTGTTCTCCGACATCGGTCTCTCGCGCGTGCGAAGCGACGGAAACAGGTAGCGCCCTCCCCTGGCTAACGGCTCGAGCTCGCGCAGAATCGCGATCGCTTGGCGCGCGAGCGGCACGATGTGCGGCTCCTTCATCTTCATGCGGGCGGCAGGGATTCGCCATTCCCCATTCGGCAGATCGAACTCCGACCATTCCGCCGCGCGCAGCTCGCCCGGCCGAACAAAGACCAGTGGCGCGAGCTTCAGGGCCAGCGCGGTCACCGGATATCCGCTGTAGCCATCGATCGCCCGCATCAACTCGCCAACGCGCGCCGGATCGGTGACCGAGGCGAAGTTGCGTGATTCCACCGGCGCCAGCGCATCCTTGAGATCCGCGGCGACATCGTGCTGCGCACGGCCGGTGGCCACGGCGTAGCGCAACACCCGCCCCGCCAGGGCTCGCACCCGGTGCGCAGTTTCGTGCCGGCCGCGCGCCTCGATGCGCCGGATCGCGATCAGCAACTCCTGCGCCGTGATCGATGCCACCGGTCGGTTGCCCAAGTAGGGGTACAGGGCGCTGTTCAACCGCGCGCCCAGGATGGATATGGTTTCTGGCGCGAGCGACTTACTCTGCAGCGCAAGCCACTCCTTGGCCACCCCTTCGAAGGTATCCAGCAGCGCCGCGCGCTGCGCCTTGCGCTGGGCGCTCGGATCGATGTCATCGGCGATGAGTCTGCGCGCGTCATCGCGCTTCTCGCGTGCGCGCTTCAGTGTGACATCGGGATAGGCTCCCAGGGAGATCAGCTTTTCAAGCGCACCGATCCGATAGCGCAGGCGCCACAGGCGCCCGCCGGTGGGTGTCACCAGCAGGAACAGGCCGCGTTTATCGAAGAGCTTGTAGGGCCTCTCCTTCAACTTTGCGGCGCGGATCTTGGTCTCGCTGAGCGTAGCCACAGAGCACCCATGTACCCCAGTTGCCCCTAAGATACCCCAGCTCGTACCCCACTCCAAGTCAGGACACCCGCAGACGCCTCCGGACGGCCTTGAACAGGCAGTTATTTATATTTCAATAACTTAGGTTTTGTTTGGAGACAAGGCCAGACGCGGGAGGACAGCGCTGGACAGGGTTCTGGAGGCTAGGGTCGGAATCGAACCGGCGTACACGGCTTTGCAGGCCGCTGCATGACCACTCTGCCACCTAGCCCCACGCGATGGCTCAGAAAAAGCCCTTAGGGCCATGACGGCCTTAAGGGCTTCAGGATACTGTTCATTGGAGCGGGAAACGAGGCTCGAACTCGCGACCTCAACCTTGGCAAGGTTGCGCTCTACCAACTGAGCTATTCCCGCACCGTGGCAAGGTGGGAATCTTAAGACCACGGGCCGCCAAGTCAAGGTGAGTTCCCGGCCCTGGCCGAGACATGTCCGTCAAAAACAGTGGCAAGATTCGCATAAATACCGATGCGCGCGACCACCGCGTCGGCGGCTGCGAGTCAAGCGCCAGGCACAACCGGTCTGTGTGCGCGCAGCCGTACAGGTGACATGAGCTTTTCGTTGCAACGCTTGCTGCCGCTGTTCGAGCGCGAACGCACACTGCATCAGCCGATGGTTCTAGCTACGGTGGTGCGCTCCGCCGGGCCCACCTACGCCAAGCCTGGCGCGCACATGCTGTTGGCCGGCAACGGTGAATATGCGGCTCTGGTCTCAGGCGGCTATCTCGAGGGCGACCTCGCGGAACATGGACGCGCGGTGCTCGCGGCCGCCTGGCGCGCCCAGCGTGCCGCGCGGCTGTTGCTGGTCGTGAACTCTGACGATGCCGCGTGGCCACCGGGGGCTGCGGTGTCCGCCGATGATGGCGAGCCATTCGACACGAACGCCATGGCTACCGAGCGCGTGGCCGCCCGCGGACGCGAGGCGGCACTGGCGGCGCTGCGCGCGCTGGCGGCGCGGCTGACGCAGGAGCGCTGCAGCCACTTCCTGCCGCAAGCGGTACCAGGCATCGACGTGCTAGCCTTGTCGCAGCCCCCGCCGGTACAGATATTGCTGGTTGGCGCCGGCCCTCGCGCGCCTGCTGGCGGCGCCACCTGGGGCCCGGCGCCCTCGCGCGCACCCGCCTGGACTGCGGCCATTATCATGAGTCATCACCTGGCCACTGACCTCGGCTACCTGCGCACGCTGGCCAGCAGCGATATACGTTATGTCGGACTGCTGGGCTCCAGCGTGCGCTGCCATCGATTGCTCGTCGACCTCGGTGCCGATGCGGCGCGCCGGGGTGCGCGGCTGCGGGCGCCGATCGGGTTGGATCTGGGCGCGGCTGCGCCCGAGGCGATCGCACTGTCGATCGTCGCACAGGTCTACGCCGCGACCTCCAGCCGTGCGACCATAGGCCCCATGAGCCGGAAGCTGACATGAGCGGCCGCAGTCGAGCGACGCTGCACGCGATCGTGCTGGCCGCCGGCGCATCGAGCCGTTTCGGCTCGCCGAAGCAACTGGTGCGCTTCGAGCGACAGCCATTGATCCAGCGCGTGATTGCCGGCGCCACCGAGCTGGCGGGAGCCGCGGTCACGGTCGTGCTCGGCGCGTATGCGGCTGAGATCGCCGCCAGCCTGCCACCGGGCAGCGCCAGCGTCATCGTCAACCGCCACTGGCAGGAAGGCATCGGCAGTTCAATCCGCGTGGCGGTCGCTCGACTGCCCGGCGCCTGCGACGGCGTGCTGCTGCTGCTGGCCGATCAGCCCCTGGTCGGCAGCCACAGCCTAAACCGTCTCGCGGCCGCCTGGCGCCGGCAGCCGCGCAGCATCGTCGCGTCACGCTATCGGGCGGTGACCGGCGTGCCGGCAATCTTTCCGCGTTGGTGCTTCAGCGATCTCGGGGCGCTACGCGGCGACCACGGCGCGCGCATCCTGCTGCGCCGCTACGCCGATCATGTGGTGCTGCTGGCGCATCCGGAAGCCGAGGTCGACATCGATTACCCGGAAGACCTGCTGGAACTGCGCAGCGCAGCCACGCCGGTCCTCGATGTCGGACAGTGAACGACGCGGCGAGTCAAGCCGATGCGTCAGAGCTGAGCCACGCCATCGATGCCCTTGGGCGCCGCCGTGACCGTTGGCTTGGCGCCCAGATATTCGCTGTCAGCGCTGGCGCTGGGATCGTGGGTTCCCCAGAGGGCGGGGTCACAGGGCTCAGGGACATCGATGCACATGGCGACGAGGCGCTCGGCCCGAGCTCCGCAGCCGCAACTCGGCGTTGCCGCACGCTATTTTCTGTCGCCGGGTCGGCCCTCTTGGGCCACCAGCCATTTCACCAGCTCGATGGTCTGCTCGTAACCGCCGGCGGAGACCGGATTGAGTCGATACTTGCCGTTGACGACGATGCTCGGCGTCTCGCTGACGCCGTAGTTCCTGATGAGCTCATCGGCCTGCCTGATCCTGACTTCGACTGCGAACGACATGGCGGTCGCGATAAAAGTCTCCGGCTTGACGCCAGCGGTCTGCGCATAGAACCTGGCGGCATCGGTGATCGTCGGGGCCGGCCGCTTGGCACGCTGTGTGGCCGGATCGAACACTGCCAGCTCGCCGCTCTTCCAAACCGCATCGAACAGCGCATCATGGGTGCGTTTGTCGATGCCCATCTCCTTCGCGGCGAAATAGGCGCGCTGGAACATCGGCCAGTCCTCATCCGGACGGAATGAGGCCGGCAGGTAGTCCATCACCGCATTGGCCGGCAGGCTGGCCTGGAGCCGATCGGCCACCGGATAGAAGCGGTTGCAACCGGGGCAGGCATAGGAAAATATCTCGGTGACTTGGATCTTGCCCGCAGGCAAGCCGGTGGGCTGCGCCGGATTGATCACAAAATAATTCATGCCGGCAACCCAGCGCGAATCGCAGTAAGCCGCCGGGGCGGCGCCGAGGAGCGCCAGCATCATCGTCGCCGTCATCGCCAGCAATACGAAACTGCGTCGTTGCATGGATCTCTCTGATGGCACAGTCTGGCGGCGTCGTGCGCCTACGGCCGCCGCCGCCAGCGCCGCGAGTGCCAGCAGATACCATTGACCCGTAGCTCCCGGGGTGGCGACGAACAATGGATCATTGCGAGCGGCAACGGCGTAGCGACGCTGATCGGGCTCCCCGTATTCCACCTTCGGGTCCGCGCGCAAGCGCGTGAGAATTGCCTGCAACGATTCGCCCGAGGTCTGCGGCACGATATTCATGACGTGCAGCCCGGGCAGGATACTACGCGTGCTCCCCACGGTGAGGTTGTTGCGCCCCGCGAGCGCGGCAATCGCATCCGACCCCGGCGCCGACTGACGCAGCGCCCGCGCAGCGGACGACAGCGTCGCGCTAACGGCGCCGCGCAGCTTGACGATGATGCGATGGAGCGTGGTCGGCTCAACCGCGGCCTGCGCCCTTGGCGGATTGGTCGGCGCGGCACTGGTGCCGAACGCCAGGCAGATCGCCGCTGACAAACCCAAGACCATGGCCCGTATGCGCATCTGCTCTCCCCGTCGATTGTTCATGGATCTTAAGGGTTCAGCCGGCATCGTGCTCGCGGCGCTGGTCGACCTGTGCCGAGCGCAAGCGCGAATCGCGGCGCAGGTAGCGCAACTCCACGCCGTTGGCAGCCGCCAGCTCCTGCGCCCATGTGGCATCGGGCGGCGGCGGCATCGCTTGCACCAGACCGAGGACAATCCGCACCTGGCAGGCAGAGGCTGGCGCCGCCTCGGCGCCGAGGACGGGCGGTGCGGGTGCCAGGAACGCGCAAACCAGCAGCGCCGAAGCGACGCACATCCGAGCCGAGGCTCGGTTCGAAGCGCGTGACGACAGGCGAGACCCAGCATATGGCATCAGCAATTGCGCCGGTGATGAGCCGACCGGCTCAACACTACGTAGCTCGGAATTATTTAATTTAGTATAGGGCATTCGCCCCATGCCTTTTCAAGATTCGCGGTTCACCGAGGGGCACCGGAGGCGGCAAAGCCGCGTCCTGCTCTGCCCTCTCCCTGCGCGTTTTGCTCCTGAATTGGAGCAGGTTTCGGTGTTCCTCGCCGTGCCCAAGCGGTGTGGCAAGCATTGTGCCGAACACGGATTCGAAACGCTCAAGGCTCGAAGCCTCACGCAATTTCCAACGCGTGGATAGCTCGCGCAGGTATCGGTCGGAGTGTTGGACGCTGAACCGGTGCCACACGCCGATGGTCGCCCGCTTGATCGTCGCGTTGAACGCCTCGACCGTGTTGGTATGCGCGCAGGTGATGGCCAGCGGATCACGGCGCAGCCGCTCGCCCGCCGAATGGTTGATTCGCAGATGCGCCGGGAAGCGCCGACCAATGCGCCGGTATGCCGGCTGCTCGTCATCCTCGCCCAGCAGCGCACGGATGTGGTGCGTCAGAAACCACGCGCACTTGTACGAGATTCCAAGCCGGCGGCCGACGGGCATGCCCGGTCAGGGATCCCACCAGTCCGGCTGCAGTTCCGCCTGCAGCTGCGGCTAACGCGTCGTCCCGCTGCAGTCATCGCCGCAAGCCGCGGTTTCTATCTGCACTGTGGCGTGCACGATGTTGAGCTGCGCACGCAGAGCCCGCTGAACGCCGGCCAGGCAGGCCATGTGATCCGCGCCCTCGCGAACCACCACGTGCAGCGTCAGCATCGGCCGGTCGTCGGTCAGCGACCACGCATGCACGTGATGAACCGCCGTCACCGCCGGCACTGCCGCTTTGATCTGCCGCTCGACCGCGGCGGCGTCGAACGCTGCCGGCGTGCCTTCGAGCAGGATATGGGCCGATTCACGGATGATGCGGTAGCCGCCGCGCACGATCAGGACTGCCATGACCATCGATAGGATCGGATCGATCGGCGTCCAGTGAGTCCACCAGATCAGCAGCCCCGCCAGCAAAGCACCGACGTTGCCGAGTACGTCCGCGGCCACGTGCAGCAGCGCACTGCGCACATTGAGTGTGCGCTCCCCGCGCGAGAGCACGAAATAACTGAGTAGGTTGGCGACGATGCCGAGCGCCGCCACCGCCATCATGGTCGGCGCCTGAATCGCCGCCGGCTTGAGCAGGCGATGTGCCGCCTCGACCACGATCCACGCGGACAGCAACAGCAGCGCGAGGCCATTGACGAATGCCGCCAGTACCTGCCACCGGTGATGACCGTAGCTCATCACGTCGGTCGCCGGCCGGCCCGCGGCTCGCACGGCGGCGTAGCACATGGCCAACGCCCCGGCATCGGCGAGCATGTGCGCGGCGTCGGCGATCAGTGCGAGCGAACCCGCAATCCAGCCGCCGATCGCTTCCGCGACCATGAATCCGGCCGTGATCCACAGCGCCCACAGCAGCGCGGTCTCGCTGGCACCCTTGCCATGGCCGTGCCCGGCGTGCGCATCGTGGTCGTGAGCATGAGCATGACCATGACGATGGTCATGCTCATGCTCATGGTCATCGTCGTGATCGTGTGGGCGCACTGTGCTGCGTATCGACATTGCGCGGCTCCCCCGGCTGCAGATTGCAGATTAAGAACCCTATAGCTACTATAGAGTCAAACCCATTCGCCGGGCGAGTGTCATGAGTCACGGAATCAATATCGGCGCCCTTGCTGAGCGCACGCAATGTCAGGCCGAGACTATTCGCTACTACGAGCGCGAAGGGCTGCTGCCGCCGCCGGCACGCTCCCAGGGCAACTACCGCCAGTACGACACCACGCACGTCGAGCGGCTGTCCTTCATTCGACACTGCCGCTCGCTGGACATGACGCTCGATGAGATTCGAGCGCTGCTGGATTTTCGCGATGCGCCGACGCGCAATTGTGCCGAGGTCAGCGCCCTGCTCGACGAACACGTTCGCCACGTCGCCAATCGCATTGCGGAGTTGCGGCGACTGGAGCGGCAACTCAAGCACCTGCGCGGCCTGTGCGCGAGCCCCGGGCAGGCGGAGCGCTGCGGCATTCTCAAGGAGATGTCGCGAGCCTCCAAAGGCGTCAGCCGGGTTGCCCCATCCGGACACGTCCAGGGCTCACACAGCCGGCGCCGACCCGAGCGGGATCGAATCAGACCAAGATAAAGCTCTTATAAAACAATCTATTTTAGCGTTATCCTCGAATTTACTGCAAGGAAGTGCCCGCCGCATCCGCTGCGATCTCGTACTCGAGCTAGGCGAAGTGTTGTGAATCCGGCGCCCAGCAATTCACATTGATCGTTCCCTGCCCGCCGGTGAAACTCGCCAGGGTCTGGGGCTGAGCGGGCTCGTGACGCGATCCGGCGATCAGCAGTAAACGCAATCGCGCCTGCAGCGATCGGTTCTCATGCCCTTGCGTACCCGGCGGCAACGACAGCATCAGTAACCACCTGCCGCCGGCACCCGATAGATATCGAATTGCTTGCCGTCGCGTCGCGCGACGATGACCCGATACTTGCCGTCGGGTGGCTAGCCATGAAAATAGCTCGGCGCCGCGCGCGTGATCAGCTGCGGGTTCGAGCCGTCGGCATTGGGCACATGCACCTGCGATTGCGATGAGTTCGGCGACGCGGCTGAAATCGCCATAGGGCATCGCCGCTGCTGACCGTCGTCACACATTCCCGCGGTTTCCTCCCTTGCGGCTTGTCCAAGGCCTGCCCCTCATGCATTGTCACGTATGCACAGCTCAGCGCGCCCGGGAAGGCATCGGACAACCCTTAACAACTGCAGACGATCAGCGCCAGCGCCAAAATCGCTCCATACCGGACATCGGAACGCGGCATCGCGGACACCGGCGGATCGCAACCGGAGAAATCGAACGTCTGGCAAGCGGCTGCGCACTCTGGGAGCGGGAACGGGGCGCGGATGAAGAGTGATGTGTGCCGGGCAATTTGTGTGGCCGATACGAACCTCGGGATGGACCTTCTCCCGTTGAAGCTCTGGCTAGTGCATCAATTCCACCTTCCTGATTGGTCCGGTCGACGGGGGCTCGTTCCCCGCGCTGCAGCATTGCAGCGCGGTTCGACATGCGCCGTGAAACGATCGAATAGCTATAAGTATTCGCCCTTACCTCATTTAGAAAGGATTTCATTGCCTATTGTTTACAAAAACCATCAGGATTACATTGCCTTGATATTAAGAATTCTTCGGTCATATGGGTTCCTGGCGAATTGGTCGTCGACCGGGCGCCCTTGGTGCTGAAGCCATTTAACCCTCGTTCAGGGAGATTGCTATGAAAAAGATGATCATCCGGCTGACGCTACTGGCGGCGGTCTTCGCGCCGTTTCTCATGACCGGCGCTGCCCTTCTTGTCCTTCCCCACCCTTGGGAGACTTTCCGCGATGCCCATGGCGAGGACTGGATCTGGCTCATCCTGCTCGGGGCCTTGATGTTGGGCTTGTACTACTTTTTTGCGGTGTTCTTGCTGCACGAGGAAGATATCGCCGAGGAGTTCTTGCGCCTTGATACTGATCACGATGGCTTCATCAGCCGGGAGGACGCAAAGAATTGGCCGGAGCTGAGCCGCGTATTCGACAAGCTCGACAGGGACCATGACGGGCGGCTGTCGCACGACGATTTCAAAGCGTTCGACAAGGCCTAGCTTGCCCACTAGGCATAAGGGACCCAGGCGAAGAGAACGGCTTCCCTCTTGGCTTCGCGTCGATTGTTGGCATGTGATGACCGAGAAGGCCCGGCTAATTGCGCACAGTTCACCAAACTTCCCGAAAGCACAGGTAATCGGAAGGAGCTGTGCCAGGTCGAGGTCGCCATAGAATCGTCGGTTGTCACCTGCGAAGGAGAGAGTAGATAACGTACTACACCGGATTGGATGTATCGCTGCACTCTGTGTCCGTCTGCATCGTGGATGACGAGGGCGCGATTAGACATTAAGCCAACGTGGAGCAGGACCATGACAGTCGTAGATTGGTTCGGGATTGGGATTGTTGGGGGCATAGCGCTGTTTTTCATTCTCCATCGCCTCGGCGTGATTGATAAAATGATGAAGAGGTGAGAGCGGCGGGATCATCCGCTTACCACAGCATCGAAAGACCGGTGAGGGTCAAATCCAGCCGGATGATGATCGATACAGGTCCACTGCCGGAGCAGCGAGCTCGCCCATCTATGCCTGAAGACATATTTTTGAGGGCTTTGCCGGCATGGCACACGGGAGGGCGTAGCTTTCGCGCCAAAAGTAGCGGTTGTAACAATTCAACCTCGCGGAGTAGGTCACCTGTGCGATCGCGATATGCCGGCAATTTAAGATTCCCAGCCAAGTTTCATGACGCAAGCAATCAATAACTTGGGCATAAATATGATGCGCTGCCGAAGAGACATCGCTACTCTTTGACATGAAAAGTACGCCTATCCCGCTGGTCGAGATCATTCCGGTGAAGACGCTGCCGATCGCGCTCGAGCTGCTCGCCGTGCGCGCGGTGGTATAGGTCGAGGACCAGGCCAGGGCGACGCTGTCGCCCCAGATGGATGGTCGTCGTCTCGGCCGGCGTGGAAAATGCCGAGTTCGGCGCGGGATTCGAGGGCGGCATATATCCCCCGGAGCCGTAGCCATCGCCGCATGCGGAAAGGATAGCGATGCATACCACGGGCACGATAGCGGCCAGGCCTGCATGCCCGGTAACCGGCACGCGATTCGCAGCCGCAGCAATGCACGGCATTGGCCGGCCGAATGCGGAAGTGACCCCGATCACTACCGACCCTGCGGGCGCAGAAATCAACCCGGCCCCGTGAACCCGGTCGCATAAAAAAAATGGATTTCGGTTAACTATTCGCGAGGACAATGTGCGTGCGGAGCTGATTCGGCGATGACCAAAACCTATAGCCTCTATGAAGCGGCAACCGGCCTGTTTACCGGCAAGCGTCTGCACTGCGACGATGAAGGGCTGCTGGCCGTCAGATTGCCGGCCGGGACGCTGGCGATGGAAGGCGCATTCGACCACCGCAGCCAGCGCGTGGATCTGGCGACCGGCGCCGTCCTCGCCTATCGTCCGCCCGCACCGTCGGGCGATCACGAGTGGGATGGCGTAGCCAGGCGCTGGCAAGTCAAGGCCGCCGTTCGCGGCGCTGAGGGCCGGAGCGCGGTGATTTACGCGCGAATTCAGGCGCTGGAGGCGACGCAGGGCCGCGCGGTACGCGAGGCCACACTCGGTGATGCGTCGGCAATGAAGCGATTGAAAGAAATCGATGCCGAGATCAGCGATTTGCGAAAGGAACTGGGCCGCTGCTGACCGGCGCGTGAGCGGCACGGCCCTGGGCTCATCCGGACGCCATACGCCGATCGAACGGTCATTGCCGACGATGTCGCCGCGTCCCTGGGCTTCGTGGCGCGGCGAGCTGGTGATGCTCAAAGGCATTGTGCGCACGCTGGCGGCCGAGACGGTGTCGGTTCGCGATTTTTCTTTAGGGCCGGTCCGGCGCCAGCACCTGGAGATGCCGGTGATGCCCCGTCCCATGCTCGGGGCCGATGGCTATATCGGTCGGGACACGATCGATGGCTTTCGGGTGACCTTCGATTTCAAGAATCACGCCCTGGAGATCGGCCAAGGGCATTCCAGGTTCGCGCGTCGTATCCGGTTCGGTCGAACGAAGCTCGCCTTCGCACCTATGGCTCGTCGGGGCACCTGCGAGCGGTCGCCTGCGCGATCGCCGGCGTCCCGGCGACTGCCTTCATCGACACCGGCGCCGAGGTGTCGGCCGTCAATTCGCGGCTGTTTGCCGCATTGATCGATCTTCATCCCACTCACGTCAATCTCGGCACCCTGCCGCTGACAGGCGTCACCGTGGCGAACTCGTCGGGCGCGTGACGATGATCGACAGGATCCGGCTGCAGCGCCTGAAGTTCACCGACTGTGCACTGGTGATCACCGATCTGCAGGTGTTCGATATCTGGGCTTCAGTCGCAAGCCGGCACTGCTGACCGGGATGAATTACCTGCGGCAATTCTCCAGGGTGTCGATCGATTACGGGCTCAAGGAAATCCGCTTCGATCTGGCCGGTCTGCTCATCGCCGAGCCCGCCTGATCCGCCGCCCGCTAGCGCGGCCTACGCGGAGGAAATCCGTGCAGCCCCACGGGCCGCTCCGACCCCATCGCCTCGTGGAGCATGCCGAAGAACTCCAACAGCAATCTATCCATCGCGGCCTCATCGTCGCTCTTCAGAGTCCGCCGCAGCGTGACCTCGGCTTTACGCACCGGACCGCGAATATCATCGGGGGACAGACCCACATACAGCCCCAGGATGCCCACCAGGCCGCATTCGACCTGCCACGGGGGGCTCAGTGACAGCGACTGCTGTGCGAAGGCGATGAGCGCCCGCAGATGGTCATAGAAGACGCGCTCGAACACCACCGACGCCAGGAACGGCAGCTTGATCCATGCCGGACGTTCGCCGCGTTCGTGCGCAATCAACGCGGCACTCAGGCTCCACAGCTCGCCGGTCGGCAAGAGCTGAGTGGAAGCGGCAAGTCTTCCACGACCGCGCCCCGGCTGTGAGCCGACCTCGAAACCTATGGCTCCATAGCTGTTGCTGCCGCTCAGTGCTCCGCCGGGTTGGCGACTGAGCAGCGGTGCGAGGCGGACGACATCCGACAGTCTCGCCAGAGGCAGTGCCCTCTCGAGCTTCGGCATCGGAATTAACCGCAAATAACAGAAAGTGTCGGTCGAATACGAGTACGAGGCCCCACCCGCATGGGACTCGCCCACCTGGGCCAGGACTTCCCCGGCCTGGAAATACACCGCCTTGTTGAAAGTCGACGGCGTGGCTGCTGACTGCTCCGGGCCGGGCACCGGCTCCTGAATGCATCGGTCTATCGCGCCCACCAGCCGGGCGGTCAATTTCTTTCTCTCCGACTCGATTTCCGGACGGCCGGCATTCGGCGTCAGCGTGTAAACGATGGCATCGTGCCGGTTACGCACATCGAACGGCAATTCGTCCTGCCATCCATAGTGGGCATTGAATACCATGATCAGCTTCTGATCGCTCAACGCGCGCAGCGCGTAGCCCAATTCCATCGCCACGTTCGAGTTGATGAGTTTAGTGCCGGCGCTCTCCGGCTGGATATCTGTGCCGCTTCCGACCTTGCCCACGGCGGTCACGTCGGCCACGAATACCGCCGCTGCATCGATGCTTCTCAGAATCTCGCGCACCAGCCCGAGGCCACCCGAGATCCGTTCCGGATCGTGATCAATCTTCGCCGCGTCGCGCTCCGGTTCGTCGATGTCCGCTGTGATCTTGAGTTGCTCGATCGCCTCCCTCAAGGCGTCGCGAACAAAGATTCGCCCTATTCTTTGAGGCGTTTCCGATTGCCATGACCAGAAGAGCTTTATCGCCACCGCAGCCTTCCCGGTCGGTCCATCCCCATCGTTTCAGCTCCCCTCTTCGCGACCCATGGCACCAGGCGATGTCGCGCCGACTCGCCGGATTATCTCGCTGCCAATAGTGCCGGGGACTCGGGGCCAGCGTCCAGATATCTTTAGGACAGACCGGGCGCAGTTGCCCTCAACGTCGCCCCCTCACTCGAAGCGGTACGACACATCGGTCGGCGTGAGCTGCGTCATTTGATTCGTCGTTACACGCTATAGCCTTCCCTGGTCAGTGGTAAGGTCCGAACCCGATGGCCGGTCGCGGCGTAGATGGCGTTGCACACGGCCGGAGCCAGCGGCGGCAGCGCCGGCTCGCCGACGCCAGTGGGCGGGAAATCCGACTCGATGAAATGCACGTCAACCACCGGCGCATTCGGCATGCGCAGCGGCCGATAGTCGCCAAAGTTCTGCTGCTTCACCCGGCCCTGCTCCATCGTGATCTCGAGCGCGAGCATCGTACTCAGGCCATCGACCACGGCACCCTGGCACTGATGTTCGGCGCCGCTCGGGTTCAGCACCGGACCAATGTCGGCCGCCACCGTAACTCGGTGCACCGTCAGCTTCTTGTCGCGTGTCACGCTGACTTCGGCCACCTCGGCGAAATGTCCTGCGTGACTGAAGTAGAACGCCAGTCCGAGAGCGCGCCCTGGCGGCAGCTTGCGGCCCCAGCCGGCTTTGTCCGCCGCGAGCCTGATAACGGCCGCCGCGCGCCCGGTGTTGAGAGCGCGATCGTTCTGTGGCGGCAGCCAGCGCGGCTCGCCCATGATCTCGAGCAGGAACTCGAGGTGATCGCGTTTAGCTGCCACCGACAGCTCGTGCAGGAAGCTCTGCAGCGCAAATGCAACCCCATTGGACCCGGGCGCGCGCCACGGGCCGCAACGCGTGCCCAGCGGCAGCAAGGTCTGACTGATGTGCACGTTTGGCAACAGCGGTGCCGGGAATTCCTCGCCGCTGAGCCCGCCGCCCGCGACTGGCCTCTGGCCGTCGGCACTGAAGCTCACGAAGTGATCCTGCCAGGCCGACAGCTTGCCGCGCGAGTCGATCGCACCCTTGAACGCGTGGAAGCCGGCGACCCGATAGTAGTCGTGCGTCATGTCATCTTCGCGCGTCCACATCAGCTGCACCGGCGCCTGCACCTTCTGCGCCACGAGCGCGGCTTCGGCCATGTAGTCGATCATGAGGCGGCGGCCAAAACCGCCGCCGACGCGCGTCTGATGCACTGTGACCTTGCTGACCGGCAGAGAGAGCATTTGCCCGACCGTGGCTCGGCCCTGATCGGCCATCTGGCTCGGCGTCCACATTTCGATGCCGCCGTCGTGTATCCATGCGGTCGTGTTCTGCGGCTCGAGCGGCGCGTGCGATAAAAATGGATAGGTGTAGAAGGCGTCGACCGTATGTTTCGCAGCCGCGAAAGCCGTCGTGACCTCGCCGGCCTCGAGGATCGTCCGTGGGCCGCGTTCGGCCGCAAGCGTCCTGGCCTTCTGCTGCGCAGCACTCCAACTGTCGGCAGACGCCCGGCTCGCATTCCAGCGCACCTGCAGCGCGCGCTTGGCGCCGAACGCCGCCCAGGTTGAGTTTGCCACGATGACCACGCCGGGCGGCGCATCGCCGCGCGGATCACCATCGGTGATGAAGACGTCCTTGACGCCGGCCCGCTTTCGCACCTCGTCGATGTTGGCCTCGGCGACGCTGCCGCCGTAGGCCGGACTCTTCTCATAAACCGCGTACAGCATTCCTGGCAGCCGCTGATCGATCCCGAACAGTGGCTGGCCAGTCACGACTTTGGCATTGTCGATGCCGCCCACACGCCGGCCGAGGATTCGGTAGTCCTTGCGCTGCTTGAGCGGCACGCCGTTGGGGTCGGGCACCGGCAGAGCGGCCGCCAGTTCGGCCAGCGCGCCGTAACTCGCGCGCCGGCCCGAGGAGTCATGCGTCACCACACCGGCACTGGTGCTGCATTCCTGCACCGGCACGCCCCACTGCTTCGCCGCCGCGGTCATGAGCATGAGCCGCGCCACCGCACCGGCCCGGCGCAGCGGGTCCCAATTGTTCGGTATCGAGCGCGAATCCCCGGCGCCCTGCGGACCGTAGACCTCGGGTTTGATCAGCGCCTGCTCGATACGCAGCCTCGACCAATCAGCGTCGAGCTCCTCGGCGACGATCATCGGGAACGCCGTCTTGATGCCCTGGCCAATCTCGGGACCCTTAGCGTAGATCAGCACCGAATCATCCGCCGCGATGCGCACCAACGGATTGGGCGTAAACACGGGGCTGTCCTGAGCGCCGACTTCAGCCGCTCGCAGGCCGCGCGCGCGCGGCGCCAAAGCCAGCATCAATCCGCCGCCCGCCAGGCCGGTGTATCGCAGGAACTCACGGCGCGACAGCGACACCAGCCGCAGCGGCACCCCCGAGCCATCGCACCACCCGCCAGCTTGCGCGCTTACCAGGGCCGATCGCGCCAACTCGTCGCCAGGCAGCACGGAAATCCCGGGCGCACTGTCCGACACCGCGGGCGCATCTGGAATGCTGCGTTCAACCGTCGCCATTCGCGCCCCCCGCAGGGCGCAGCCGCGCCGTCATAATTTCCACCGCGCGGTGAATGGCCGCGCGGATACGCTGATAGGTTCCGCAGCGGCAGAGATTGCCGCTCATCGCGGCATCGATATCCGCATCGCTTGGATTGGGCTTCTGCCGCAACAGCGCCGCTGCCGACATGAGCTGTCCAGCCTGGCAATAGCCGCATTGCGGCACGTCGATCTCGATCCATGCCTGCTGCAACGGATGCAGATGTTCATCCGATCCGGCCAGACCCTCTATCGTGACGATCTCCATGCCGCCAACCGCGGTTGCGAGCACCGAGCACGAACGCACCGGCGTGCCATTGACCTGGACGGTGCAGGCACCGCAGAAGCCCGCTCCGCAGCCATACTTGCTTCCGACCAACCCCAAATGGTCCCGCAGCACCCACAGCAGCGGCGTCGCTGAATCCAGCTCTTCCTCGACGACGCGTTCCTGACCATTGACCCTCAGGCGAAGCATGGCTGTCCTCAAGTTGCGACGCCTCGACTTTCCTCCAACTTCACGCCCAGCTCAAGCCTGCTAACGCGACAGTAGCGCCACGCCACGCGCCCCTAAAACTGTGGCTGCTGCACCCCGAGCGATACGGAGGCAGCGCTGCTCCGCTGAGTTCTGGGGAAGCATGATATGTGTGTGAGGCGCTCATGACGCGAGGGAGGTTTTTAAAATCCGAGGGCCAGAAGTGCGGCATTGCCGGAATCAGTCGGCGTTGCGGCTTAGCCGGAAAAAGGGTATCCGCGCTTCGACATGATCCTGCCCCGTGAGCGGTAGCCTGAGAACAAAGATGGTGTCGACCCTTACTATCGGCAGTACAGGCTGCGGCTCCGTATCTGAATTCCTGGGCGTAAGTTCATCGTTGTCGGGACGCGGTGTCAGAGGCTACGCGCACGAATAAGCTCTGGAGAACGGAGTCTTCTGCATGACTGGATCATCGATGCACCGTCGATTCGCATGCTCACTGTGGTCGAACATGTAAGTCGGAAACTGATGTTGGTCGATGTGGGGCTGGGTGCTGCTCTGTCGGACAGTCAGCTAAGCCCTAGCGCAGGAAATTCAAATTCCAAGTATATCGAACATACTCAGCACAAGATAAACGCACTTCGAACGCGGTGCTTCCTGGTCTGGCAAGTGCAGTGACTGATGATCGACCGACGCTTGAGAGCCTACAAATTCAATCGACGCGGCTCTACCCTTGATGAATGCATAACCGCAGACATCAGCAGTCGTTGGTTCCAGTGAACTGCGCTGCGGTTACTCCGTCACATTGCTGGTACCGGTAATGCCCGCGGTCGCTTGGCTGGTGCCGGTAATGCCCGCAGTCGCTTGGCTGGTGCCGGTAATGCCCGCAGTCGCTTGGCTGGTGCCGGTAATGCCCGCAGTCGCTTGACTGGTGCCGGTAATGCCCGCGGTCGTTCGGCTGGTGCCGGTAATGCCCGCAGTCGCTTGGCTGGTGCCGGTAATGCCCGCGGTCGTTCGGCTGGTGCCGGTAATGCCCGCGGTCGTTCGGCTGGTGCCGGTAATGCCCGCGGTCGTTCGGCTGGTGCCGGTAATGCCCGCGATGGCTATCCCTCCTCGGACACCGGTACCTGCCAACGCTATTTGTACTTCCGTAGTTCCCGCATTAGTGGTCGTACCCAGAATCACTCCACCCAATGTTGGCTGGATTCCGGTTACGGCGATCATCTCGCCCACAGCAGGGGCAGCAGACTCTGACCCGGACAACGTCGCCGTATAATCAATCTTGCTATCGCCGATGGTCAATCGGCCAAACGATTCATTGACGCCGGTAACTACGCCCGTTTCGAACACAGGATCCGATCCTGCCGTATACGCACCTAGCGACTCCGCCCAAGCATTCATCACGGAACCGTCCGGCTGCAAGGATCCGTGCACGGCTACCTTATCGCCGACAACAAGACCGGCCGTGTCATTGATGCGATAAGACCGCGCGAGCACGGTTACACTCGTCGCCTCCACTAGCTCCAATGGCCCAATCGCAACAACGTCATTGGGGGTCTCACCGTTGGCGGTACATCCGAGGCCCACCATCAAGAGAGTCGCGAAACCCTGTCCAATTACTGTAGATATTTTAGCCATTGCGAATTCCTTTCCCCTCCCCATTAATGATTCGCTGCCGCCTGAATCTCGGTCGTTGCCGAAGCTTCCATTGGCGCGTCATACATAAAAAACTCGACGCCTACTCGCTGACCGCTCGACGCTTCTAACTCTGCTTTGCTCGACGTCATCCATGCGTCGAGCGTCTCCAGAAACCGAGTGCCGTCAACGACAAGCCACTCTCGTATAGCGCGCCGGCCATCATTCGAAACCGGAAAATCCGTCTGAACAGCGCGCTCCACATATCCAACTGGGGATTCCTCCAGGAGATTGTGAGTCAAAGTCGCCGCGAGTGCGCCCAGGGCACTTCCCATCCTCGTTATGCGCTCGACACTCACCCCAGCAGGGATATAGGCTCGGTTCGTACAGCGGACGAAATCTTGCTCGTGCACTTCTACGCAGCCTGCCGCTAGCAGTTGATCAAGCATCGAATCTGGGTCGGTGTCAGGTGCGGACGCTGTTACAAGATCTGCAAAAGTGCGTTGGCGTCCCGACGGATTAAGGGATAGATCAAGCGCTACACCGTATGGCGTGGAAAATCTTGCATCTGTATTCCAGGCTGTGAGTACTGCCGCGGGGGTCATTAGCGCCGATGCTTTCAGCGACCGCCGCTTTATCCCAATACGCCGCTCAGCCAGATGTTTCTCAGTTTCTCCGCGCGTCAACCCCGTCATTAAGGCTAATCGACCAACGGTCGTTGGGCGTCCTTCCTTTTGGAGTATCTCCGCCGTGTCGTACACAAACAGCCGAGCAAGCATTTGTGAGAGATCGTGGTGCGTGGCCCCGAAGTTTCGGAATAGCGGCATAAGCGGTCGAAGCACGGCTTCGATCGCATCGATCACGGCAGCTCCCTGTTCGTCGCTCGTATCCACTCGCCCTCGCGGAGCGTTTCAATTCTTATAGCAACGTTAAGGTAAATCTTGTCGCTGCTTATGTCAATTCAAAATATGTTCATTGGTTTCTGGCTAACCTCTTGATTATTGCGAGAACTTTAACATAAGGGGACAAAAGTCCGAGATCTGCGTCACGGTTGTCTATAATGGAAATATCAGATATGTCGCGCAGATGCAACAAAACATCCTCGAAAGAGCCCAAGAGGATGGCGCACAGGTTTTGTTTGATTAACGGGATGTTGGGAAGAATGTATATGAAGCTAGGAAAGTTAACGGCATCGTGACCTGCCTAGCTGCGATTTTCGGACCTGATCGAACTTTGGGAAAATGGCTCCCGGGCAAGCGAGGAGTCATGAAGAAGGTACGGTTCAGCCAAGAACAGATGGTCAAGATCCTGCGCGAGGCCGACCAGGCACCGGTGTCGGAGGTGGCCAAGAGGCATGGGATCAGCGACGTCACGATCTACGCCTGGCGCAAGCGCTTCGGGCAGCTTGAGCCGGTGGATGTGAAGCGGCTACGCCATCTTGAGCAGGAAAACGCCAAGCTCAAGAAGCTGGTGGCGGAGCGGGATCTAGAGATCGAGCTGATGCGCGAGGTGGCCGCAAAAAAATGCGTAGGCGCGCCCGTGCGCCGGCGACAGGTAGTCTACCTTCGTCAAGGTGGCCTGTCGGTACGGCGACCGTGCGCGCTGATGTCGGTGGCTCGATCGAGTTTGCGTTATCAGTCGCAGCTGACGCGGCGGGATGCGCCGGCCGTAGCGGTGATGCATGAGCTCGCCGCGCAGTATCCGCGCTACGACTATCGACGCATCCAGGTCTTCCCGGCGCGTCGTGGCCACGTGATGGGCACAGTCCGCGCTCATCGGCTCTGGCGGCTGCATGGGCTGCAGCTGCCGAGAAAGCGGCCGCGGCGACATGTGGCCACAGGTCGCCCGCGCCCGTTGCCGGCAACGGGCGCGAACCAGGTATGGGCCTATGACTTTCTGTTCGATGCCTACGCCAATGGGCAGCAGCTCAAGTGCCTGACGGAGATCGATGAGTAGACGCGGGAGTGCCTGGCGATCGACGTGGCCGCAGCATCCGGTCCGCCCGAGTCATCGAGGTACTCTCCAAGCTCGTGAGCGTTCACGGAGCGCCCAGATACTTGCGCTCGGACAACGGACCGGAGTTCATCTCCAGAGCGATTCTGCGCTGCCTCACCCAGGCGAACATCGACACAGCCTGCATCGATCCGGGAAAACCGTGGCAGAACGGCTCGAACGAGTCCTTCAACGGCAATTTCCGTGACGAGTGCTTGAGCATGCAGTGGTTCAAGAAGAGGATTGATGCAAAGATATTGATCGAAGACTTCCGGCGCCAGTACAACCCGTCTTCATACTGCCTCACCTCGCTATGTCATTGATTGATCGAACAGTAGCTGCTGATCGGCTGGTACCGCCGGGCTGCCACGCCGTGCCCGGGCGCGCGCGGCGAGCTCTGTGGCTTCATTTGCCTGCAGAGTTTGCCGATTGAAGATCCACGGGCCGTCGGCCAGAGGATGCTCGGCGGCCAACTCGCCGCGCTCGACGGCAAGCCGCAGCGTGCGAGCACTCACACCGATGAGGCGCGCTGCTTCCGTGAGATTCAACCAGCCGTCTCGAGTGCGTTGCTCGGCGGAGTAGACCGGGATCTCGTGATGACTTCTTAGCGCGGTCACGCGCTCACGTGTCCAGAAATTGCCGCGCCCGGTACGAAGGCCGTTGCGGTTGATCATGTTGGCGATGAACGCATCGGGACAAATGCGCGCGAGCCCCCGCACCGCATCAAGCGTGGCCGGTGCGGTGTGCGTGCTGTTTTGCCCGCGCCGCCGTCGCGGCACGCGTATCTGCGTATGCAGGCCCCCTTTCCAGTGGATAACGAGCACAACCTCGCTCGCCGCCGTGTCTAGATCAACGATGACCTCGTGGATCAGCGACCGTACGATGCGTAATTCACAACGCCTATCACTTGGACTTAAGCGGTGAGTCGATCCGCAAGCTCAAGGCGCTCCGGGCCAAAAACGCCAAAAATGGGGGTACCCCGACCTACCGGGTCGATCGAGATCGCCGCTCCTGGAGCGTTATAGGAGGCCGCCGTGTTACAGAAATCCCAGAAAAGCCCAAAACCCTCCGATCCCGCTCATCCCTTCCGGTTACCCACCGTCCCGCGCGCATGGGCTTTAATAAGCCTGCGCGCGGGCCCGTGGATAACCGCTGCACCGTTGACGGGGGTTCAGCACTGAGAGAAAGTCACACACGTCCTGCATCACGAGCAATGGACCGACATGGCGTGAAACCATGGACCGCCTTGCCGTGAATCGCTGGCCTTCCTTGCGCGAAATACGCACGTACGATGCGCTTGCGCAGTCGGGCATCGGTGTCGGGGCTGTCCCAGAGCTCTTCGAGCCGCTCGGCGAGACTTGAGAACTCCTCAGCCGTCGGGACCGGATCGGTGGCGTGCGCACCCATGTGCAGCGCGATGCGTTGCTCGATCTCGCGCACACGCTCGAGTGCCTGGTTCCAGCGCCGTTCGAGCTCATCGGCAACCAGCCGGTTCTCGGGATCAGCAGCGTCGTACTGGCGCTGGGCGCGCTGAGCGGCGTAGCGGGCAGCCTCGAGATCGCGCTCGAGAGCACCGCGCACCTCATCCTGCTTCGTCGCTTCGTCTCGGTATGCCAAGATTGCTGCCTCGATCGCGACCGGTTGCACCACGCGCAATACCTCGGCGGCTACCGCCACATCGACCCGCGCACCGCCGAAGCTGATGCAGCGAGGCTGACCCTTATCGAGCCATGCACGGTGACAGGCGTAGCGTGCTACATCGCCATGGGGGCCAGTGTACTGCACCGTGAGCTTTGCTGCGCAGCGCCGACAACGTAGCAGACCCGCCAATACTGCGCTGCCAGTGCGAGCCGGCCCGTGGTGGCGGGAGGCAGAGGGCAGCTGCAGGTTCGCGCGGATCGCATGCCCGATGCGCTCGAAGCGTCCCCAGTCCACGTAGCCCTCATGGGCTTGAGGGATCAGCGCCAGCCACCGCTCGCGCGGCTTCCTGGGGGCGCACTTGCATGCCTCCCCGTCCACGTAGTGCGTGCCGCCCTCACTCTTGCCGTACGCGTAGGCGCCACCGTAGATCGGGTTCGTCAGCATCTGGTAGAGGGTGCCGTAGGCCGGACGCTTCCAGTAGATCTCCCCGCACGCAGTCGTGGCCGGCAGCTGCAGGCCGTGCTCGAGAAACCACAGTAGAGTCTGGCGTACCGAGCCGATCCGCTCGAACTGATCGAACACCAAACGGATCGCCTCCTGCACGCGCCGATCCGGATCCTTCTCGAAGCGCTGATCCTCGCTCTTGCGGAAGCCGACGGGAGCCATCACGATCAACTCACCGCGCTTGGCCTTTGCGCGCCGGGCCTCGAGCGAGCGCTGGCGCAACAGGTCGAGTTCGTACTCGTTGAGGCTGCCCTTCAGTCCAAGGAGCAGCCGATCGTTACTCGCTCGTGGGGCGTACACCGCCTCTTGGTCAATCAACACTGTATCGACGATACGGCAGACCTCCACGAGCTGCTGCCACTCGCGGCTATTGCGCGCAAAGCGCGACACTTCGCGTGCGGCGACCGCTCCAACGCGCCCGAGGCTGACCTCAGAGACCATGCGCTCGAAGCCGCTGGGCGCAACCGTGCCGGCCGCCGAGCGGCCGAGATCCTCGTCGATGATCTCGATCTCAGCAAAACCCAGGTCGCGAAGTCGCGTCTGCATCGCGTACTGGAGTTTGCCGCTCTCCAGGTTGTGCGAGACTTGAAATGCCGAGGACTGACGCACGTATAGCATCGCCTTGCGCGACAGGTGCTGCGGGTGAATCTTCTCACTCATCGCGCACCTCCCGTGCGGCGCGGCGCCCGCCAGGTCGAGTGAGACGATGTGTGTGCAGAAGTCGTGCCAACAGCTTCAGAGTCTGCTCGCGAACCTCTACCGCAAGGCTCCCCTACTGCGGAGTCGTCGCCAGCGGATGAAACATCGTCAGCTGATCGCGCGGTCCTGGATCTCTTCGGTGTCGCACAAGCACCTCCCGCATCGGGTAACGTAGGGTGCTCGGCTTGTAGCACGCCGCTCTCGTTGGCGCCCATTGCCGCACGGATCAGCCGATCGAACTCGCGCAGGGTATCGACGCTGACACTCGCGGTCTCCACCAGGGATATGCGGCAGCATGCAGCCGCATCAAACATCCATTGCGGTACTTCGAGCGAGCGGGCGACTTCGGCGCACTCGAGCGCGCATCGAAATACTGCTTGCTCTTCCTTCGTGAAGGCGCCAAAAATGTACGCCGAGCGGCCACACCACGGATGCCATTAGTATAGGACTACTCGCGACTCGGTAACATGGGCGTTCTGTTGTGGACTTGTACAACGAGGTGCGACCACACTCGAGTCTCGGGCAGCTCACGCCGGCAGAGTTCAAACGGAAGCTATCCACAACCAGTCCCGATATGGCCATTTCCTAAGGGGCCTTAGGGCCGAAGAAACCCGGCAGGTCAGTACAGTGATGCAGATCTTCCAGCTTGGGCCCCGTGCGCGTGGCACTCGCGCAAACCAAGCAATGATCGCGTTTGCCAATTCGCGTTTACGGCTCCGTGCGCGTCCAATATCCACGAGTCACTGATCGCAGAAAAGAAAAGCCTGTACTCCTGCGATCTTCTTTCTTTTGCTCCCATTCTTCGACGGCTTTGCTCGCTGGCCTAACCACCGATTGCTCATTTCGACCATGTCGCTGATTTGCGGGCGCATCACTCGTATAAACTCGGAGAAATCCTTATCCGATATCTCACCGGAAGATGTGCGGTCAGGCCGTCCACTAGCAATCGCGATACGCGGATGTCGGTTAAAGTTCGCGGTGCTCAAGAATCGCCGCACCGTCCGTACCGAATGCGCGAGTATTAGGAACGAGTTCCCAGTAAAAACAACGCAATCGTTTAGTCTGGCGATCTTGTTTTGGCCAACTCTCTCCATCGCATTCGCTTCGCATCCGAAATCCACAACGTCGGATATCCCATATGTTGGAAAAAATTCAGTAGCAAGCGATCCAAAGGAAGATTTCCGCCCGTTGATGCTCAATACAGCCGGGCGCCCCGACGCGTCTAAAAACGCTGGATGTTCACCCCATTTGGCTATCATTTCCGCGAGCTGTTGAGCCGCCTCGAGTACAGCTCTTGCGCTATCCATGCGTGATGATTTTCCAATAACCGCTTCCCGCGCTAACTCGGCCAACCTTGTCTCGCCCAGCCCATAACTTCTCAACGCCGCCATACATGCAGTAAGAAGTTCAATCGCCAGCGCATCTCGCATCGCCATATCCTGTGAATCCCCCGGCCACTGAACATTCGGGAGATGCTGCTGTTTCCCTCGGTCTCTCTTCTCGCGCCCTTTTGCCCTTGCCACGACTGCCTCCGGTCATTCCTACTTTGGCCAGCGCTCCGTCTGATAGACTGTCAGCCCAACTTTAATACGTCCCTTTTGTTTAGCACGCCGAGACCTGTTCGCCTCAACCGCGAGTTCGTGCTCCATCCCAGCGAGAAACGTTGTGGCACGACGACTGATAATGTCGCGCACGGCCGGGATTCTCCCCCGTTCGATTTCTATCACGCGCATTGAGTCGCAAAAGCGACGAGAGTCCGGCTGCTGCACGTTGTGTTTCAGTGTTTCCAGCAGCTCGCGCGCCCGGCTTCCGACTTCTGCGATGCCACTCAGATTGAACCCGTGAACACGAAAGGTGCGCCCGCGCACGCGCACTCTATGCTCAGACAGCGTCTGCACCGATCCCGCTCGCCTTAGCTGATCTAATACGACTCCCGGAGCGGCGCCAGGCACGTAAGTTGTCGAAAGCGATTGAAAACTCGGTCTGTTTCCTTTCTCCGGCAAGTCTCGCGGCTTTCCGCTAGTGTCAAGATAAACGGGATCGGAATACCAGGCTTGAAGCAGTCGGTTGGCACGATTGCTTTTTTGTTCTCGCGCATCTGCAATCTTCGGTGGCTCAGCGAGAATGCGCCGCACAAAGTTCCGATGCACGCCCGTCACCAACGATATCCGAACGTCCGATGGCTCAGAGGTGCTAGCACTTTGCCGCGCCAGCCATTCGCGCGTTTTATGGACGAATACGCCGCGCAGCAGACTTTCCGCTTCCGGGCTAGTCACCCGCAATTCAAGGAGCAATTCGACAAGCGGCTCCACAGCGGCCATTGCGGCCTGCGCGACGGCTGCCTTGCCGGAGATACTCACGGCCGTATGCCTCTTTCTATCCGGATATGCCTAGATAGCCATATGTTGACCGTGAGCACCATATCGGTTTCGAATGGACTATTGCACATCGTATGGGACAGAACTACATAATATCTGCCACAATTGTAGCATATACATCTGCTACAATTGTAGCAGGATATGGTTTCACTCTGATCTCACAAAAACCTATATGAATATCAACTACGGTGCGGTAGTCCGGGGCTCGCGCAATCTGGATCGATCCGTTGTGGTGCCTACTGTACTGATCGATTCCCCTCCGTCACCTCGCAAGGAATCGCAATCCATCGGAATCGATCGCCGTCGATCATCAAGTCGACAGGCGCAATCGAAATGCGTCCTCCGGAATGATGACTTTCGTTATTTCATTGATCGTCAAGGACGCCAGCATTTTAACTTCAGACAGCGGGTCTGGCTGGACGCGTCCGTACAGATGGCCTACACGCCCATCTATAGCATCGCGCTGAAGACGCTCGCTGTGAATCTACTAACTCTGGTGACTCGCAAGCGCGATTATCAAGCTGCGGTGGGACACACTTCGCGGCGCGTAGTATTGTTGGCTCCGTCTTTTAGTCGGGAGTGCCTGCTGGGGGCGCCCGATGAGGCTTGGGCGCTTCCGAAGACCACCATTAAGGCTTGGCTAGAGTCACGGTTGCGCGTGCGCACAGCGCCACGACCGAGATGATCCGACGCCCGCTCCAGCGCCCAGCGCCGCGGGTTGATAGCGGGTTCAGACCGTCGTCGGGGCCCTGCTAAATTCATCCAAGCGGGTCATTTTTTCGCGCACCAAGCGCGGTGCAAGTTATTGGCCACCACACTTCAAGAGTATCTGAGGGGCTTCTAGATCCGGCAGGACCGACACCGCTCTATATAATCCATGACGCTTGACAATTTCGGCACCCACCGACACGCGACAACGGGCCAAATATTTGTAGCTTTGGTCGCTTCCCCCCATGCTCTTTCATTCGAAAGCCGAAAGCGGGGTAGCCGACATAGATAGACCTTTGATTGCATTAATATTTGTTAGTCGAACGCACATTTCGGCCATCCGGGTAGTGGTTCGTCGTGAGTTCCTCGGACTAAACAACTCTCGCCTATGAAACGAGGCTTATTCCTCGTGGATTGTAAATCGACTGTCGTCAGCAACTTGTTCGCCTTCTTGCTCATCGATGTATTGCTTGATAATTTCATCCGTAATGGTACCAGAGCTGATTGCCAGATATCCCCTCGCCCACAGGTGCCGACCCCAGAACTTCTTCCTCAGATGCGAATACTCCTGCAGCAACATCCGCGAACTCGTCCCCTTGAGCCACCGCATGATCACGCTGATCTTCTGCGTCCGACGATAGCTCACGAAGACGTGAACATGGTCTCGTGAGACCTTGCCGGAGATAATCTCCAGCTCATGTTCCACAGCAATCTGCCTGATCGGGTTGCGCACACGTATCGCGACCTCCCTGGTCAGCACCTCTTTGCGGTATTTTGGGATCCACACGAGATGCACCTTCAGGTCGCTCTTCGTGTGCGCTCCCAGGCAGTAGTGTCGCACTCGACCACGTTACACGATCCTCCGCTTCGCCTGAAGGCGAGGGGTTCCCACCATCCCCGAAGGGGACTCTAAGCTCGCGGCGTCCCCGTGCATTGGGAATGCAGAGCCACTTCTATTCACCGTGAACCATCGCTCCACGTCTTACTTCCGGCCTGAGACCACTTGAAGTTAGCTACCGCCGCTTACGCAACAACTCTCGGTCCAGTCATAGACCGCCGCGAAGTGACTTTGGCCGCCGGCGCGCTATGCTCTCTAAAAGAGGATAGGTTATGGCGTATCAATTCACGTTATCAACCGTACTTCCTGCAACGCCGGAGGCGATCTACAGGGCGTGGCTCGATACTCGCCGTCATAGCGCCATGACCGGCGGTGCAGCAGTGATGTCGAGCCAACCCGGCGCGCAGGTCACGGCTTGGGATGGTTACATTTCGGGTACCAATGTCGAACTCGTGCCCGGCGAGCGCATCGTTCAGACTTGGCGCACGACTCAATTTGCCCAGGCCGACCCCGACTCCATGGTTACGGTGCAACTGCAGAGCACCGCTGAAGGCACTCGGCTTACGCTGATCCACAGCAATGTGCCTGATGGCCACATGAGCTATGAGCAAGGCGGTTGGGAGCAGTCCTACTTCGAGCCGATGCGCCGCTATTTCTCGCGGCTGGCGCATTTGCGCGCCGCATCCCGGAAGACCAAGCCGCATCGGGCAAAGAAAGGTTCAATCCGAAAAACTGCTGCCGCACGAAAAAACACCGCGAAAGGCAGGACCATCAAGCGCCTGCCGAAGAAAGGTGCATCTAAGAGACGCCCGGCACGCAAGCGTGTCCAGGCACGCAAACGGCCACGCCGGTCGTAGCATCCTCAAGTCTCCTCCGCTGCTCCGACCGGCCAGCGGCAGCCGGGCCCATCTCAGATAGGCGTGCACGACGTCGATCAAATGCTTCGCGCCTCTAGCGCGCTCGCGATCCCGATCGCGCGCCGCATCCGAAACGTGCATGCAAATGTGATCCTCGAGCGGCTCGGCCATCAGGCTGCTAGCGGCGCCGCGCCGCGACACGGCCAACTACATCACTTTGGCGCAATCGGCGCCAGCCTTCAGTGCGCGCTCGATCGCCTCGACCTGCCCGCGCATACGGCGCTCGCGCATTCGAGTCTGCGCCCGTTTCGGTGAAGTCGAGAATTAATACACGCATGCTATAGCAGGCTTGCCAGGTATTTGAGCGAGATAGAATGAACAACAAGGCCACCGCTCTACTGCGGCTGCACCTGTGCTGGACCTTCGGGCTCGGGCTGATAGCCGTGCGCATGGTCTGTGCCGCCGATTCCGACGGCACAAATGCGCCCATACCCGCGGCGGTGGCGGCGCCGTCGAGTACCTGGCCGATGCTGCTTGGGGCGCAGTACACCCTGGTCGATCAGAATCAGTCGCGGCTGTACTCGCCCTATTCCGGTCCGCTGAGCCGGAATCCCAACGGCGACACCGAGGCAATCAATACGGTCGGATTCTATACCGGATGGGCGCCGGTGAGTTGGGGCAACTCTACCTGGACGTCGAAAGATTCGTCGGTGAGGGTATCGCGGAAGCTCCCCGCCGAGCGGCCTAATCGGGATTGCCCTTCCGAGCACTGGCAACGCAGCCTACCTTCCGCCGAGATTGGAGGCCAACTGGATTAGTGGTCATCAAAATTGCTACTCCCGCTGCTGGACAGCACCAACCTCTGCGCAGGAACTGGCTCTCTGGATCGAAGACGCGTTCTCAGCCCGGACGAGCCGTGCTGATTTGATTCAGAACCCTTCAGAAATGATGAAATACAACCGCGAATGCCGAGTGCACGGGGTCACACATTGAGCGAATCGCACATCGAGCGTCTCCTGTCGAAAAACTCTACTCCCAAGTGGTCCTGTCCGTCAGGAGTTACACCCTACGAACCCGCCTCAACGTCTTTGGTTTGAAAGCGCTATACGCGCGGTGTGACGTACCCGTGTCGGGCGTCCGGTCTAATTGATTGAGGCGGATTTCGGCCCCAACTTCTCTGCCCGGATCCAACCATCAGTCCGGGATTCCAACAGGTCGAGCGGCAGGACACCGCCACTCAGCATCTCGTCGTGAAATCGGCGAATGTCGAACTTCGGTCCCAATTCTTTTTGGGCGCGATCGCGAAGTTCGCGGAACTTGAGTTGGCCCAGTTTGTAAGAGAGCGCTTGCGCCGGCCAAGCGATGTAGCGATCCGTTTCAGACTGGATGGTGGGTTCGTCGATGGCACCGGACTTGCGGAGAAAGTCGACCACCTGATCGCGGCTCCACCCCTTGGAATGGATGCCGGTATCCACGACGAGGCGCACAGCGCGAAACAGCTCACTGCCGAGGCGGCCGTAGTCGCTGACGGGGTCCTGATAGAAACCGACCTCTTTGCCGAGTTGTTCGGCATACAGCGCCCAACCCTCGACGTATCCGGAGTTACCCCCGTGCTGGCGAAACTTTGGCAGGCCGGACAGTCGTTGCGCCACCGACAATTGCATGTGATGCCCGGGAATGCCCTCATGATAGGCAATGGCTTCGTCGTTGATGAGCGTGCGTTGTACGAAGTTGGAGGTCGCCACGACCACGCGGCCCGGGCGTCTGCCATCGGGCGTACCGGTTTGGTAGTGCGTGGCCATGGCCGCCTGGAATTCGGGGATGGCCTCCACAGTGACCGGCGAGCCGGGGATAAAGCCGAACAATTCTGGAAGCTTAGGTTGCATCTGTGCGATGTACTTGCGGAAATCATCGACGATCTGTTCGGCGGAAACAGGTATGTACTTGGGGTTAGTCTTAAGCGACTCGCGGAAGGATGCCAAATCCGCGAAGCCTTCCTGCTGCGCAATGCTCAGCATGTCGGTCTGAATGCGATCGATCTCGCGCAGGCCGATCTGGTGAATCTGCTCGGGAGTGAGATTGTCGACGGTGGTGCGGCTACGGATGTCGTTCAGATAGCGCTGCTCACCCCCCGGCAGCGACGTGACGGCGAGCATGGTGCGACCGTAGGGAGCGTACTCATTGGTGATGAAACTGCCAAAAGCCTGGTATGCGGGCAACACTTCGTTGACGACTACCTCGGTAATCGCTGCGCTCAGGCGTTGCTGCTCTTCCGGCGAGATGCTGGCAGGAAATTTCCTGGTGGGCAGCAGGAACGGGTCTGCCGCGATGACGCCCCGGCACTGCATGCGGACTTTCTCGAGGAGGAAGCGCACCGGCATGAGATGATCCTTCATGCCGGCGCGCAGGACTTCTTCGGTCTGAGTGAATACGCGCGGAATCTGATGGAGACGGGCGATATAGTCTTCATACTGCTTCACCGAATCGAAAGGGACGGCCAGCGGGAGATCGGCGAGGTGGACCTGCGGGCCGTCCATCTGGCTCACGGGCATCTCGTATTCCTTGAACCGATAGTTTTTGACGCGCTGCTGGAGCGTATGCAGCAGAACCTGGTGCGATAGTGTGTCTTGCTCCGAGAAGCCCGCGGTCGGAATCGCCTTCAGGCGCGCGAGAAACGCCTCGTCGCTGGCGTGCTCGTTCTCGATGGCCGCAAGGTGTAGATGGCGGTCAGTAACCGTGTAAATCTGGCGATGAGGTGCGGATTGTCCCCTCAACGCTTTAAGTCAACCGCCGCTGATTGATCCCTATCAGAGGACCGTCCGGTCCCTTCTTGTTGTT
>Ga0116223_10000615_pt1 | contig 42470 bp, 32 predicted proteins | sample Sb_taG_3_FD_90092 | JGI IMG/M metagenome (GOLD analysis project Ga0116223, IMG submission 90092) | Peat soil microbial communities from Weissenstadt, Germany - Sb_50d_a_PC metaG | ecosystem: Environmental > Terrestrial > Soil > Wetlands > Peat | place: Germany: Weissenstadt | collected 2010-09-21 | reverse complement strand
GGGTCCCAGGGGTTTCACCCCTGGCTAACGACGGCCGCCCCTCCGGGGCTACCTCAGATCGTCACCAACCGTGCTACAGTCTCAACTTATTGATCGATTGCCGCCAAGCCTAAACCGAGCTGGGCGCCTGCAGTTGTTCGAGCAATTCCGGCGACGCCTGCCGCTTCCCCTTGCAGTCGGGGTAGTTGGCACAGCCCAGGAAGTAGCCGCCGAATTTCGACGGCAGCAGCTTCATCGGCCCGCCGCACTCCGGGCAGGTTTCCGTCACCTCGACCTTGGGCACCGCCTTCTTGGCGGCCGGCGGCGGCGCCGTGGCCTTGTACTTCTCCTTGAGGTCGTCCGGCATCGGCTTGGTCCCTTTGCACTTGGGGTAGGCGCTGCAGCCCAGGAACGGCCCGCGCGGCCCCTTGCGCACCTTCATCGGCGCCCCGCACTTCTCGCAGGCGATGCCCGGGTCGAACTCGGGGACCGGGTTGCCCTGGGCGTCCACGTCCTTGGCGTTCTTGCACTTGGGGAAACCGGTGCAGGCCAGGAACGGCCCGCGCCGCCCCTCGCGGATGACCATCGGTTTGCCGCACTTTTCGCACTTGTACTCGGTCGGCCTGGCGCTCAGCACCGGCTTGCCGTCGGCGCCGAGGTTCATGCGCGTCTTGCAGGTCTCGTCACTGCACGCCAGGTACTCGCCCCAGCGGCCGGCCTTCTTGAGCATCGGCTTGCCGCAGGTCGGACAGACCACGTCGGTCATTTCCGGCTCCGGCCGCGCCTCCTCACCCTCGCCCGGCTTGATGTACTTGCAGGGGTTTTCCTTGTCGCGGAAGCCGGAGCAGCCGACGAAATCACGCTTGGTCTTCTTGCTGTAGTTTCGCTCCAGCGGCCGGCCGCACTTGGGGCACATCTCGCCCGTCTCGACGCCGCGCTGGCTCGGCATCTCCGCCTGGGCCTTCTCCAACGCCTGCGAGAACGGCCCCCAGAACTCGTTGAGCACGTCAACGTACTGGCACTTCCGCGTCTCGATGTGGTCCAACTCCTCCTCGAAGTGACTGGTGAATTGCAGGTCCATCACGTTGGGGAAGTGCTGCACCAGCAAGTCGGTGACGACCTTGCCCAGTTCCGTCGCGAAGAAGCGCCGCTCTTTCACCTCGATGTAGCCGCGGTCGCCGGTGATCTTGTCGATGATGCTGGCATAGGTACTCGGCCGGCCGATCCCCTCCTTTTCCAGGGCGCGGATCAGCGATGCCTCGTTGTAGCGCGGCGGCGGCTGCGTCCAGTGGCGGCTGGCGATCAGGTCAAGGCGGTCGAGTTTCTGCTGCTCGGTTAGCGACGGCAGCGTGGCGTCCTCCTGCTTGCCCGCCGGCGCCAGCACCTTGCGATAACCGTCGAACTTGAGGATCCGGCCCTGCGCCTTGAATAGGCCCACGCCGCCGGCTTGAGCGGTCGCGGTGACCTCCACGTTTGTCACCGCGAAGACGGCGGGCGTCATCTGGCTGGCGACGAAACGGTTGTAGATCAGCGTGTACAGCTTGAGCAGGTCGCCGTGCAGTCCCAGGGCGGCCACGCGCTGCGGCGTGTTGGCCACGTCGGTCGGGCGGATGGCCTCGTGCGCCTCCTGGGCGCTCTTGCCCGAGGCGAAATAGTTCGGGTTGGCCGGCAGGTACGCCGCCCCGTAGGCCGTGCCGATGTGGTCACGCACCGACTGCAACGCCTCGTTCGACACGCGCGTGCTGTCGGTACGCATGTAGGTGATGAGGGCCACCGAACCCTCGCTGCCGAGGTCCACTCCCTCGTACAAGCGCTGGGCAACCTGCATCGTGTGCTTGGCGTGGAAGCGCAGGCGGATGCTCCCCTGCTGCTGTAACACGCTGGTCGTGAACGGCGGCGGGGCCTTCTCCACCTTGTCCTGTTGTTCGACCCGGGTCACGGCGTACGAGGCCGTGTCCAGGACCGAGGCGATCGCGCGGGCCGCGTCGGCCGTGGACGCCTCGAACTTCTTGCCCGACCACTCCGCCAGCTCGGCGAGGAACGCCCCGGACGGCACCTCCGGCAGCAGCGGGCCGTCGGCCTTTTCCGCCTTCTCCTCCCTGTCCTTGTCCTCCTTGCCCTCCTCGGCCTTATCCTTCCTCGGCCGAGCCTCGACCACCGAGAACGGCTTGAAGGTGAAGGGCACCGTCCCTTCCGGGGCCAGCAGGGCGGTGATCTTCCAGTACTCCTCGGTCTTGAAGGCCTCGATCTCGCGCTCGCGGTCCACGACGAGGCGCAGGGCCACCGACTGGACCCGACCGGCGCTCAGCCCCTTGGCCACCTTGTTGCCCAGGAGATTGCTCAGCGGGAAGCCGACGATGCGGTCGAGGATGCGCCGCGCCTCCTGCGCCTTGACCCGGTCCATATCGACCTTGCCGGGGTTGGCCAGGGCGTTCTGCACCGCCGAGCGCGTGATCTCGATGAAAGCGATGCGGAAGGTGCGGGCGTCGGCCAGCTTCAACTCGTCCTCGATGTGCCAGGCGATGGCCTCGCCCTCGCGGTCGGGGTCGGTCGCCAGGTAGACGCGGTTGGCCTTGGCCGCCTCGCGCTTCAGTTCGGCGAGGATGTCCTTCGGCGAGCGCCGACCCCGGCCGCCGGCCTTGTCGTCGCGCTCTTCGACGACGTAAGTGGGCACCCAGCCGGCCTCGATGTCGATGCCGGCCACCTGTTCGCCGCGGCGGCGGCGTTTCGGCAGGTCGCGGATGTGGCCGTAGCTGGCCAACACCCGGTAGCCGGAGCCGAGGTACTTGTTGATGGTCTGGGCCTTTTTCGGCGACTCGACGATGACGAGGTCCACCTTCCCCTCGCCGTTGCCCACGGCGGGGGCGGCCCGGGGGGCGCGCTTCTTGGCAACGGCAGCGCTCTTGGGCTGGGTCGGCGATGCCTTCTTCTTGCGGCCGGACGTGACGGGGGCCGCCCCGTCGGCGGATTGCTTCTTGCGTGCGGGCACGGGACACTTCCTGGTTGTTTGCCATTCCCCCCTCTCCCGGGAGTACCGGGGCGAGGAGAGAGGGTAGTTGCGGTTGTGTTGCGGACTGAACTCGCTACAATCGCTATTTTGGGCGTAGTCCGCCTTTCACCCATACTATAGCCTTCGGTCGGGTGTCAAGCCCGGCGCCGGGCCACGGAGGCTCGGACGTGACGTAAGCTGAGGAGCGCCAATGGCTTTCAATCCCTTCCACTCGTTTCGGAAACGGCAAAAGACTCTTCTGGCCATCCTGACCATCTTCGTGATGTTCATCTTCATCCTGTCCTACTCAGGCAGCGGCGACGCTCTCAGCACGTTGATGGCGTGGCTCGGCGCCGGCGGCGTCGGCCAGAAGGACAAGACCGAGGTGACGAAGCTGTACGGCAAGACCATCACCGTCGGCGACCTGGCTCAGCTGCGGCAGCACCGCCACGTCGCCGACACCTTCATCCAGCAGGCCGTGGCCTCGGCGGCCCAGCCGACCCGGAACAGCCTCGGCCCTGACGTCCATGCGCGCCTCCAGGTCATCCTCAGCAGCCTCCGCTTCGGGGGCTTCTCGCTGCTCCGCCAGAGGCTGCGCGAATACCAGGTGGAGCTGCTCAACGACGGCAAGAAGGACGCCGCCACCCAGGTCGGCAACATCAACCGCGGCCTGGGCCTGGAGGAATGGCGGATAAGCCACCCAGGTGATCTCTATTTCGGCGGCACCCTGGCGGCCGAATCGCTGCTCGACTTCCTGGTCTGGCGGCAGCAGGCCGACCGGCTGAACATCACCCTGACCGACGACGACGTCCGTCGGGAGATCAACGGCGAAGCAAGCGGCGAGGTGTTGACCGGCGGCGCCAAGGACGCGGCCAAGATCGCCTCGTTGCTCCAGGGCGGCATCTTTCGGCAGATCGACCAGAAGCAGCTGTTCGCCGCCCTGCGCGACGAGTTCCGCGTCCGCCTGGCTCAGGACGTCCTGCTCGGCAACTCGGGCGGGGCGCGCTCGGCTCTGGGGACCGGTTTGGCCGGCGACCAGGTGCCGGCCGGCTCCACCCCCGAGCAGTTTTGGGAGTTCTACAAGAACAATCGAACCGAGCTGAAGGTCGATTTCCTCAAGATCCCTGTCAGCCAGTTTAGCGACAAGGTCAAGGAGCAGCCGACCAGGCAGGAGCTTGAGGACCTCTTCAAGCGCCACAAGAACGACGAGCCGGACCCCGCGCGGCCGGCGCCCGGCTTCAAGGTGCCGCGCAAGGTCAAGGTCGAGTGGGTGGAGGCCCACCCCGAGGCGCCCCATTACCGCGAGGTGTCGGCGCAGGCGCTGCCGCTGCTGACCGCCTCCGAGCCGCTCACCTTGCTGACGCTCCCGCAGACAATGGCCGGCAGCCCGGGCGGCGTGGCCGGGGCCTGCGCGCCGATGTCCCTGGCCTCGCTCTGGAACGCACCGCTGCGCTCCGAGTACGACTCTTACGCCAAGGGCATCCGGTCGTGGTGGGATGCCAGCAATATCACGCCCGAGGGCGACAACCCGTACGCGACTGGACTGCGGCGCACGGACACCCGGGCGGCCGTGCTGGGGCAGGTGCTCGGCTCAGCCGCCACCGGGGCACCGCTGTACACCGCGGTCGGGACGCAGCTGGGCAGCGCTGAGGTCCACCTGACCGAGCAGAAGGCGCGAGAGGTGAGCATGATCCTGGCTGGGGCCAACCCGTCGCCGCTGGCCGTGCTCACCCAGGAAGCGGCCCTGGCGAACATCCGCGTGCCGCCGCTGGCCGCCGTGCGCGACGACATGGCGTCCCGCATCCGCGGGCGCATCGCACCGCAGCTCGCCCAGGCCGCGCTGGACGCCTTCATCAAGGAGGTGGAGGCCAAGCGCTTCACCCCGAAGGAGGTGGCCGAATACGTCACCAAGAACGCGAACCTCGAGCACGGCATCACGAGGCACGAGGTCATGCCCGCGGCGAGGGACCGGCTGGACATCGCCGACGCCCCGGCCTTGGCACCGCTCAAGCGCGCCAAAGAAGGGAAGGTGGAGCTGACTCCCAGTGAAACCCGGCAGTTTGCGGCGCAGTTCTTCGAGATGAGGGCGATGGATGGCAGGATCGCGCCGCTCACCCTCTACAAGCCCGAGCCGCTCCGCGTCGCCAGTACTGAGGCGCTCTATTACTTCTGGCTGACCCAGAGCGACCCCTCGTACGTGCCGAAGTTCGAGGAGGTGGAGGCGAAGGTCGAGGCGGCCTGGAAGTTCGACAAGGCGCGCAAGTTGGCGCGCGCGAAGGCCCAGCAGATCGTCGATGCCATCAAGGACCGAGGGGAGGGCATCTCCGCCGACCGCTTCCTGAAGGACGAGGCGTACCGCCTGCAGGCGGCCAACCCTGCGGCCGGCTACGAGCGCTTCGAGGTGCCGGCGCTCGTCAAGCTGGACAAGAAGGAATCCGCCCTGTTCTCTCGTGCGGCAACCCGCTACGAGCCGTTCAAGTTCGACAAGTACGAGTCGGAAATCCCTTACCCGCGCGACGTCACGGTCGCCGAACTGTTCGAGGCGCTGACGAAGCCTGACGAGGCCACCATCATCAGGGACCGTCCCGATCGGAACTACTACGTCGCGCTGCTGGAGGAACGGAGGGTTCCCACCGAGGGCGCGTTCTTGGCGGTCTACAGGGAGGCGCCGCGCGGCGGGGACCGTAGCGACAGCCTGTGGGAGCGATTCCAGCTCGAGCGGGAGCAGCACTACCGCACCGAGATGGTCCAGCAGATGCGCCGCGACGCCAAGGCGCCGCTGGACGAACTGGGCAACTACAGGATCGACCCCGAGGTGCGCCGGACCCTCAAGGGCGCCCTCGGCAGCGAGGAGTGAGCCGGACTTTTCGTGGCGCCGCGACAAGAGCGCGGCCGCGGCGACGAATAATTGGTGAGTGGCGCTTTCCTGGCCGCTTGCGGCTTCGCAGGGCATGCGAAGCCGCAAGCGGCCGCGCGCATCCAACACAATCTCCCTACCCCGAGGTACTCCTCATGTCCCGTTTCCGCAGGACCGTGGGCCTGGCGCTGGGCATTGTCTGCCTGGCGTGGGCCGGGCCGGCGCTGGCCGACGAGCCACCCGCCAGGGCCGCCGACCCGAAGAAGAAGTCCGAAGCGAAGTTCCTCCGCGTCAAGCGCGACAAGAAAGACACGCCCATCGCCCTCGAAACCGCCACGGTTCGCTTCGTGCCGAAGTCCGGTGAGGGCGGCGTCACGGTGGACCTGGTCGCGGCCGTCCACGTCGGCGACAAGGCGTATTACGAAGCGCTCAACAAGCAGATGGAGCAGTACGACGTCCTCCTCTACGAGCTGGTGGCGCCGGAGGGGACGCGCGTCCCCAAGGGGGGCAAGCGCGAGAAGGGCAACCCGATCGCGATGATCCAGGACGCCCTCAAGACGGTCCTCGACCTCGAGTCGCAGGTGGAGCAGATCGATTACACGAAGAAGCATTTCGTGCATGCCGACCTGTCGCCGGAGAAGATGGCCGAGGCGCTCAAGGAGCGCGGCGAAGACGGCCTGACCCTGGCCCTGAGCGTGGCGGCCGACTTCCTGCGCAAGCAGAACCTCGAGGAGATGAAGAAGGGCAAGGAGCCGGCCAAGGGCAAGAAGGACAAGGACGAGGACGAGCCGGACCTGTTGGCGATGCTGCTCGACCCGCAGGCGGCGGTCAAGCTGAAGCGGTCAATGGCGGAGCAGTTCGAGACGTCGGGCGAGGACGGCGGACTGGGGCCGACGATCGGCAACATCCTCATCGGCGACCGCAACAAAGCCGCCCTGAAGGTGCTGCAGAAGGAGATCGCCAAGGGGAAGAAGAAGATCGGCATCTTCTACGGCGCCGCTCACATGCCGGACTTCGAGAAGCGCCTGCGCGAGGACTTCGACCTGAAGCGGGACAAGGAAGAGTGGGTTCTGGCCTGGGACCTGAAGCCGAAGCGCGTCGGGGTGCCGCCGTTGCTGAAGCTGCTGGAGCAGCTCGACAAGTAGGTCCGTTTAGAAACGGTATCAACAAGCCTCTTGCCGCTTGCGGCTTCGCAGGAACGATTGCGAAGCCGCAAGCGGCAGAGGGTTTTTGATACCGTCTCTAAACGAGGAAGGCCCGGCACAGGCGCAGGTGCTGTTCGGGGTCGAGGTCTTCCGCCCGCACCGTGCCCTCGATGCCGACTTCGGCGAGCTTGCGGTCCACCTCGTCCTTGGGGCGCCGACCACTCGGCGCCCCGACGAGGGCGCCGCGCAGGTTCTTTCGGCGGTGGACGTAGAGGTCGCGCAGGAAGTTGCGGAAGGCGACGACACTGCCGGCCGTTTCCACGACGCGGGCGCGCTTGGCGGCGCTGGGCCGCACCAGGACGATCGCCGACGCCACCTTCGGCCGCGGCCAGAAGACCGCCGGCGGCAGCCGCCGCCGCACCGGCTCCACGTCGGCGAGGCTCTGCACCAGCACGGCGAGGGCGCCGTAGTCTTTCGTCCCCGCTCGGGCCGAAAGGCGCTCCGCGATCTCCCACTGCACCATGACCACCATGCGTTCGACCGGCAAGTCCGACAGCAGCAAGTTGGAGATGACCGGCACCGCGACGACGTAAGGCAGGTTGGCCACCAGCTTGACGCGCTCGCAGCGGAAGCGGCTCCGCAGCTCCTCCGCCTGCGCGAAGACCTCCGGCCGAATCTCGTTCTTGTTCTTGAGGACGTCGGCGTGCAGCAGGGCGAGGTTGTCGCGCCCGTGCAGGATCTCGCGCACCATCTCGTGGAAGGCCGGATCGATCTCGACACTGAGGACGGCCCCGGCCTGGTCGCATAGCCGCGCCGTCAGGCTGCCGGTACCACTGCCGACTTCGAGGACCAGGTCGGCCTTTGATAGCTCGGCGGCCGCGACCATCACATCGAGCACGTTCAGGTCGATGAGGAAATTCTGGCCGAGTTTGGTCTTGGGGCGGATGCCGCGCTCCTCGAAGAGGGTGCGCAGGTAGGAGAGGGTCTGCCGCGGGGAGGATTCGACGGGTTGCATTCAGTCCTCGGTACACATCACCCTGTCGAGGGCGAGGAGATGAAACCGGCCTTTCGCAGTGAGTCCAGGGTGACACCCGCGCCACGCAGGCATTTCCAGACGTATTTCGCGAGGATGTCGGTTTCCAGGTTAACGGAAGCGCCGGGCCCTTTGAACCCCAGTGTGGTCTGGGCCAGCGTGTGCGGGATGAGCGCCACGCTGAAGCCGTCGGCGGTCACGTCCACCACGGTCAGGCTGACGCCATCGACGGCGACGGAGCCCTTGGGGACCATCTGTGCCGCCAGCTCGGCCGGGCAGGAGAACCAGACAACTTCCCACTCGCCCTGCCGCTGCCGCGAGGTGACGTGGCCCAGGCCGTCCACGTGCCCCTGGACGAGGTGTCCGCCGAGGCGGTCGCCGACGCGCAGGGCCCGCTCCAGGTTGACGCGGTCACCCGGCTTCAGCTCGCCGAGGTTGGTGCGGCGCAGCGTCTCGGGACCGGCCTGGAAACGACAGGCGATCTGCACCTGGCCCACGACCGTAAGGCAGGCCCCGTTGATCGCGACGCTGTCCCCGACGACCAACTCGTGGGCAAACGGCGCCGTGATGACCAGGGCGCGGCCGTCACCCTCGACGTCGATCCGTTTCACGGGGGCCAGGGCTTCGACGAGACCGGTGAACATGGCGTCTGCCGCTTGCGGGTTAGCGCGGCCTTGGTCCTTCCATAGGGGACACGGGTGCCGCCGCCACCGGACCCGTGTCCCCTCCGGTGGCGGCGGCCTCGCCGCTACGGCGGCGGGCAACGGCGATCAGGTGGCGCACCGCGAAGGTCAGGGCGTAGCCCCAGAAGACCACCAGCAGCGACAACTCGCGCGCCAGAGCCAGCACGAACACCACCAGAATGATACGCAGCAGGTAGGTATAGTGGCGGCGGCCCTTGAGCACCTGCTTGGTCAGGTGCGGGTACGAGATGCGCGAGACCATCAGCAGGGCGACGGCGAGCCCGCCCAACGGCGCCCAGTACTTGACGACCTCGCGCACGAACACGGGGTCGAGGCCGGCCCAGCTGTCGGCAGTGTTACCGCGCAGGATGGCCAGCGACACGATGCAGCCGGCCCCGGCCGGCGACGGCAGCCCCTTGAAGCGACGGTGGCTGGCCGGGTCGGGCGTGTTCTCGACGTTGAAGCGCGCCAGGCGCAGGATCACGCACACCATGAACAGCACCGCGATCATAAAGGTCGCGTTGTACATCAGCGCAGAGCTGTCCCGCCATTCTCGGCTGAGGCGCAGGATCAGAAAGGCCGGGGCGGCGCCGAAACTGATGGCGTCGCACAGGCTGTCGAGTTCGCCGCCGAACTCACTCGACGTCTTCGACAGCCGGGCCACGAGGCCGTCGAGCACGTCGAAGAGCATGGCGGCAACCAGCAGCCAGGCGCTGTAGAAGAAGTAGATGTCCTTGCCGTCGGGGCTGTCGATCCAGCTGGCGACGACGATGGCGGAGAAGCCGCAGACCGCGTTGCCCAGCGTCAGCAGCGTCGGCAGGATGGCGATCTTTCTCACGGGGCGGTCCCCTCGGTGCAACGGCGATCCGCTGTATCATACAGGCACCGCGGTGGGCGTACCATCACGCGCCGGGAAAAATGCCGAGGGGGTCAGACCGCTTGCCGGGCGATGGGCAGGCCGCGCGCCAGCTCCACGAAGGCGCGGACAAACTCCGGCTGGAAATGGGTGCCGGCGCAAGCCAGCAACGACTCCAGGGCGTGCGCCGGCGACAGCGGCGCCCGGTAGGCCCGGGCGCTGGTCAGGGCGTCGAAGCAATCGGCCACGGTGATGACCCGGGCCAGCAGCGGGATCTTCGTCCCCTTCAGCTTGTCCGGGTAGCCGGTGCCATCGACGCGCTCGTGGTGACCGCGAATCGCCGCCAGCACCGCCCGGTTGCGGATGATCGAGCGCAGGATCCGCTCGCCGATGATCGGGTGCTCGCTCACCACCAGGCCCTCTGCCAAGGTCAGCGGCCCGGGCTTGTTGAGGATGGCCTCGGGGACGCCGACTTTGCCGATGTCGTGCAGCTTCGCCGCCAGGCTCAGCTCGCGCATCTGGCGGTCGTCCAGTCCCAGGGCCCGGCCCAGGCGCAGTGAGTAGGCCCGGACGCGGCGCGAGTGGCCGGCGGTGTACGAGTCACGCTCCTCCATCGTCCGCACCAGGCTGTCGATGGCCGACAGGAAGGTACGGCGTACGCGCCGCGTCTGTTTGCGGACGGCCTTCTCCAGCCGGCGGCGGTAGCGGGCCTCGGCCTGGCGCTGCTGCTGGCCCAGGCGCGTGCGCTCCAGGACGTGGTGGAACTCGTCGAGCTTGACCGGTTTGACGAAGAAATGGTCGGCGCCGGCCTCCAGGCACTGGCGGGCGGCGTCGTGGTCCTGGCCGGCGGTCAGGACGATGATCGAGACCTCGGGCCAGCGGCGGCGAACCTCGCGCACCAGCCAGACGCCCCCCTGGCCGGGCATGCGCAGGTCGGTGACGACGATCGACGTCGGTCGCTGTTGGAGCAATTCCAGCGCCTGCTCGGCGTTGGCCGCCGCCTGACAGTCGTAGTTCCACGAGCGGGCGGCACGCACCAGGACGTCTTGCACGACCGGCTCGTCGTCCACCACCGTCACGGTCATTGCTGTCCAATCGTCGATGCCTGGCATGGTCCCACCCTGGCCCTCGCCACAGAAGCCCCTCCCGGTCCCGGCCGCGACGGAAAGGCGAGAACCGGACGGCAGTCCCCCTGCCCTCGGTGCCCGGCGCGGCGGGTCGCTGACCAAGACGTGATGCGAATGGCACACCGTCGGGAGCGTGACCCGACGGCGACCGTCGAGAGGGATTAACCCAACTATATACCTGAGAACGTCAGCACTATATCCTATGAAGCGAGCCTCAGCAAGGCGCGACGCTGGAAAAAATGCCCCGGGGGTACCAGGGAGACAGGCCCGCGGGCCGCGGCCCGCGGGCCGACGGGGTTACTTCTTCTTCTTGGCGGCCTTCTTCTTGTCCGTCTCGGCCTTGGCGGCGGACTCGTCCTTGTGGTCCTTGTCTTCGGCCTTATCCTTCTTCTTGCCGAAAATGGCCTCGTAGCCCTCGGCGAAATGCTTGGTTTCGGCCAGGCCGACGCGAATGATGCTCACGAACATACCTCCGTCACTAGGGAACCCCCCGGCTCGGCGCCGGGGCGAACACGTCTACCGTGGATCCTACCAGTGTAAATCGATCAGCGGCAGATGTCGAGAGGTGCGCCGGATCGTTGACACGGCGCGGGGCCGACCCCATCATGGCGGCTGGTATTCCCGCTGTCTACAAAGAAAAGGCGCCGCCGCAAATGATCGAGAACGCGGCGCGCTGGCTTGCTGGGGCATGAGTGATGCCTGAGCGGCAGCGCGGGGGGAAGATCATGAGGGACCTCGAACTGCTCATCCCGTTAATCCCGGGCTTGGTGCTGGCGATTCGCCCCCAGGTGTTCCTGAAAAAGACTGCTGGGAATGAGATAGAGAACATCACCAAGACGAGGCGGCTCCGTCTCTGTGGCTTTGGCCTGCTGGCTGCGACAGCGCTTTTGGCCGCGAGTAAGGTGCTCAGTCCCCACCCCTGAAGGGTGTGGTTGGATCCGGTCAGATGGGGATAATCAGGCTCATCATACTTATTAACTCTCCTTAGCTCGCGCCTGCCCCCGCAGGCGCTTCAGCAGCGCCGCCATATCGGCCGGCATTTCGCTGTCCCACGTCATCCGTTTCCCCGTGGCCGGGTGGTCGAACCCCAGCCGTGCCGCGTGCAGCATCACCCGCTTCGCCCCGCTGCCGTCCGGCAGCGGTCGCCCGTTGATCGGCCGATCGTAGACGCGCTCGCCGCACAACGGCGTCCCCGCCTCGCCCAGGTGGATGCGCACCTGATGGGTCCGCCCCGTCTCCAGCCGGCACTCGACCAGGGTACACACGCCAAGCTCCTCGACGACCTTGACCTGCGTCACGGCCCGCTGCCCCTCGCCGGACGGCCCGCTGCCGCGCCGGCCGTCGCCGCGGTCGCGCACCAGCCACGACTCGATCCGCCGCGACACGGCCTGGCCGCGCACCAGCGCCAGGTAACGTCGCTCGATCGTGTGCTCCCGGAACTGCCGGCCCAGGCTCGTCTCGGCTTGCGGCGTCAGGGCGAAGACGACCAACCCGCTGGTCTCCTTGTCGATGCGATGCACCGCCCGCAGGGCGGGCGCTTTCCCCGACTGGCCGCGCGCCAGCAGCGGCGGCAGCAGGTCGGCGAGCGTCGGCGGCAGGAAGCGCTGCGCCCGTTTGCCGAACTCGGCCGCCTCGCCCGGGTGGCGCATCGTCGTCAGCCCCGGCGGCTTGTCGGCGACCACCACGGCGGCGTCCTGAAACCGGATGACGATGCCTGGCGCCGGGTGGGGGACCGGGGCCGCGTCGCGCACCTCGACGCGCTCGCCGGAGGTCAGCCGCCGTGCCGGGTCGAGGCAGGGGTGGCCGGCGACGTGGACGCACCGGTCCCGTACCAGGCCCCGCGCCGCCGACCACGAGAGCGACAACCGCGCGCGCAGCGCCTCGGCCAGGGGGCGCCCCGACTCGGCGCGCGTCACGACGAAGGTGCGGGTGGACATCGCGCTATTGTGACCGGGAACCGGCCGGCGGACAACGGGGCGGCGCGGCCTTCAGATGCCGAAGCCGTCGGCCGCGGGTGGGTTGGGAGGGATCGATGAAGTTTCGCCCGGGTCGTCCGGTGGCGGGAAGGATAGTGTCACCGTCGTGCCGTGCCCCTCGGCGCTGGTGACGTGGAGGGCGCCACCCTGGGCCTCGATGATTTCGCGGCACAATGCCAAGCCGATGCCCAGGTGGCCGAACGACTTGGTCGTGAAGAACGACTCGAACAGGTGCCGGCGGACCTCGGGACTCAGGCCGCAGCCCGAGTCGGCCACCGACAGGCAGCGGCGGGGCCCCTCGTCCCAGGCGCGCAGCGTCAGCGTGCCGCCGTCGGGCATGGACTCGGCCGCGTTGCTGACGACCTGCTCGAGTACGACGTGCAGCAGTGCCTCGTTGACGCGCACCGGACAACGGGAGCCGGTGAGGTGCTGGAGAACTCTCAACGTCGGGTATTCGACGGCGGCGCGGTGGGCGGCGTGCTCGGCGGCACCGCGCAAGCACACCGCCGATTCCCGGCGCGCTTCCGGGCGGCGGGCGAAGGCCACCATGCGGCGCACCCGCTCCGCCACGCGCAGGGCACAGCGCAAGCCGTCACTGAGGCGGCCGTGGAGGGAGGAGCCCGGCTCGGCCTCGCGCAGGGCCAACTCCAGGTAGCCGATCACGCCGGCCAAGGCGTTGTTGACGTTGTGAGCCAGGACGGCCGTCACGCGACGCAGCAGCTCCGCCGGATCCCGACCGCCGACGGGCGCGGCCGGGCCGGCTTCGCCCGGCGCGGTTTGATGGTCGATCCGGTAGGCGAGTATTTTCGCGGGAGGCATGGGGCGCCACCTATGGCATGAGCAGGTGGGAAGGCCGCGGGAGGGACAGCGGCGCAACAAAAAAAGCCCTCAGGATCCCAGTGATCCCAAAGGCGTCGTTGCCCGAACAAGGGCTCAGTATCGGCCACGCGGGTGGCCCTCCGTGCCAGCGGACCGAGGTCGGACCTTGGCGCATCCCCTGCAACTTGCCTCAAACCTAGTACGCTCCAGGGGCTGCGTCAAATCGGTTGGGAAGAAAAGTTCACCTTTCTTCGCGGGGCGGTTTTTCCGGTTAGCGCCGAGGCAGAGGGTTCAGGGCGGGCCAATAAAGGAGAGGCCCGCCCCACCGCCGTTCGCAGCCGCCTTACAAATCGATCTCGACGCCGTTGAGGACCGCCTGGGCCAGATCGACCATCGTCGTGCGGCGGTTCATCGCGCCGCGCTGGAGGCGGCGGAACGCTTCCTGCTCCGACCAGCGGTGCCGCTTCATCAGCACCCCCTTGGCCCGCTCGATCGTCTTGCGGTTGTGCAGGTTTTGCTTCAGGGTGTCGTTCTCGTTGGCGAGCGTGCGCAGTTCCTCGAAGCGCGCCCAGGCCACCAGCAGCGCCGGCCCCAGCTGGTGCGCCTCGATTGGCTTGACCAGGTAGGCCAGGACGTGCTCTTCCAGGGCCCGCCGCACCAGATCCTGGTCGCGGTCGGCGGTGATGGCCACGGCGGCGACGATGCGCTCCTGGTAGATCTGCCGCAGGGCGTCCAGGCCGTTCAGGCGCGGCAGGTGGATGTCGAAGACGACGACTTCCGGCTCCAGGTCCAGCACGGTCCGAACCATGTCGGTGCCGTTGGCCGCCTCGCCGACGACCTGGTGGCCGAGAGCGACGACGGTTTCCTTGACAAACTCGCGGACGGTCGTGTCGTCCTCGACGACCACGACCTTCAGGGTGGGCAGCACTTGAGCCGCACGCTCCATAACCTCTTCCTCCCCAGGCCAGACCTGGCCGCAACAGCCGTTGTTGGCGAAGGCCTATTGGCCCCCGCACGGGGTGGCATCAGGCGCCGATGGTGACGCGTGCCTGCCTACCCGCGCCGGATACTCGTGCAGCAAAGGGGATGCCGGAAGGCAGGGTTCCGAGTCGTCCGCTCCGTTTGGCGCCCTCCCCCGGAAGGCGCGGTCCTCCTTGGAGACACGACCGGGAGGGACTGCGCGGACGGGAAGGAAGGAGTCGTGTCTCACAGAACAACCACTTCAGCGTAGCAGGGGATGGTGCGTCATTCCAGGGGAATCAGCTCATTTTGCGCCCCGCTCCTTTCCCGCGACGTCTTCTACCCCCCCGGCGGCTCGGGCGGGAGCGTTACCTCGACGCGAAACCCATCGCCCGGCCGGTTGCCGGCGCTGATGCGCCCGCCGTGCAGACCCACCAACCGCCGCGCCAGGGCCAACCCCGGCCCGAGGTGGCCATGCGGCATCGTCGTCAGGGTGTTGAACAGCAATCCCTCCTTCTCCGGCGGGACGCCCGGCCCGTCGTCGATCACCTCCCATTTCACCTCGCCGCGCCCGCCGCCGGGGCCGACACGGCAGTCCACGCTCCCCTCGGCCGCCACACAGGCGTCGGCCAGCAGCACCGTCAGCAGCTGCGCCAGTCGCCGAGGGTCCGCTCGTATTGCTGGCGCCGGCGCCGTCTCCAGGCGGCCGGCGACGTGCGGGAAGCGCGCCGCGACGCGGTTGAACACCGCCCGCACCACCTCGCCAACGTCCACCTCCTCCGTCGCCAGCGTGATTGGGCAGACGAGGTCGTGGACCGTGTCGAGCAGGTCGCGGCAGGTCTCGGCCCGCGCCCGCATATCGATCAGGATGCGCCGCTCCGTCTGGCATTCGGCGGGCAGCCGGTCCTTCAGGATCGCCACGGCGGCGTACACCGTCTGCAGCAGGTCGCCGACCTCGTGGCGAAGCGTTCGCACGATCGCCTCCGGGACGGTCTGCGGCCGCGGTCGGCCTTCCCCCATCTGACTCATTTGTCAAGCTCCTCTGTTCGTGCCGGGCGCGGTCCGTTGAGCAACACCTTGCAGGGGGAAGAGAATCGGCCTTCCTCGGCAGCCAGCCGCGAGAAGGGTCTCCTGCTTCCATAGGGCGGGCTCGATCTCCGATCAGGTCCAGGGAAGCGGTCGAACCGCATTTCCTCTCCAACTATCTGAAAGCGGTCGTCCCGGCAACTTGGCTCCGGGGAACCAGGGCCACTTGCCCGGCCGGCCGCGTAAGGCCGTTTGTTCCCCTCGCAGGGTAAGAAATGATGAGCATTCCGCGTGCCCGCGCCGCGCCGGCCGGCGCTTTGCAGCGCAACTCCTTTAATGGAAACCGATTCCGTCGCCGCGGGAGGTCGGCGCGGGGCGCCGCCGAGACGGCGAGTTCTTGACCGGTCCCTCCGCGCGGCGCCGGTATTTTCACCGGCTTGACAGTGCCTGGCCCTCCGGCTATCGTCGTCGCCGCCGCCCGGGATCCGTTGCAGGTAAGGAGACCACCCATGCACCTGCTGGCGCCTGACCTCCTGGCCGACGCCCGCGAGCTGTCGGTCCCGGTGATCGCGACGGGGCTGGGCCTCGGCCTGGTGCTGTGGCTGCTGGGGTGGCGGGCGCATCGCTTCTGGATCGTCCTGAGCGCCACCCTCGCCGGGGGCATCGCCGGGCTGGCGTCGTCGCCGGCCTACGGCGTCCAGCCGCTGGTGGCCGGCCTGCTGTCGGCGGTGGCCGGCGGCGTCCTGGCCCTGGCCCTGGTGCGCGTGGTGGCCTTCGCGGCTGGCGGCCTCGCCGCTTCCCTGGTGATGCACGCCCTCGCGCCCTCCTGGGACCAACCGCTGCTGTCGATGCTCGTCGGCGGACTGCTCGGCGTTTACCTCTTCCGCCTGGGGACAATGGTTCTGACCAGCACCCTCGGCGCGCTCCTGGTGGGTTATTGCGCTTTGTCTCTGCTCGATCGGCTTGGGATCCTGAACGCGGGGCCCTGGGCCGACGGTCACGCGGTGCTGTTGAACTGGTTGTGCGGCAGCGGCTCCACCGTGGGTGTGTTGGCCCAATTCCTGCTGGAGCGGCGCCGCCTGCGCAAGCAGCGCGAGCGCGAGGAGGCCGCCCGCCAGAAGGCCGCCGACGAGGCCGCCAAGAAGAAGGCCGCCGACGAGGCCGCCAAGAAGAAGAGCAAGGCGCCGCCGCCGCCCAAGAAATGGTGGCCCCCGTGGGGGGGTGGCAAGAGGGCCGCGTGAGCCGGCCTGGTTCCAAACAGCAGGTTCGGAGGGCGGCGGGAGATGGTGGAACGGGCCGGCAGCCGCGGACGAGTCGGCCGCAACGAGGCCGGGCAGGCCTTCGATGGCAACGCCCTCACCATAACGGGATGGGCTCAGAGGTTCGCCACCAGGCGTTCCGTGATCGTCGCCGTGTTCCCGTCGCCGCCGAGGTCGCGCGTCAGCCCGCGGCCCGCCTCCAGGGTGCGCCGCACCGACTGCTCGATGCGCGCCGCCGCGCGGCGCTGGCCGATGTGCTCCAGCATCAGCGCCGCCGAGCGCAAGAGGGCGATCGGGTTGGCCAGCCCCTTGCCGGCGATGTCGGGGGCGCTGCCGTGGACCGCCTCGAACACGGCGTACTTGGCCCCCAGGTTCGACCCCGGCACCAGCCCCAAGCCGCCGACCAGGCCGGCGCACAGGTCGCTGATCACGTCGCCGAACAGGTTCTCCATCACCAGCACGTCGAAGCGCGTCGGGTCGAGCGCCAGCTGCAGACAAAGCGTATCGACATGCGTCTCCTCGAACTCGAGGAACGGGAAGTCCTCGGCGACGGCGCGGGCGGTCTTCAGGAACAGGCCGTCGCTCAGGGGCAGCACGTCGGCCTTGTGGCAGAAGGTGACGCGCCGCCGACCCTGCCAGCGCGCCAGCTCGAAGGCGTAGCGGACGATGCGCTCGGCCGCGGTGCGCGTGATGATGCGCAGCGACTCGACGACACCGGGGACGACGACGTGCTCCAGGCCGGAGTAGAGGCCCTCGGTATTTTCGCGAACGACCACGAGACTGACGTCACGGTAGGGGACGTTGACGCCGGGCAGAGTGTTGACAGGCCGGATGCTGGCGAACAGGTCGAGTTCCTTGCGCAGGCGGACGTTGATGGAGCGGAAGCCCTTGCCGACGGGGGTGGTGCAAGGGCCCTTGAGGGCGACGCGGTAGCGGCGGATCAGGTCGAGGGTGGCCTCGGGAAGCGGGTCGCCGAAGCGCTCGGCAGCGCCGAGGCCGGCGTCGGCCTCGACCCAGGTGAGGTCGGCGCCGACGGCCTCGACGACGCGCCGGGTGGCGGCGGCGACCTCGGGGCCGATGCCGTCGCCGGGGATGAGGACGACTGGGGTGGCGGCCAAGGCACGATCCTCCGTCGGGGGGAACCGGTGGCTCCTGTCAGGGTCGGAGGCCGACCGCGGATTGTCAAGAGGCGAGAAGCCGTGTCATGGAATGCGGAGGATCCGGCAGGTTTCTTCGTAGTTCGCTTCGAGTTCGAGAGGCAGGGCGAAGTTGTCGGCCAGCCAGAGAGGCATCGTCGGCAGCGACCGGCCGACGACAAGGGCGTACGCCCACGTCTCGATCAGCCAGGAATCGTCCCCCCTCGTGCCCCGACAGGCGACGGCATAGAGCGAAGGCGGGTCCGGCGCTACGAAGGGGTCTGTCAGCCCCATGAGGTCTACCAGATCGCCGTAAAGATTGAATTTCCGTGTCGTAACGAGATCGATGATGACGACGGAAACCTGAGCCTGGAGCAGCGCGGCACACTTGGCAACGAAGGCCGCACGGTGCTCGGGGCGGTCTTTGTTGGCCGGGCTGACGATTTCGACCGCCGCCACGAGGCGACGGCCGCGCTTCTGGTCGAACACGCGCACTTCGTACACGTCCTGCGACGGAAAATCTGTCGGTGCCGCCAAAGTCGGTTTCGGCGGCGCCCAGACAGCGGTGGCCACGCCTCCGCCGTTGCCGCTGCTCTCACCCACCGCCGAGAGCCGGTCGTCTTCTTCGTCGAAGGTCGCCACGTCGATCTCGCTGCTGTCGCCGAAGTGAACGCGCGGTGAGGCTACGTAGCGGCGCGGCAGCTTGCGGTTCAGCGCGATCACGAGCATTGCCGGCCACTGACCGTGGAACCCCTCCCACGACGTCAGATCGTCCACCGGCGGGCGGAAGTGGTCGCGTAGCGGCATAACGAGGTCCTCCTTTCCCTCACATCCTACCATCAGGACGGGCGCGGCTCCCAGGTCATCAGGCGAGAATCCCTTTCACCGGCGCGTGCTCCTCCACCCCGGTCAAGCGCACGTCGAGCCCCTGGAACTTCACCGACAGCCGCTTGTGGTCGATGCCCAGGATGTGCAGGATCGTCGCGTTCAGGTCGTGGATGTGGACCGGGTCCTTTACCACGTTGTAACTGAAATCGTCAGTTTCGCCGTACTCGATGCCCGGCTTCGTGCCGCCACCGGCGAACCACCAGGTGAAGCAGCGCGGGTGGTGGTCGCGGCCGTAGTTGTCGCGCGTCAGGTTGCCCTGGCAGTAAATCGTCCGGCCGAACTCGCCGCCCCAGACCACAAGGGTGTCGTCCAGTAACCCGCGCCGTTTCAGGTCGGTAATGAGCGCGTAGCACGCCTGATCGACGTCCTTACACTGGTTGGGCAGGTCGCCGCCGACGTTGAAGTGCTGGTCCCAGCCGCGGTGGAAGATCTGCACGAAGCGCACGTCGCGCTCGACCAGCCGCCGGGCCAGGAGGCAACTCGCCGCGAAGGTGCCGGGCTTGTGGACGTCGGGGCCGTACATGTCCAGCGTCTGCTTCGACTCCTTCGACAGGTCCATCAGCTCCGGCACACTCGACTGCATGCGGAAGGCCATCTCGTACTGGGCGATGCGGGCCTGCGTCTCGGGGTCGCCGACCTCCTCGGCCTGCTTCTCGTTGAGGCGAGCCAGGGCGTCGAGCATGCGGCGCCGCGTGGCCGGATCGACGCCGTCCGGGTTGGACAGGAACAACACCGGGTCGCCCTGCGAGCGCAGCGCGACGCCCTGGTATTTACTGGGCAAGGGGCCGGTGCCCCACAGGCGGTTGTAGATGGCCTGGGCCTCCTTGCGACCGGTCCACGACGCGGTCATCACGACGAACGCCGGCAGGTTGCGGTTCATCGTGCCCAGGCCGTAGCTGAGCCACGCCCCGATGCTGGGCCGGCCCGGCTGCTGCTGACCCGTGCAGATGTACGTCACCGCCGGGTCGTGGTTGATCGCCTCGGTCCAGAGACTCTTGACGACGGCGAGGTCATCGACGATCTTCGCCGTCCACGGCAGCAATTCGCTGACCCAGCGGCCGCACTTGCCGTGTTGTGCGAACTTGTACTTCGACGGGGCGATGGGGAAGCGCGTCTGGCCGCTGGTCATGGTCGTGAGGCGCTGGCCGTTGCGGACCGACTCGGGCAGGTCCTTGTCGAACATGTCGGCCATCTTGGGCTTGTAGTCCCACATGTCCATCTGGGACGGGCCTTCGTTCATGAACAGGTAGATGGCGCGCTTGGCCCGGGGCGCGAAGTGCGGCGCCCCGAGCACGCCGCCGAGTTCGGCACCGCTTGCGGCTTCGCAGGGCAGCAGTGAGGCCAGCGCCGCCGTGCCGAGGCCGAGGGCGCCGCGGCGGAAGAAGTGGCGGCGGGTCATGGCGCTAAGGTGGTCGTGGATTGGGTTCATCACGTTATCTCCGCGGGCAATCATTGATGAATCAACGTCAGCGTCGCCGCCCGGCGCTCCGGAGTCGCTCCTCTACCCAAGCCGCCTGCTCGGGTGTCAGCGGACCGTACGGCGGCTGGGAGTAATCGACCAGTTCGTCATAGCCGATGATGTCGTAGACGGTAGTAAGCGCCTGTTGCAGGTCGAGGGAAACATCAGCATCGCCCGGAAGCAGTGGCACGGGAACAGAGGGCAATGGTCGCTCCAGTAGGATGGCCCATGCTTCCACGCGTGTACGCTGCTCCGCCCGGCTGATGAACACGAAGTAGGGCGCGGGTGGAAGAGGGTCGCTGGTGGGGAAACGGGCGCCGACACGGACCAAATCGATCTCCACCAGGTGGGTTGCCCCGGAGCAGATTTGTAATCGCTTGGCCTCGTATTCTTTCAGGCCGGTCCCGCGCTTGTTGGTCGGCGAAAGCACCTCGATGCAGGTGACGAGCCGGCGCTGGGCCACGTCGCGGATCTCGACGCTTATGTGAGGAATCGGCTCCGGAAAGGCTGCGCGGAGGAGCACTGGCATCGGCGCGACCGCCGCTGCCGTCGCACCGCTCGTCGGACGCGCGGTAAGGACACCGACATCAGGAAGTCGCACGCCGTTGAGCCCTTCCGACTCGTCCGGCGGCGCCAAAACCACACGTCGGGTACTCAGCGCGACGTACTTGGGCCGTACTTTCGGAGATAATTGGCGAGCGATCTCACCGCACAGGTCCGTGTGGACGGTCAGCCACAAGTCGCCTTCAAGATATGGGTCCATTCCCGGAAACGGATTCGGCATGAGGTTCAACCCCCGCGAGTGCTATCTGGAAGTTTGTTCCCGCACCAGGGACAGAAGCCGATGCAAATCCACGAGCTTCCGCCATCGTGAATGAGTATTCCGTACTCGTGAAACCGCTCCGAATACGCGATGAGGCAATCAGGGCAATCAAACCGGTCGGGATGCGTCTCACAGGTCCGCTCCACCTCTGCCCGCATCATATCACAGCAATGAGGCATCTCCATTGCAATCAGCCCTTGTTGATCACCTCATCCAGATTCAGGATCAGGTTCGACACCATCGTCAGCGCCGCCAGTTCGCTCGCGTGCAGCTTCGCGTCAGGCTTCGACTCGCCGACGGTGATGAGCTTCTTCGCCGCCCCCACGTCCTTCGTGTACACGGCGAGATGGTCCTTGTACGCCGCCACCAATTCCGCCAACTCCTTCGCATCGGGCTTCCGCACCGTCGCCAGCCGGAACACGTAGGCCAGCCGCTCTTCCGGCTTCGCCCCACCTTCCTTCATGCCGCGCTCGGCCAGCGCCCGCGACGCCTCGACGAACTGCGTCTCGTTCATCATCTCCAGCGCTTGCAGCGGCGTGTTGGTCCGCTCGCGGCGCACCGTGCAGGACTCGCGCGACGGGGCGTCGAACGTGGTCATCTGCGGCGGGGCGGCGGTCCGCTTCCAGAAGGTGTACAGGCTGCGGCGGTGGACCTTCTCCAGCCCGGTGTCGGCGGTGAAGTTCCGCGTGTTGCTGCTGACGTAGCCGACCGCCTCCCACAGCCCGGCCGGCTGCGGCGGCTTCATGCTCGGCCCGCCCACCTTTTCCACCATCAGCCCGCTCACGAACAGCGCCTGGTCGCGCAGCTCCTCGGCGTCGAGGCGGAAGCGCGGCCCGCGCGACAGCAGACGGTTCGCGGGGTCCTTCGCCAGTCGGTCCGGCGTCACCTTCGCCGACTGGCGATACGTCTGCGACATCACCAGCCGCTTCATGAACTTCTTCACGTCCCAGCCGTCGTCGATGAAGCGCACTGCCAGCCAGTCGAGCAGTTCCGGGTGCGTCGGCGGCTCGCCCTGGCTGCCGAGATCCTCCGTCGTCTTGACGATGCCGGTGCCGAACACCTGCTGCCAGAAGCGGTTGACCGTCACGCGCGCCGTCAACGGGTGCTTCGGATCGACCAGCCAGCGGGCGAAACCGAGCCGGTTGCTCGGGGCGTTGGCCGGCAACGGCGGCAGGAAGACCGGCGTCGCCCGGCCCACCTGCGGCCCCCTCCGATCGTACTCGCCGCGCTTCAGGATGTACGCCGGCCGCTCGTCCTTGCGCTCCTTGAAGATCAGCGTACTCGGCATCGCCTGCTCGACGGCGGCCCGTTCCTTGTCGATGGCCGCCAGCTCGGCGTTCAGCGGGGCCAGCGCCGCCCGCGTCTTCGAGTAGGCGTTCTCGATGAAGTAGCCGAGAAGTTGCTTCTGCTGCTCCGGCGTGCGCTTCGCCTTGTCGAGTTTCACGATGTCCTGGATCGACTTCGGCAGCCCGGCGCCGCCGGTGGTCCGCCGCACGCGCAGCCATGCCCACAGGGTGTCATAGGCCTGTTCGGCCTGCGGCGTCTTCGTCACCAGGCCGGCCTTATCCCAGTAGGCGGTGCCGCCCTGCTGCGTGAACGCCCAGCCGGTGACGGTCGTACCGGGACCGATGCCGACCTTCGCCGCCGGCACTTCCAGGCGCACCCACTCGCCCGCCTTCGGCAGCGGCCCGACCTTGTGCCGCTCGCTCGAATTGTCGCGGCCCCACGGGATGGCGTTCTCGCCCCAGTAGGCCCGGTGCAGCCAGCCCGTCGAGTGCCACTGCAACATGATCTCTTTCGGCGGGTCCTTCGGGTCGAGGTAGACGTAGGCGAACAGCGCGTCGCCCTCGCCGACCCGCAACGGCGACTTCGCCTCGGACAGCACGCACTGCTGCAAGCCACTGGCCGTCAGCCGTAGCGACTTGCCCCCACTGTGGACGGGATGCTTGTCCTGTCCGACGAAGTCCCACGGCACGTTAGGCCCGCCGACCTCCTGCTTGCCGGCCGGCACCGCGTCGTCGATCCAGACGTATTCCGCCCGCGGCAGGTCTTCCGTGACGTCCTTGTCGGCCGCGGGGTCGTATTTCACCTTCGCGACCTCCGCGGCCATCTTCGCGCGGACACCGGCCTCCTTCTGCTTGATCCGCTCCAGGACGATTGTTTGCTCGGCACTCGGCACGCGCAGGATGGGGGGCGTGTTCGCCGCGTTGCCGTCCAGGGCCGGGCCGTCGATGTTGTTGAAGATGGCGAACAGGCTGTAATAGTCCTTCTGCGTCAGCGGGTCGTACTTGTGGTCGTGGCACTTGGAGCAGCCGACCGACAGACCCATGAAGACGGTGCCGTTGGTATCGACCTGGTCGTCCACGTTGCGGACATAAACCTCCTCGTCGATGGAGCCGCCCTCGCTGGTGGAGACGTGACAGCGGTTGTAACCGGTGGCGACGACCTGATCGGGCGTCGCGTCCGGCAGCAGGTCGCCGGCGAGCTGCTCGACGACGAACGTGTCGAAGGGCTTGTTGGCATTGAACGCCTTGATGACCCACTCGCGATACGGCCAGATTTCGCGGTAGTTATCCAGGTGCAGGCCGTGCGTGTCGCCGTAGCGGGCCGAGTCCAACCAGTAGCGCGTCATGTGCTCGCCGTAGCGCGTCGATTGCAAGAGGCGGTCCACCACCTTCGCGTAGACGTCCGGCGATTGATCGACCAGGAAGGCATCGACCTCGGCCGGCGTCGGCGGCAGGCCGGTCAGGTCGAAGGTGAGGCGGCGAATGAGCGCGATGCGATCGGCCTCCGGCGACGGCTTCAGCCCCTCGGCCTCCAGGCGGGCGAGGATGAAGCGGTCGAGCGGCTCCTTGGCCCAGGCAGCGTCCTTGACGTTCGGCAAGGCCGGCCGCTTCGGCGCCACGAACGCCCAGTGCTCCGACCACGGCGCCCCGGAATCGATCCACTTTCGGAGCAACTCGATCTGTTCGGAAGTCAGTTTTTTGCCGCTCTTGACAGGCGGCATGTGCTCGTCAGGGTCCGTCGATGTGACGCGCGCGATGAGGTTGCTCTCGGCGGACTTGCCGGGCACGATGACCCCGCTGTGCCCGAGGGCGCCCTCCTTGGTGTCGAGGCGCAGTTTCGCCTTGCGTGCCTTGTCGTCGGGGCCGTGGCAGGCGAAGCAGTTCTCGGCGAGGATGGGGCGGATCTGCCGCGTGAAGTCGAGGGCCGGTTTCGCCGCCGGTCCCTCGGCCCGCGCCGCCGGGGGGGGGCCGGCGCGGAGGAGGATCAGCACGCCGAGGCTTCCGAACACGGCAACCGCGAGGAGGCGGCCGAAACGGGGCAGGAACGGCGGGATCATGGCGGGACCTTATTGGGAGGGCGGGCGAGCAGGTCAGGCGGGAATCCACCGTCTATGATACCCCGCCGCGGCCCCGCCGCAACCATCTTTCGCGGGCGGCCTTGCCTGAAGTACCGCATGTGGTACTGTACCTGGGTCGCTTCGGGCCCACAGGGCGGAGAGAGACAACGCCATAGGTGCCAGGATGTCCAAACGGAGCATCAAGAGCCGGGCGCAGGACTTGTTGACGCTCGGGCGCAAGTTGGCGGAAACGCCGGGCCTGACCTGGGTCGAAGCGAACAACGCGGTCTACGGCCCCGGAGGGCCGTTCACGCGACTGTTTCCCAGTGCCGGGGAGCGCGCCGCCTTCACCAAGACCGAAGAAAGCCGCCAACTCGATCAGTTGATCGACGGCCTGCCGGAACCGCCGGTCGGCCCGCAACGGCGGGAATACAGCGGCAAATTCAATGTCCGCGTCCCCAAGTCGCTTCACGCCGCCCTGGCCAGCGAAGCCGAAGCCGAAGGCGTGAGCCTCAACCAACTCGTGGTGGCCAAGCTGGCCCTCCATTTGCAAGCGCGCTGATTCTCTTGCGGAGTTGCTGGGCAATCTGTAGCGCCAGCCGCTTGCGGCTTAGCGGAAGCCTGGAATCCGCTAAGCCGCAAGCGGCTGGCGCTACAAACTCCAAGAGGTGCGTCCCTTTTTCCCCCTTTCGGGGGGCCGAGTTCTGTGCCAAGCTGTGGCACAGAACTATCCCCTTGCCGGACTTCGGTTTACGGCGAAAAAATGAGTTGTGTGCCACGGCCGCACGGGGTGGGGGGAGCGGTACACAGCTCCCCGCCACCCCCGCACCGAATGCTACCTGTCGTTGAACCAGGCCCGTCAGCGGTGGGGAGTACGGGCGGCCAGGCGCCGCAGGGCCGCCTGCGCCTGGCGCGTCAGTCCTACCTCCGGCACTCCCCGGGCCAGGTCCTGCAACACCGCCCGCGCCTCGGCGGTTCCCAAGGTCTCCAGCAGTTCGACGGCCCGCAGCTCCCGCGCTCGCGCCGGCTCGGCAACGGGGGCGCCCAGTTGATCGAGGAGTCTCTGCGCTTGCCGGCGCAGTTCGGGCGAGGGCTTGCCGGCCAATGCCTTCCGCAGGGCCACCTCGATTGACTCACCCATCTCGCCCAGCTCTCGAGCCGCGCGCTCGCGCGCCTCGAAACTATCCGCCTCCAGGTCGGCGAGGAGCCGGGCGACCCGGGCGGGGTCCGGCGCCGCCGCCGGCTTGAGGCGCTCGCGCAGCAGCACCGTCGCCAGGCCCGGGTGGTGAATCAGGCGGGCCTGCGCCTGGTAGGCCCGGCCTGCATCGTCCCCCGCGAGCGCCTCCCACAGGTCCCCCAGCTCGGCAGCTGCCGGCTCGACGGGGGCCGCCTGCTTGACGAGAGCCGCCACGTCCCAGAGGAGGACGGTCGTATCGCTGCCGCCGGAGGCCAGGGTGCGCCCATCGGCCGAGAAGGCCAGCGACGGGAGGCCGTTACCGGCGCGGACAGTGCGTCCGTCGGCCGAGACGACCCTGGACCAATGCGGCCCGCGATGTCCCTCCCTCTCCGCTACCAGCACCGTCCCCGTCGCCACGTCCCAGATGCACAGGCTCTTGAGGCGAGCCGCGGCCAGCAGCTGGCCATCTGGCGAGAAGGCAGCCGTGTCGATCGTCCACGGCCCCGAGAAGAACCGCAATTCCTCCCCACTGGAGATGTCATACAGTCTCAGTCCCGACCCCTCGGAAACCGCCAGTCGGCGGCCGTCGGGCGAGAAGGCGCGTGGTAGCGCGTCTCCTTCGGTGGCGATTGTTCGCCGCACCCGGCCGCTGGCCAGCTCCCAGAGCTGAAGCGATTGGCCCCCCGTGACGAACAGCCGTCCGTCCGGGGAGAAGACGCCCGGGGAAGCGTCATCCTCGTCAGAATCTCGCGAAGACGGCCCCTGGCCCGGTGGCGCCAGGGCGACGCGCCGGACCTCGCGGCCCGTGGCGGCATCCCACCAGACAACGCAGCGATCCGATCCTGCCGTGACCAACCGGCGCCCGTCGGCGGTGAAATGCAGCGAAGCGACGGCCCCTGCGTGGGCCTGGAAATCATGCTCCGTCTTGCCGGCGTCGTCCCAGAGGATGAGCCGTCCCCGGCTCGTCGCCGCAGCGACGCGCTTTCCATCCGGCGACCGGGCGGAGCAGACGGCGACCGGCTCCGGGTCGCTCGTCGTTGGCTCGAGGGGCAGTGTGTGGAGCGGCTTGCCTGTCGCCCCATCCCAGACGGCGACTCGTCCTTCCCCGGCCACCACGATCCGCCGGCCGTCGCTGGAGACGGCCAGCCCCCATGCTGTGACCGGGTTCACGATGGGATCAATCGGCGCGCCGTTGGCGACCAGCCAGCGGCGAATGCCGGTGCCATCGACCGCCGCCAGCACCTTGCCATCGGGCGAAAAGGCCGCCGCCCGCCCAAGTCCCTGCTCCGCCTCATAAAAGGATACCTCGGCGAGACCAGCGCTGCCGCGCCGCTCGGGATGGTACGTCAGCTCCCGCCACGACTTCCCGGTTGCCGGGTCAAGCAGGCTCAAGGTGGAGCCGGCGCCGACGACGAGCGTTTTGCCGTCGGGGGAAAAGAGTAAGAGGTCGATCCCCGTGGCCCGCTCGATGGCCGGCAGCTCCGTGCGCCGGGCCACGTCCCAGACGCGCGCGTGCTTTCCCGTCTGCACGACCAGGAACCGGCCATCCGGCGAAAAGAGCATCGACTCGGCGGCCTCGTTGTGCTCGCCCAGGTCGTGCAACGGTTTGGCCGTGGCCGGATCCCAGAGGCGCAGCACCGGCCTGTCTTTCACGCCGGCGCTGACGACGGCCAGCGCCTTGCCATCCGGAGAAAAGGCGATGGGGCCTGTCCGGAGCGAGGTGCAGGGAAGCCGCACTCCGACGGCCACAGGAGCGACTCTCCAGACCCAGACCGCCGCGCCGGCCGGCGCAAGACTGGCCTGGGCGGCTACGTACTGGCCGTCGGGGGAGAAGGTGAACATCGACGGTACCGACCTGGGGCCGGCGGGTGGGGGCGTCAGCCGGCCGACGTCTTTGCCCCCGTCCGTCTCGAACAAGCGGATCGACTTCGATGCCTTGGCGATGGCACCCAGAGTTTTCCCGTCGGGCGCAAAGTGGAGGAAGGTGAACGGATCCTCATTGTCCTGCAGCTGGATAACCTGCTTGCCGGTGGCTAGCTCGTTGACCTCAATGAACGACTCGTTGGGGCCACTGAGCACGGCGACCAGCCGGCCGTCGGGTGAGATGCATCCGCCCGGCGGATCGACAAAGTCGCCATTGACCCGTCCCCCCCGGTCAAACCGCGCAATCTGCGCGTCGCGGCTGATCCGGCGGCGACCCGTGTCGGCGTCCCAGAGAGTGACCACTGGGGCGAGATTTGGGTTGTTGATCGTGAATTGCTGCGTCAGGAGCGTCTTGCCGTCGGGGAGGTAACGAAGCGAGACGGCCGATGCGCTGTGCTGGAAGCGCAGTGAGCCCAGGCGAGCGCGGGCGCCGGCGGGCAGCGGCTCCTCACGCGGATCGTCGCGCAGCCGGCGGAGAGGGTCCGATGCAGGCAGCGGCTCTCGGCGGCGCAGACTCGCCTTCGCCTCCTCCGTCAGACGGGCGTCTGCCGTCCCGCCGGCCATCCTTTCGAGGATCGCACCCGCCTCGGCCCCACCGATCCCCTCCAACAATTCGACGGCACGAGCTGCCCGCAGCTCCTCGGCCGGCGTCACCTTGGCGCCGGCAGGACGCAGCCTCTCCTTGAGAAAGGCGACGGCCTGCGGAGCAGCTGCCAGCCGGGCCAGGCTCGCGCCCGCTCGGGTGGCATCGTCGGCGGCGAGGGCGTCCCAGCATTCCATCAATTCGCGATCTCCCACGTGTGTTGGTCTGGGCCGCGTGAAGGGACCGACCGCGTCCCAGAGCAGAATCGTCGAGTCCTCACAGACGGTGACGACGCCCTGGCCATCGGGAGCAAATGCCAGCTCGGACCCGCTGGACACCGGGGCGGCCAGGCGGCCCAGGCAGGTGCCGGTAGCTGTCTCCCACGCCCTCAGTGTCCCATCTCCGCAGGCCGCGAACAGGCGCCGGCCGTCCGGGGAGAAGGTCGGCTTGGAGACTTGGCTCCCTGCGTTGAAGACGCGCACCGCGTCGCCACGGGCCAGGTCAATCAGCCTGATCTCCTGGCCTACTGCTACCGCAACGGAGCGGCCGTCCGGCGCAAACGGCAGGAACGGATGACCCGCCGGGATGATGCCGCGCCGTTTGCCGGTAGCCAGCTCCCAGAGGGAAACTCCGGCCGGGCTGACCGCCCCAACGGCGACCCGAGCGTCCGGCGCCACCGTAACGAACTCTCGTAGCGATTCGCTCTCATCTGCCACCGGAGACCAGGTGCGCAGCTTCCGGCCGGTGGCGGCGTCCCACCAGATGACCTGACTCCCAACACCCCCCGAGAGCAGGACCGCGTCCCCCGGCGCGAAGACCACGGACAGCGCCGCCCCCTCATAGGCCGCGGCGCGCCAGAGCAACTTGGCAGCAGCCACGTCCCACACTGTCACGCGGCCGTCCCCCCAGCCGGCCGCCAGGCGCTTGCTGTCGGATGAGAAAATCAGGCACCACGGGCCGCTGTTGCCAACGTGGCCGGCAGGCGCTCCCCCGGCCGTGGACCCAGCCAAGCGGCGCAGGTGTTTGCCGCTGGCGGCCTCCCAGAGCCGGACTTCGCCGGACCCGGCCGAGGCCAGCAGCTTGCCGTTCGGGGAAAGGGCCACGGCCTGGGAAGTCGCGACGTTCTCGCCGGGCAGCGGCACCTCCTCGCCGGTCGCAACCGACCAGCGGCGAACCGAGCTGCCGGTTGTCAGGGCGGCCAGGGTGCGTCCGTCGGGGGAGAAGGCGATCGGCCAGCCGGCCCCCTGCGTGGCGACGAGGAAACTCGGCTTGAGGCTGGCTCCTGTGAGGAAGGACGCCTCAAGAGTGTGCAGCTCCTTGCCGGTCTTCGCCTCGTACAACCGGATATGCTGGCCGGCATCGGCAATGGCCAGCGTTTGGCCGTCGGGCGAGAACAGGACCGCCCGAGAGACCACAGCGTAGCCCGCGACCTGCCGGCCCGTAGTGAGATCCCACAGCCGCATAGTCCCCTTGTCATTCCCGCTGACAAGTCGGCTGCCGTCCGGCGAAAACACGAGGGCCTCAAGCGCTTCGATCTGTCCGCTCAGGCGGCGGAGCGTCCGGCCGGTCGTCGTGTCCCACAGACACAGTTCGTTGGTGGCGTTCACCGTGGCGAACATCTTGCCGTCGGGGCTGAAGGCGAATGGGGCGCGCAACGCGGCCTGCCCCTGGAGGCGCCACGAAACGCGACTCCCTGCCACGTCCCAAAGGCGGATGAGGCCAGCTTTCTCACCTTCGTGGCCAACGGCGGCCAGAAGCTTACCGTCGGGCGAGAAGGAAAACGCCGTGGGGGAAAAGCCGGCCCCCTCCTCCGGAGCGGGTGGCTCAAATCGACGGACCATCTGACCGGTGGCCACGTCCCAGAGACGGAGTCCCGCCGCCATCTCTTCGGGACGAGCGTCCCCGGGGCACTCCTCGATGGCAGCCAGCTGCTTGCCGTCCGGGGAGAACTGGACGTTCGTTAACTTACACCGATCATCGTGGACCTTGAAGACCGTTTTTCCGGTAGCCAGCTCGCAGACATGGACGTCCTTCAGGTCGTGGTGCGAGGCGCCGCCGAGCTGGGCCAACCATCGTCCGTCCGGCGAAACAGCGCCCCATCCTGAGTCAAAAGAGCTAATGTATCGTCGTGCCCATCGCAACTGGTCGGAATCATCAACCAGGCCAAGTTCCAACTGGCCCAGGCGCTTCCCCTCGGCAGTCGAGAGGATATGTACGATCTCTAAACTGTCATTCGTGCCACCGAAGACCAGCAGCGACTTGCCGTCCGCGGTGTAGCGTAGCGAGAAGGGGGAGTCCGGCACGCGCCAGCGCGCCGACCCGAAGCGGACAAGCGCCCCGGGCGGCAGGGGATCGCCGTCCCGATCGGTGCGCCGGGGCGGTTCGGCCGCGGCGGACGACGTCGCCACCAGAGCGAGGCAGAGCAGCACGAGCGGACGGACGAGGTACGTAGACATGGGGGCTTCCTTCCTTGGCCAGCGGGGACATCGCGCGCCACGAATGCTGGTAGAGTAGCCACCCGCCCGGAGAATTACTACCCCTCGCCCGCCGCACCCGCTAACATCAGGAGGATCGCCCCATTCTTCCTCCTGCCGCAGTGAGTCCCGCCGATGCGCCTGCGTTTTCTGCCGCTCTGCCTGCTGCTCATCGCCATCCCGGCCGCCCGCGTCGCCGACGCCAGGCCGCTGGAATTCCGCGTCACCTTCGACAAGGTCGTCTCCGGCAAGCCGTTCACCGGCCGCGTCTACGTCATGCTGACGAAGTCCGATAAGACCGAGCCACGCTTCGGGCCGAGCTGGTTCAAGCCGGAGCCGATGTTCGCCCGCGACGTCAAGGACTGGAAGCCCGGCGAGGAGCTGGTCATCGACGGCACCGCCCCGGCCTTCCCCGAGCCGCTGGCCAAGCTGGCGAAGGCGACGTACTCCGTCCAGGCCGTCATGGACTTCGACCGCGGCGAGCGCAGCTTCAGCACCGCCCCCGGCAACGGCTACAGCAAGTCGGTGCGCCAGGAGCTGGACCCTGCCGCCGCCGGGCCCTTGGTGCTGGCCATCGACCAGGTGGTGCCGCCGCGGCTGTTCAAGGAGGTGGAGCGCGTCAAGCTCGCGGAGATCGACAGCAAGCTGCTCTCCGACTTCCACAAGCGGCCGGTGAAGATGCGTGCCGGCGTTGTCCTGCCGAAGTCGTTCGCGGCCGAGCCGAAGAAGCGGTATCCGGTCGTCTATGAAATCCCTGGGTTCGGCGGCACGCATTTCATGGCTCACAACCTGGTCACCCGCAGCGACGTGGCCGGCGTGGAGATGCTGTGGGTGGTCCTCGACCCGTCGTGCCGGCTGGGCCATCACGTCTTCGCCGACTCCGCCAACAACGGGCCGTGCGGCCGGGCCCTGGTCGAGGAATTGATCCCCTTCATCGAGAGGGAATATCGCGGCCTGGGCGCGCCGGCGGCGCGCTTCGTGACCGGCCATTCGTCGGGCGGCTGGAGCAGTCTGTGGTTGCAGGTGACGTATCCCGAGTTCTTCGGCGGCGTCTGGTCCACGGCGCCGGACCCGATCGATTTCCGCGACTTCCAGCGCATCAACGTCTATCGGCCCGGTGTCAACATGTTCATCGACGACCAGGGGGAGCGGCGCCCCCTCGCCCGCAGCAAGGGCAAGCCGACGCTCTTCTTCAAGCCGTTCTCCGACATGGACCGCATCACGGGTCACGGCGGACAACTGGACTCCTTCGACGCGGTCTTCAGCCCGCGCGGCAGCGACGGCAACCCGCGGCCCCTCTGGGACCGCGACACCGGGGCGGTCGATCCTGACGTGGCGAAGCACTGGGAGAAGTACGACATCCGCCTGACCTTGGAGAACAACTGGAAGGCGCTCGGCCCGAAGTTGGCCGGCAAGCTGCACGTCTTCACGGGGAGCGAAGATACGTTTTACCTGGACGGGGCGGTGGTGCTGCTGAAGGAATCGCTGGCGAAGCTCGGCAGCGACGCCGTGGCGGAGGTCGTCCCCGGCCGTGACCACGGCAACCTCATCGACGCCAAATTACGCGAACGAATGAACAAGGAGATGGTGGAGGCGTTCAAGAAGAATTATCGGCAGTGAGCCGCTTGCGGCTTAGCGTTCGCCTCACCCTGAAGAGGCGAACGCTAAGAGTCTGTTGCAGAAGCCTCGAGTTCCGTAGCGACAGGCGGGCCGCCTGTCGCTTTCTCCGCGAAAGGCGACAGGCGGCCCGCCTGTCGCTACGAACGAATACCCTTGCGGAACAGACTCTAAGCCGCAAGCGGCTCAACCGGCACCTGCCCCCGACCGCAGCTCTTCCAACCAGAATTGTCGAGGGCTCACTACGTTTCCCGGTCCTCCCCATGCGAACGACAGCAGCGCCTTGTCCCCAGTGACAATGAAGTCGGCTGTAGCCTCGACGGCTGCCGAAAATAGCATCGTGTCATCGGGGTCGGGGGGCGGAGGTTTGATTGAGGCTTGACCGGGGACGAGGATGGCCGCCTGGGAGAACCGCGCGAGCAGACGGAGGACGTCCTCTTCACTGATGTGGTACTTATCTCGGATCCGGGGCAAGCGCAACTTCTCGGCGATCTCCGCGAGCAGTGCCGGGCAAACGACAACCTCGAAAGAGTCGGCGCGCCAGGCGTTCAGGATGGCCGCCGGCGCCCCGTGCGGCGCGATGGTGCCGCTGATGACCACGTTGGCATCAACAATCGCACGCTTCATGAGGCAGGGGGCTCCGGGCAGTCCACTTCTTCCAGTTCCTTCAGAATCTCATCGGAGTCGGCTCCGGGGTTGCGCCCACGCAGCCCATCGACGAGGAGGAACAACGCTTCCTTGGCACGACGCCTTTGTTCCAGCACGCCCGCGGGAACGGCAACGAACCATGCCTGGCCGCCCTGCTCAAAGACGATCTCCCCCTCCGATGGGTCGAGTGATGCCAGGAAGTCCCGGGCCTTCAACTCCGCGGGGATCTCTTCCACCTTGATAGTCTTCATTAGCAAACCCTCTGGGCGTCCCCATCTCTGGCTTCTCGCCCCGGCACGCGGGACAAACCGAGCGGCAGCGCTGTCGCTCCCATTGTATCCCACCCAGGGACACGTGCGTGAAGCATCCGGCTCAGCTGCTGGCGCTGCGGTAGCGCCGCAGTGCCAGCCGAAACACCTTTCGGCTGACCACCAGCAGCACGACCGTCGCCGCCGCCGTGAAGCCGACCGTTTTCGCGTCGAGGGCGTTCACCATCACGTCCGCCGGCACGCTGATGACGAGCATCGCGGGGACGACGAAGCTGAAGAACCAGCCCACCGGGGTCACGATGCGGCCCTGGAAGATCTCGCGCGGGTAGCGCATCAGGCTGCTGAACAGCCACCACAATTCGTAGAGACTTTGGTTGCGCACCAGCCAAACCGAGGCCGACGTCAGCAGCAGCAGGAAGCCGTAGGCCAGCCCCAGCCCACAGAGGAACATCGCGACGAACAACCCGAGGCGCAGCGGGTCGAACGGCCAGTGCATCCGCCACAGCGACACCACCATCACGGCGGCGCCGACGAGGACGTTGGGCGCCGTGGACCAATCGATGCTGCGGCAGGTCACCAGGAATTGCTCGTCGATCGGCTTGAGCAGCAGGAAGTCGAGGTCGCCGCTGCGCACCAGGTCGGCGAACTCGTTGCAGTTACTCAGGAAAAACGTCTCGACCAGGGCCGCCATCGCGAAGTAGCAGCCGACGAAGAACAGGTAGCGATCCTCGGTCCAGCCGGCGACGCTGCTGGTGTTCTGGAAGATGGTCAAATAGAAGATGAGCAGGATCGCCAACCAAAGGCCCTCGACGGCGACCTTGGCGATGAGGTTGCCGCGGAAGGCCAGCTCCCGGGCCAGGCCGTATCGGGCCAGCGCTCCCAGCAGTCGCAGGTAACGCGCCATGTCACCCTCCGTAGGTCAGGCTTTCCAGCCTGACTCTTCTGCCTGTCAGGCTGGAAAGCCTGACCTACTTATCCTCCGTAGGCGCTGTAGCGCCGCAGGCCCCAGCGGTACAGCAGCCGCGCCAGGACGATGAAACACGCCGCCCACGCCACCTCGGCCACTAGCCCGTAAACCAGGTCCCAGCCGCGCACCTTGCCCAGGAAGACCATCGCCGGGAAGTAGGCCAGGTACTTGAACGGCAGCGCCTTGAGCACGTCGGACCACGGCTTCGGCACGAAGTCCGGCGGCAGCATCTGCCCCGACACGAAGAAGTTGATTGCCCCGACGATGTACAGCAGCGACGTCACCTCCAAAAACCAAAAGCCCATCATCCCCAGCGACGCCTCGAAGAAGAAGCCGATCAGGAACGCCAGGAGCAGCGACACGACGTAGCCCGTCAGCGTCAGGGCGTCGGGGAACGGCGGGAAGTACGCGCGGAACAGAAAGAACAGCAGCGCGTACGGCAGGGCCGTGGTGGCGATGTACGCCGTCTTGTGGGCGCCGCGGTAGGCCACCAGGTAAGCGATCATGTCGATCGGCTGCAGCAGGTATTTCTTCAGCGAACCGTCGCGGACGTCGCGGGCGATGCCGTAGGCCAAGCCCGGCATGCTCGAAAACATGCGGCTGACGTGGACCAGCAGCAGGTAGGCGATCATCTCGTCGCGCTTGAACCCGCCCAGCTCGTCCTTCTTCGAGCCCTCGTAAATCGCCTCCCAAAGCAGGATGGTCGTCACCGTCGGCAGGAAGCGCAGGATGGTGCCCAGGAAGAAGTCGGCCCGGTAGACCAGGCGCTCGGTCAGCGAGACGCGGTAGATCTTCAGGTACTTCGGCAGCGCGACCAGGACGGCGGACAAGGCGCGTTCCTTCCTGGCCGCTTGCGGCTTCGCACGACCTGCGAAGCCGCAAGCGGCTATACGGGTGCCATCTGTTTGGCCGCCTCCTGGAACACGTGGGCGATGACCTGGTCCAGCGGCGGGTCCTGCACGCTCATGTCCACGACGGTGTAGCGCTCCAGGATGGCGCCGAGCACCTCCGGCACGCGCGCCCGGTCCACCTTCAGGCTCGCCGCCGGGCCGACCCGCTCCGTCACCTCGCCGTACTCGTCGAGCCCCTCCGGCGTCGTTTCGCCGAGGAACTGCAGCTTGACGAGCTTGGTACGGCCGAACTGTTCCGTGATGCCCGACAGCGCCCCGTCGTAGATGAGGTGGCCGTGGGTGATGACCAGCACGCGCTTGCACAGCGCCTCCACGTCGCGCATGTAGTGGCTCGTCAGCAGCATGGTCACGCCGCGGTGGGCGTTGTACTCCTTCAGGCACTTCGTGATGGTCACCTGCGCCACCACGTCGAGGCCGATGGTCGGCTCGTCGAGGAGCAAGAGCTGCGGCCGATGGAGGAGGGCGGCGATCAGCTCCATCTTCATGCGCTCGCCCAGCGACAGCTCGCGCACCGGCTGGCGGGTCAGGTCGCCGACGCCGAACATCTCGGTCAATTCGCCGACGGTCTGGTTGAATTGGTCGAGCGGCAGCGAGTAAATCTCGCGGTGGAGCTGGAAGCTGTCGGCGGCGGGCAGGTCCCACCAGAGCTGATTCTTCTGCCCCATGACCAGGGCGAAACGTCGGCGGAAGGCGTCGGCACGCTCCCACGGGACGAAGTCGAGCACCCGGGCCTCGCCGCGCGTCGGGTAGATGAGGCCGGAGAGCATTTTCAGGGTGGTCGTCTTGCCAGCGCCGTTGGGCCCGAGGAAGGCGACCATCTCGCCGGGCTCGATCGCGAAGCTGACGTCCTCGACGGCCCGCACTTCCTTGTACTGCCGCCGGACCAGGCCGCGCAGCGCGCCGAGGAAGCCTTCCTTCTTCTGGGCGACGCGGTAGGTCTTGGTCAGCCCGACGGCTTCGATGATCGGCATCAGCGTCCCCGTCCCGCCGCTGGAGGGAGGAAATTCCGCCCGGCGATGCCGCGCGGAAAAGTCCCCTCCATTGTACGCGGGCGGGTCCGCGTTTGCGTGCGCCAGCTCACTTCTTCGCCGCCAGGAGCAGGTCGGAGTACGAGACCTTCACCAGGTCGGCCGGGGCGATGCCGAACATCCGAAGCAACTCCTGCATCCGCGCCCGGCACTCCTCCCGCGGGTGCGCCGCCGTCACGATCAGCTCGAATTCCAGGAAGCGCCCCAGCGGCGGCACCTCGTCGAGATGAATCCGCAGGTTGTCCTTGACGTAGACGACGCGCTCCTTGTCCACCCGGACCAGGACGCCGAGGGCGGCGGCGAAGAAGTCCAGGGTGCGCGGCCCGTCGGCGATCGGGAGCAGTTCGTAGTCGCTGGTCTTGGCGGTGGGGCGGTTCCAGCGGCGGTAGTAGATTAGCTCGCAGCGCTCGACGGGACCGGAGCGTGTGTGCCGCAACTTCAGGCGGCCGGGACGGATGTTGAAATAAGTATCCGTTTGTGCCAGTCGGCCGTGCAGGTCGGCGCCGAGGTCGCGGGCCAGGCGGGCGCCGCGGTCGTGGTCAGCGTAGCGGCACTTGATTTCGAGGTTCTGCATCGTCAATCCTGCGGATTCGCCCGTGCCGGACGCCGCGTCATTCGCCATCCTCGTCAGGGTGCGTCAGCATGTACTTGGCCCACTCGACGTTATGGCGGGCCGCTTCCTGGTTCTCGCCGGTAAGCCTCTCGGCCGCAAGTTGATACCAGTTCAGGGCGCCGGCGTAGTCCTTCTTCTTCCCGCACACGTCGCCGCGGTGGAAGTCGTAGAGACCGTTCCAGGGCATGTACAGCGTGGCCAAGGCCAGGGCGACACAGAGCAGGCTCACGCCGACCGTAGCGAGGAGCTGCCGCCGAGACAGCACCGCCTGGCCGAAAAGCCAGCCGATTACGGCCCCGGCGCCGTGGGCGACATTGGCCACCGGGAGGATGTTGGCGTAGGTCAGGAAGATGCACAGGAAAAACCAGAATACCAACGTCTTCACCACGCCCGGCGTCATCTGCTCCGCCGCGAACGGCTCGTCTCGCCGGAGCGCGTAGAGGAACCCGAACAGGCCGTACCCGACCCCTGAAAGGCCCACGCCGGACCCGCCGCCCAATACCTCGGCGGCGAGCGGACCGACGGCCGTGGCGAGGAAGAAACCCGCGAAGCGGAGCGAGCCCATCCACTGCTCAGTGGCCTTCCCGAAGCGCCAGATGAACACCAGGTTGAATACCAAATGGAGGGGGTGCGGGTGGGGGAAGACCGAGGTGAGCAGGCGCCACAGTTGCCCGTCCCAGATGCGTTCGATGCCTTCGGGGTCCGCGGCCAGCCAGCGCAGCACGGGGAAGCTACACCAGTAGAGCAACGTCACCACCACCGCCGTCGCCACGGCAAACGTCGTCACCGGCGGCCAGCGCAGGAAGAAGCTGGAGCGGTGCCGCGTGGGCACGTTGGTCGTCGGGAAGCGGCGCTGCACGCATTTCGGGCAACGCAGCTCGTCCGGCGGGCCGTACATCTCTTCGCGCGGCGTTTCCGTGCCGCAGTCCACACAACGGGGCATGAGTCGCCTCCCCTCCACCCTCAGGCCCCAAACTCCTCGCGCGCCAACTTCACCACCAGCATGTACCAGATCACCATCGCGAGCACCCCCACGAAGGTCGTCAGGGTGATGATCATGGCCACGGCCCTCAGCGCGCTGAAACTCGACACGTTTCGGCCGACGATCCCCAGGATGAGGGTCACCACCAGTAGGGCGCCGGAGATCACCCCGAGGCCGATCACGAGGACCTTGGTCCGGGCGGCGAGGTCGTGCTTGTTGAGCGTCAGGGCCTGGGCCCGCAGTGTCAGCGCGTACAGAATCATCCGGGCCAATTCCAGCAGCGAGGCAAACACGGGAACGAGCAGCACGGAGCGAAAGACCAGGAATAGGGCCGGCAGGGCCTCCAGGTTGGTCACCAGGCACTCCCAGCGCACGGCAGGCCCAAACGGGCCGGACGATACCCCGAGGCCCACCAGCGCGAACAGCAGGTGGGCGCCGGCCACAGAAATGGTGGCGATGCCCAAGCCGCGGGCCCCGTTCCCCGTCGGGCCGGCCAGGCCGTAGCCAAAGCCGATCAGAGCCACCACCAAGTTCCCCAGGCCGATCAGGGCGGGAATGGCGTACAGGTCGTAGGGCATCCGACCGGCGAGCCAGGCGATGAGCCACAACAGGATCCAGACACCGAGCGCGCCGATGTACAGCCCGGCGGCGATGAAGTTCAAAAACACCGACGTGCGCAGGCGCATCACTTCCAGGCCACGCGATTTCTTCGACTTCTTCCTCGGCTGGTCTTCTTCCTCGTCCTCGTCGTCCTCACGTTTGCGGCGCTTCTTCCGCGGCCGGTCGTCGTCATCCTCCTCGTCCTCACGGCCGCCCCGCTTCTTCCGGGGGCGGTCCTCGTCCTCCTCGTCGTCATCGGGCTCGCGGCGCTTCTTTCGGGGCCGATTGTCTTCGTCCTCGTCGTCCTCGTCATCGGGCTCACGCCGCTTGTTTCGTGGGCGGTCTTCGGCTTCCTCGTCCTCGCGCTCATGGCGCTTCTTCCGGGGGCGGTCGTCTTCCTCCTCGTCCTCCACCGTCTCGTAGTCGCTCGGCTCGTTCTCGCCGGCGGTGTCCTCGACGATTTCCAGCACGTCTTCCGGCGGGGCGGGGCTCGCCGGCGCCTCGGCCGTGAACTGGTTCTTACACGATGGGCAACGCAGCCTCTTCCCGATCGCGGTATCGGGCACGCGGCCCTTCCATCCGCAGCCGGGACACTCGATCACCCGAGGCATCAGACTTCCTCCTGGCTTCTGCGCCCTGTCTCCCTGGAGACGAACGCGGCAGAGGGCGAGCAATCAATCGACCTTCGTCTTCAGCAACTTCGCCATGCTTTTGACCATCAGCTCCTCGCTCGGCGCCGCCAGCGCCACCGTCGGCTCGTAGCCGCCCTCGAGGTACGCCTTGTTGACCGGAATGTACCCGGGGCCGTCGTCGCCGTAGCCGGCCACGCACACGAAGTCGTCCGGCCGCAGCTCCTGCGCCTTGAGCTGGTACTCGATGAACGGCTCGCCCGGCAAGTGCAGCACCACTGCCTTGCCGAGGTCGAGGCAGGCGAAGTCGATGGGCCGGTCGCGCCGCTTCAGCCACGCCAGCTGGTAGGCACCGTTGTTGCGCTTCGCCGGCTTCTCCTCGGGGTTCTCCAGCGCCTTGCGGCTTTCCTCCTCGCCGAACGACGCCTCCTTGCGCGGCGGCAGCGTCACCGGCTCGACGCGCCACACCCATCCGGTCAAGGCCTGCCGCTCCGTGGCCTTCCACGCGGCCGTCATGCCGTCGAGAATGCGATCGCGCAGCACCGGACGATTCTCCTTGGCCCCATCGTTATACTTGCCGGCTGTGATGTTGCCTGCGCAGCCGGTGAAGTAGACCTGGAACACCTTCGTCTCCTCGCGGCGCTTCTCGCGCGCGAGGCCGCAGAAGTCGCTGCTCACCCGGCCGTCGCCGTAGTAGCTCATCGGGTGCGTGGCGTAGTAGTGCAGTGCCGCCAGCGGCTTGTCGTCGTTCCAGAAGCTCAGCGTGCGCAGCCACGGGTCGATGAGCCCTTCCGGCTCGTCGCGGATTTTCGGGTCCTTGGTGGCGCTGTAGCGCGTGGACTTCCATTTGCCGTCCGGGCCGATGATGCGCCGGTTCGACGCCACGTGTTCGACCTTGCCACGGCCGACGCCGTAGTGTGTGATGAGACTGGTTTTCGCCAGTGCCGCCTTTGCCGCCTCGGCCACCTTGTCCACGGCGCGATCGAAGAACTTCAGGTCGCGCGAAGGCGCCGGCTTGGCCGCCTTCTCGATGAGCTTCTCCGCCTCGGTGTCAGCGAAGGGGGCGTTGTGCGGGTGAACGCACTGGACGGCGACGTTGCCCGTCACCGTGTGCGTCGCCTTCGCCAGCGCCTGCCGCCAGGCCAGGTGGGCGTCGTTGCGGATGCCGCACCAGTCCACGGCGCAGAGGACGACCGGCTCGCCCATGCCGAGCAGGACGACGCCGTGGGCGTAGAGCGGGTCATCGATGGCACGCACCTCCAGGATCCAACCGCCGCAGAGGGGGTGGCCGACCGGCGGGGTCACGTCGGCGGTGAAGGTGGCCAGGTGGAACGTCGGCATGGCTGCTCCTCATCATATCCCCCCTCGCCCCGGTACTCCGGGGAGAGGGGCGAAGAGTGGGTTGTAACGCCTGCGCAAGCCCTTTGGGGGACGGCGGTGTTTATACTGAGAACGACCGCCGCCGCCCGGGCAGGGGGGAGCCGACTCCAGTACAATAAGGATTGAAAGGCGCGGTCAACGTCAATAATTGCTTCGGCCCCTCCCCACGGGTCATCTCCCCGCCGGCGGCGGCCGATGTCAATATCACCAAGGGAAGACAGAGGACAATTCATGCGTACCCGCAGTAATGCATTCCGATTCCTGGCGGCCTGCGGCCTGGCGGCGGCGGCGCTGTTGGCCTGCGACATCAGCGCCCACGCCCAAACGCGCACCGGCAGCACCGGCGGCGGCAGCAGCATGGGCAGCGGCGGCTTTGGCGGCGGCGGTGGCTCCGGCGGCGGCAGCAGTCTTGGCGGCGGCAGCAGTCTTGGCAGCAGCAACGGCTTTGGCAACAACAGCAGCGGACAGTTCTCCTTCGCCGGGGGCTCCTCGCAGAGCTTCGTCGGTGGTTCCGGGTCCGGGTCCACCTTCGTCGGCAGCAGCGGCAGCGGCAGCAGCTTCAGCGGTAGCAGCGGCGGCAGCTTCAGCGGGACCAGTGGGACCGGATCCTACCGCGGCGGCACCAGCAGCCAACTCGGCGGCGTCTCGCCGATGAACGCCTTCGCCTCCAGCTTCGCCGATCCCCTCCAGGGCGGCATGTCCAGCAGTAGCAGCGGCACCGCGACCTTTGGGCAACCCATGTACAGCAACCTGTACTCCACGCCGAGCCAGATTGTCGGCCGCACCACGGGGGGAGGCCTGATGGGCGGTGGCGGCATGGGCACCGCCGGCATCCGTAGCGGCACGGGCAGCGGCATGGGCAGCGCCGGCGGCTCCAGCCAGACCGGTAGCGCCGGTTACGGGGTCTTCTCCCTTCCCCCCGCCGTCGCGAGCGCCGTCGCCAGCACGGCAGCATTCCCCCTTCCTCCCGGGACCCGGGCGACCCCGTTTGTCCCCGGCGCGGCCGCCCGTGCGACGGCTGGCCTGTCGGCCCTCTCGCCGCGCTTGCAAACCGATTTGCAAGACCTCCTCAGCCGCTCCGACCAGGTATCCCCTGCGACCCGCAGCGCTGTTCAGTTCGGCCTCGACGCGCAGGGGACCGTGGTCTTACGCGGCACGGCCGCCAGCGCCTCCGAGGCGCGGGTGGTCGAAAGCCTGATCCGCTTCGCCCCCGGGGTGACCGCCGTCCGCAACGAGATGAACTCCCGCTGACCGGGTTCGAGCGCGGGCCGGGCGGGATGGGAAGGGCCCTCCTATAATGGTGGGGAGACCTTTCCCATCCCGTGAGGCGCGTGCCGCGCATGGCCACCGACACCGTCCCGGCCGTTCCCCCCCGCTGGGAGTTGGCCGCCGAAGCCATTGCCGTCAAGATCCGCTGGTTCGGCCTGCTCGTCGGCTACATCCTCGTCAATGTCGATGACGCCAGCCTCGACCGCCGCTGGGTCCTCAGCGCCATCCTCACCCTCGGCGCCGCCTACACCCTCCTCGACACCTGGTTCAGCTTTCGCGGCCGCGTCTTCCTCGGTCGCTACCCGCTGTCGATCAGCTTGATGGAGTCGCTCTTCATCGGCCTGCTGTGCTACTTCCACACCGGCCTGGAGAGTCCCTTCCGCTACTACTACTTCCTCTCGCTCATCTGCTGCGCCGTCCGCCACCCCTCGCACGTCACCTACGCCACCTGGACGTTGCATTGCGCCAGCTACACGCTGCTCTACCTTGCCCTGCCCCCAGAACAGCACCACCCACTGACACTACTGCTGACCCTCGTGGTGCTGGGGTGGATGACGTGGGCCAGTGACGCGCTGGGCCTCCTGATGAAGCGGATCGGCGCCCACCTGGGCCGTCTGAACGCGGCCCTGCGCGAAACCCAGGCCCAGCTCGAGGCGCGCATTGCCGAGCGGACGCGGGAGTTGCAGGAGGCCCAGGCCCAGATGCTCCACCAGGAAAAGATGGCCGCCTTCGGACTGCTGGCGGCCGGCATCGCCCACGAGGTCGGCAACCCGCTCACCTCGATCAGCTCGCTGGTGCAGATACTGCAGAAGCACGGCGCCGACGCCTACACCGCCGAGAAACTCGCCCTGGTCAGCGGACAGCTCCAGCGCATCCAGACCACACTGCGCGAGCTGATGAACTTCAGCCGCCCCGCCAGCAGCGAGCGCACGCGCTTCGCCCTGGCGGATGTGCTGGACGAGGCGCTGAACATCGCCAAGTACTACAAGCGGACCAAGGGGCGGGTGATCGAACGGCAGGTGCCGGCCGACCTGCCGCCGCT
>Ga0116223_10000606_pt1 | contig 42734 bp, 47 predicted proteins | sample Sb_taG_3_FD_90092 | JGI IMG/M metagenome (GOLD analysis project Ga0116223, IMG submission 90092) | Peat soil microbial communities from Weissenstadt, Germany - Sb_50d_a_PC metaG | ecosystem: Environmental > Terrestrial > Soil > Wetlands > Peat | place: Germany: Weissenstadt | collected 2010-09-21 | reverse complement strand
TTAGTCTAACATACTGAAAATATTGCAGTTTTTCTTTATTCTAAAGAAAAACTGCGACCCGCCGAATTCGCCGGCGCCACCGTCAATGGGGGTGAGTGATCATGAGACGCTTTTGGGATGCCACCTGGGTCGCGGCCGCCATGGTCTTGCTGGCGACGCTGCCGGCCAAGGCGAAAGAATTCTATGTCGGCGAGCCGGTCGTGCAGAACGACATGCAAATCGTTCCGCATTATCTGCTCGGCATCGAAATGGCGCCGATGAGCAAAAGCATGGATATGGGCCCGAACGCCGTTCATCTTGAAGTCGACGTGCACGCCACCAAGGATGAAAAGCACGGCTTCAAAGAGGACGAGTGGATTCCGTACTTGACGATCTCCTACACGATCGAAAAGGTCGGCACTAAATTCAAGAAGACGGGAAAACTTCTGGCGATGACCGCGGGTGACGGGCCGCATTACGCAAACAACGTTGTGCTCATGGGTGATGGCGACTATCGGCTGACGTTCCACTTTGAACCGCCGTCGAAGGCGGGCTTTGTCCGCCACGTCGACAAAGCGACCGGCGTTCCGGATTGGTGGCAGCCATTCTCGGAAAGCTGGACGTTCCACATCCCGGGCAAGGAAGCTTCTGACTGACGACGCCATGATGCGCGCCGCTATTTTTTTATTATTCGCGGTGCTGGCGGCTCCGGGAGCGCCCGCGCGAGCCGACGAGGCCTATGCGGCGACGATTACAATTCGCGATCATCGTTTCGATCCGGCCGAATTGCGCGTGCCGGCCGGCAGGCGGATCGCGGTGACGGTCATAAACACCGATCCGCGTTCGGAGGAGTTCGATTCTGCCGCCCTGAAAGTCGAGAAGGTGATTGCCGGCAAGTCGCAAGGCGTCGTGCACATCAGCCCGCTCAATCCCGGAATATACGAATTCATCGGCGAGTATCACGAGGATACGGCAAAAGGCCGAATGGTCGCCGAATAACGGGCGGACTCGCCACGCTCTGAAGTCATCCGCCGCGAATCTCGGCTCCGCAGCCGAGGTGAAGGAACTTCCGCACGGTGAGGAACGTTGTCGCGCCGGGCGCAGCCTGCCAGCAGTGATAGATTAGGGTAAAATGGCAGGCGAATCGCAGGTGCGATGCATGTCGGGGGACTCAATGCTGGCTATGCCAATCGGGGTTAAGCCCGAAAGGCCGACGGTTCTGGTGGTCGAGGACGAGGTGTTGATCCGATTGTCGATTGCCGACGAGCTGCGCAATCAGGGAATTCACGTCCTCGAGGCATCCAACGCTGACGAAGCATTGACCATTCTCGAGAGAGCCTTGCCTATACAGGTCCTGTTCACGGATATTCGCATGCCCGGCCGGCTGGACGGTCTTGGCCTGAGCAGACTTGCACGCGAACGCTATCCGCGCATCAAGCTGATCCTGACGTCGAGCCACCAATCGCAAGGCTATGCCCGCGATAGCGCCGACGTGTTTGTCTTCAAACCCTATGACCTGAGCGCCGTGGTGCACCAAGTCGAAGCGTTGCTGGCGCAGTTCGGGCTTGAGCCCCAAATCCCGTGAATCCGCCGAGCAAGGCCGGCTGCGGCCTTAGCTTAAGCCCTTTGATCTAACTAGGGAATTCAAGACGCGGCGGTGGTTGCTCAGGCGTGCCAGTCAACCGCGTTTTCCCCGGTTCCTCGTCGCCAAGCCGCCCGCATCCGTCTAAACTGACGTGGGAGCCAACGCTGATCGGGAAGCCAACGGCGGGAGAGTCATGTCCACGTCCCTGATGACGACGCGACGCTTTGCGCCCCTGTTCTGGTGCCAATTCTTCTCGGCCTTTGGCGACAACTTCCTCAAGACCGCACTGGTCTTTCTCATCCTTTTCCAGGTCGGCGGGGCCAATTCTGGGGCCTTGATCACGCTTGCCGGCGCCACGCTGATCGCGCCGTTCTTCTTCCTCTCCGGGCTCGGCGGCGAACTCGCCGACCGCTACGACAAAGCTTTCGTGGCGCAGCGGCTCAAGCTTTTCGAGATCGCCGTCGCCGCGCTCGCGGTCGCGGGCTTTGCTTTCCATTCGATCGCGCTGTTGTTCGTTGCGGTGTTCCTGTACGGCACCATCGCCTCGCTGTTCGGGCCGATCAAATACGGCATCCTTCCCGATCATCTCGCCCGCGCGGAATTGCCGTCCGGCAACGCGCTGGTCGAGGGCGGCACGTTCCTCGCCATCCTGCTGGGCACTATCGTGGCCGGGATCGCGGCGCGGGACGGCGGCAATCCGATCCACTTTGCCTGGCTGATGCTAGTGTCCTCGGTGGCGTGCTGGATCGCGAGCCGGTTCATTCCGCCGACCGGCGAGGGAGCGCCTCACCTCGCCATCAATCGCAATATCTTCGCGTCCACCGGTGCGCTGATCAAATATGTGCGCGCCGAGCCCCGGCTATGGTGGGGCGCGCTGGTGACGAGCTGGTTCTGGCTCGTCGGCGCGCTCGTCTTGTCGCTCCTGCCGCCGCTCGTGACGTTCACCATCGGCGGCAACGAAGGGGTCGTCACCATCTTCCTCACCATCTTCTCGGTGGCGGTGGCGATCGGCTCCGGCCTCGCGGCATGGCTCGCGCATGGGCGCATCATCCTGTTGCCGACGCTGTTCGGCGCCGTGCTGCTGGGCGTGTTCGCGCTCGATCTCGGCTGGACGGCGTCGACGATCGTTCAATCGGCAAGCCCGCTCGGCATTGCCGCCTACTTTGCGTCGCCGCACAGCATTCACGTCGCCGTCGATCTCGCGGGGCTGGCGATCGCGGGCGGACTTTTCATCGTGCCGACCTTCAGCGCGGTACAGGCCTGGGCCGGCGCCGATCACCGCGCCCGCGTCGTCGCCGCCGTCAATGTGCTCAATGCCGCTTTCATGGTCGTCGGCGCCATTATCCTTGCCGTGCTGCAAAAGCTCGGCCTCGGCATACCGATCCTGTTCGCGCTCATCGGGGTCGGTAACTTGGTCGTCGCCGTCCTCATCGCCCGCACCATGCCGGCGAGCTGGCTGAATGATCTTCTTTCGATCATTTTCCGCGCTTTCTTCCGCCTTGAGGTCACGGGGCTGGAGAACGTCGCCAAGGCCGGCGACAACGCCATCATCGCGATGAACCACGTGAGCTTCCTCGACGCGCCGATCGCGATGTCGCTTCTGCCCAAGCGCCCGGTCTTCGCCGTCGACATCGGGATATCGCGGCAATGGTGGATTCAGCCTTTCCTGCCTTTCGTGCGCACCATGGCGCTTGATCCGCTCAAACCGATGGCGATGCGCACCATCATCAATGCGGTGAAAGACGGCAACATGCTGGTGATCTTTCCCGAAGGGCGCATCACGCTGACCGGCAGCCTGATGAAGATCTACGACGGCGCGGCGATGATCGCCGACAAGTCCGACGCCATGGTGGTGCCGGTGCGCATCGAAGGGCCGGAGCGGACGATCTTCAGCCGCTTGAAGAGCACGCAGGTGCGGCGGCGGTGGTTCCCGCAGATCAAGGTGACCATCCTCGAACCGGTGAAGATGAACGTCAATCCGGAGCTGAAGGGGCGGAAGCGGCGCCTGGCCGCGGGCGCGGCGCTGTACGACGTCATGTCCAATCTGATGTTCCGCACGGCGCGCACCGACCGCACGGTGATCGAAGCGGTCATCGCGGCGGCGAAAATCCATGGCGGCAAGTGGCCGGCGATCGAAGACCCGACCAGCGGCCGGCTGACCTACAAGCGGCTGTTGCAAGCGACGCGGATTCTCGGCGCCAAGCTGATGCCGCTTGCGCTCGAAGGGCGCCCGATCGGGGTCATGTTACCGACCTCGAACGGCGGCGCCGTGACCGTGCTGGCGTTGATGTCCGCCGGACGCGTGCCGGCCATGATCAACTTCACCGCGGGAGCCGCCAACGTGCTCGGCGCCTGCCGCGCGGCGCAAGTTGACACCATCCTCACTGCGCATGCCTTCGTGGAAAAGGCGAGACTTGAGAAACTCATTGCCGCGATCGAGAACAAGGTTCGCATCATCTATCTGGAAGACATCCGCAAGACCGTGAGCTTTGCCGACAAGCTGCGCGGCGCGCTGCGGGCGAAAAGGCCGCTGGTCGCGCGCAAACCCGACGATTGGGCCGTCGTCCTGTTCACCTCCGGGACGGAGGGAACCCCCAAGGGGGTTGTTCTCTCCCACCGCAACATCCTGTCGAACGTGGCACAGGCAGAAGCCCGCATCGATTTCGGCCGCGAAGACCGGCTGTTCATGGCGCTGCCGGCATTCCATTCGTTCGGCTTTATGGGCGGCATTGTGTTGCCGCTTATTTCCGGCGTGCCGACCTATCTCTATCCATCGCCGCTGCATTACCGCACCGTGCCGGAATTGGTCTACGGCATCTGTGCAACCTATCTGTTCGGCACGGATACCTTCCTCGCCGGCTATGCGCGCATGGCCAACCCGTACGATTTTCGCTCGTTGCGCTACATCGTCGCCGGCGGCGAGCCGATCAAGGAATCGACCCGCCGGATTTATCTGGAAAAGTTCGGGTTGCGCATTTTGGAAGGCTATGGCGTGACCGAGACGTCGCCGGTGGTGGCGTTCAACACGCCGATGTTCAACAAGTTCGGTACCGTCGGTCGCCTCTTTCCTGGCATGCAGGCAAGAATTGAAAAGGTCGAAGGCGTCGATGAGGGCGCGGGGCGGCTGTTCATCAAAGGCCCGAATGTGATGCTCGGCTATTTGCGCGCCGACAAGCCGGGCGTGCTGGAGCCGCCGCCGGAGGGCTGGTACGACACCGGCGATATCGTCGCCATCGACGATCAAGGCTACATCGCCATCAAGGGCCGGGCCAAGCGCTTCGCCAAGGTCGGCGGCGAGATGATCTCGCTTGCCGCCGTCGAGATGCTCGCGGCCGAGCTGTGGCCGCACTATAACTCGGCGGTGTTGGCGGTTCCCGACGCGCGCAAGGGCGAGCGCCTCATTCTCGTCACCGACAAGCACAGCGCCACCCGCGCCGATTTTCAAGCTTATGCGCGCAGCCAGCACGCCCACGAGCTGATGTTCCCGTCCGAGGTCATCATCGTCGACAAGCTGCCGCTGCTCGGCTCCGGCAAGCCCGATCTGGTGACGCTGCAGAAATTCGTCCAAGAGCAGGCGGCGGCCAAGGCCGCCGCCGCGGAGTGAGCCGGCGCGGGGCGGGCGCCAGATTTCCCGAGTCTCCAGCACCCCGATCGGCCATTGCGCCGGCTTCGCCAAGCGGGCGAGGCTTGAACGGCGTGCTTTACCTCGCGATATGAACGTGGGAAATGAACGCCACCCGCAAGGAAGGATCATGTTTGAATCGTTTAGGAGTTTCGTCTCCGATTTCGTGGGCGGCGAGAAACATCCGAGCCAATTCGTGGAGAACGATTACCGCCTCGCGGCGGTGGCGCTGCTTGTGCACGCCGCCGCCATCGACGGCGATATGTCGCAGCGTGAGCGGGATAAATTGCATTCCGTCGTCAAGCGCCGCTTTAACCTCGACGACGTGCTGGCCGATGAGCTGATCGACAAGGCAACGCAGGCCGAGCATGAAGCCGTCGACCTTTACCACTTTACCAGCCTGCTCAATCGCACGCTCGACGAGGCAGCGCGGGCCCGCGTTATCGAGATGATGTGGGAGATCGTCTATTCCGACGGTCGCCGCGACGAACTGGAAGACAACCTGTTATGGCGCGCAGCCGACTTGCTCGGCGTGTCGCCGCGGGAACGGATCGAGCTGCGGCAACGCATAGAGAGAGAATCGGGCGAAGCCGGCGGCGCATAGGTCACACTCATCGACGGCGCCATTCGTGGCGGCGCATTGCCGCGCCTTGGAATTTACAACCCAACGCGATACCAAACGATGCGCGAGCGAATTCGATTCCTTCGACCATGTCACAGCCGATCCTGATCATTCTGCACCAGGAGCGATCGACCCCGGGCCGGGTCGGCTACGCGTTGGAGCGGCTCGGCTACCAGCTCGACGTGCGCCGCCCGCGCTTCGGCGATCCGCTGCCGCCGACGCTAACCGATCACTCGGCAGCGGTCATTTTTGGCGGCCCGATGAGCGCCAACGATGAGGACGACTTCATCCGCCGGGAGATCGACTGGATCGCTGTACCGCTGAAGGAGGACAGGCCGTTCCTCGGCATTTGCCTTGGCGCGCAGATGTGCGCGCGGGCGCTCGGAGCGCGCGTGTATTTGCATCCCGCGGGCCACGCAGAGATCGGGTATTACCCGATCCGGCCCACCCCGGCCGGCTTGGCGCTCGTCGATCCCTGGCCGGAGCAAGTCTATGAGTGGCACCGCGAAGGCTTCGATTTGCCGGCCGGTTCCGAGCTGCTCGCCGAGGGCGACATGTTCGAGGTGCAGGCCTTCCGACACGGGCGAAGCTACGCGTTACAATTTCACCCGGACGTGACCCACGCCACGATGTATCGGTGGATGGCGCGGGGGCATGATCGCCTGGAAATGCCCGGCGCCAAGCCGCGCACCGCACATTTTGCCGATCGCGCGGTCTACGATTACAGCGCGCGCGCCTGGCTCAGCGTATTTCTTGAACGTTGGATTGCCGGCTAGGTGTGCGGCGGTCCGCTGGATTACTGGCCGGCGGCGAGTTGCTGGGCAAAATAAGCGACCGTCTTGGTGTAGACCTGCGATGCGTTCCATTGCAGCAGGACCTGGAAATTGGCGGTGCCTTCGCCCCAGGGCTGACCGCGCTGCCAGCCATAGCCCTTGAGATAATTGGCGGTGGACGCGAGCACGTCGGGCACGCTGTGAATGAGATCGCGGTGGCCATTGCCGTCATAGTCGACGGCGTATTTGAGATAGGACGACGGCAGGAATTGCGTCTGGCCGATCTCGCCGGCCCAGGCGCCGCGCATGTCGCTTGGGTTCATGTCGCCGCGATCGACAATGCGCAACGCTGCGAGCAACTCGCCGCGAAACTTCTCCGGGCGGCGGCAATCGTAGGCAAGCGACGCCAGCGAGCGAATGGTCGGGAATTTGCCGGAGTTGGCGCCGAAGTCGGTCTCCAGGCCCCAGATGGCGACAATGACCGCGCCGGGCACGCCGAATTGCTGCTCGATCCGGCTGAAGATCGGACCGGATTGCTGGAGGAGGCGTGCGCCGCGCGCGAGCCGCGGCGGCACCATTCGCCCGGAAAATTGCTCGAAGCTCTGGCGAAAAACGCCCTGCGCGTGGTCGCGCGCGATGATTCCCGGGTCGTAGGTCACGCCGGCGAGCGCGGATTGGATCGTGCGCTGCGAGACCTCTTGCGCCGCCGCTTCCTGCTTGAATCCGTCGAGCCAGGCCCCGAAGTCGCCGCCGCAGGGCACCGTCGCCGCAACGGCCGGCGCCGCGAAGCCAAGCCACAGCGCCGCAAAGCAAAGCTTAAGGGTTATCGGTCGCATAACGGGTCGTTCCTCGTGATCCCGCAATAAATCAGCGCCTTTAAGTCGCGAATATGATGCGGCGGCGGCGCCGGATATTCCAGGGTCTTCTGCGGAAACGCGGAAGCCATTGACACCTCGGGTCCCCGGCCCTAAATGGCCCGAACTCGCCAAAAGCCGGCGCTTAGGGGCCCGGCGGCAGTCATGGCGGGGCCGTAGCTCAGTTGGGAGAGCGCCTCGTTCGCAATGAGGAGGTCAGGGGTTCAACTCCCCTCGGCTCCACCAGTCCAAGGTTCGCTCGTCCTCACTCGCGAAAGCCACCCATGCGCGCCCTTTTCCTTGTCATCGATCTTGCCCTCGAACTCTACATCTGGATCGTGATTGCGGCGGCAATCTTCTCCTGGCTGATCGCGTTCCACGTCGTCAATACGCGCAACCAGGTCGTCGCCATGATCGGCGAATTTCTCTACCGCATTACCGAGCCTGCACTGCGCCCGATCCGCAACCTGTTGCCGAATCTGGGCGGCATCGATGTGTCGCCGGTCGTGCTGTTCCTGATTATCATCTTTATCCGTTACGTGATCGCGCTTTACATCCTGCCAAACGTCTATTGAGAGCCGTGCCTCATCAGGTGCCGTGGAAGGCGGTGCCGCAAGGCGTCGTCATCGACGTGCGTCTCACGCCGCGCGGCGGCCGCGACGCCATCGAAGGGGTCGAGCGCGGTGCCGATGGCCGCTCCGTGCTCAAGGCGCGGGTGCGCGCTGCACCTTCCGATGGAGAAGCAAACGCGGCGCTCTGCCGCCTTATTGCCGAGGCGCTGCGCATTGCTCCTCGTCAGGTGGAGCTTGCAAGCGGGGCGGCCTCGCGCGTGAAGCGAATTCGGGTTGCGGGTGATGCCGCGGCACTGGTCGCGGCGCTGGGACAATGGCTCAAGACCGGCTGAGGTTCAGCTGTTCCAGCCGAAGGCAACCTTGTCGAGGACGCGCGTGCCGAATTTTTCCGACGAGCGGGCGACGGTCTTGCCGCTGAGCGCGCGGTAGAACTCCACGGCGGTGTCGTTCTCCGACAACGCCCAGACGATCAGCGATTTCAATCCGCTTTGCGCCAGATCGCGGCGCGCGGCGGTAAACAGCCGGCGGCCGAAACCCACTCCCTGGAATTCCGGCCGCAGATATAGCTCGTAGATCTCGCCGTCGTAATGCAGGCTGCGCGCGCGGTTGCGTCCGTAGTTGGTATAGCCGGCGATCTTGTCGCCGAACTGCAGGAGCGCAATGCGGCTGCCCTTGCGGATGGCTGAGTCCCACCATGCCGGGCCGCGGCGGTTGATCAGCCGGTCCAATTCGGTGCCGGGGATGATGCCCTGATATGCGGTCCGCCATGCCTCATCGTGAGCATCCGCAACCGCGCCGGCATCGTACGGCTTGGCGCGACGGATTTCGATGAGGACGGTGCTCATGGCGTAATCAAAGCAAGCGATTCAGCGGCCTTCAAGTCCCGCGTTTGCCGATCCGATACCGATGTGGATTATTAGCGGAATGGTGCCCCCGGCGCCATCATCGGGCGGCAAAAAACGCAAGCCTGAGCGCAATCTGAGGAGCTGTTGCCCGAGCGACACGGTTGGCTGATATTTTGCGCGCACCCGCAGGTATCGAGAGTTCTGCCGCGCCTGCGGTTCCTCCCGCGCGGTTATGCGCGACCGGGCATGACGTTGCCGGGGATCGCCTACACCCGCTCGGCTTCCTTGCGCCGCTCGTCCTTCTTGCGCTCGTTGGGATCGAGCAGCTTCTTGCGCAGACGGATCGATTTCGGCGTCACTTCGACCAGCTCGTCGTCCTCGATATAGGCGAGCGCCTTCTCCAGCGTCATGCGGATCGGCGGGGTCAGGCGGATGGCCTCGTCCTTGGAATGGGTGCGGATGTTGGTCAGCTTTTTGCCCTTGAGCACGTTGACCTCGAGATCGTTGCCGCGGGTATGCTCGCCGACGATCATGCCGCGGTAGACCTTCCAGCCCGGCTCGATCATCATCGGACCGCGGTCTTCCAGATTCCACATGGCGTAGGCGACGGCTTCACCCTGATCGGTCGAGATCAGGACCCCGTTGCGCCGGCCCTCGATATCTCCCCGGTGCGCCCCGTAAGCGTGAAAAATGCGGTTCATGACCGCGGTGCCGCGCGTATCGGTCAACAGCTCACCATTATAGCCGATGAGGCCGCGCGTCGGCGCGTAAAAGACGAGCCGCACGCGGCCGCCGCCGGAAGGCCGCATCTCCACCAGCTCGGCTTTGCGCTCGGCAAGTTTCTGCACCACCACGCCGGCGTGTTGTTCGTCGACGTCGATCAGGACTTCCTCGATCGGCTCGAGCAATTCGCCCGAAGGCCCGTACTGAAACAGGACCTTAGGCCGCGATACCGAGAGCTCGAACCCTTCGCGCCGCATGGTCTCGATCAGAATGCCGAGCTGCAATTCGCCGCGGCCGGCAACCTCCATGGAATCCTTTTCCGTAGACTCGGAAATCCGTAGCGCGACGTTGCCCTCCGCCTCGCGCAGCAGCCGCTCGCGGATGACGCGGCTTTGCACTTTGTCGCCCTCAGTGCCGGCGAGCGGCGAATCATTGATGCGGAACGTCATCGCCAATGTCGGCGGGTCGATCGGCTGCGCCGGCAACGGCTCGGTCACTTCGGGGGCGCACAGTGTATGCGAGACCGTCGCCTCGGGCAGGCCGGCAATGGAGACGATGTCGCCGGCGAATCCCTCCTCGATCGGCATCCGCTCCAGCCCGCGAAAGGCAAGCACCTTGGTCGCGCGCCCCTCCTCGACGATGTTGCCATGGGGGTCGAGCACCTTGATCGTCTGGTTCGGCTTTACCGAGCCCGAGGAAATGCGTCCGGTGACGATGCGGCCGAGATAGGGATTGGCTTCGAGGATTGTTCCCAGCATGCGGAAGGGGCCCTCCTCGACCACGGGCGACGCCACGTGGCGCAGCACGAGATCAAACAGCGGCGCCATGCCCTTGTCCTTGGGTCCCGCAGGGTCGGAAGCCATCCAGCCCTGCTTGGCCGAACCGTAGAGCAGCGGGAAATCGAGCTGCGCCTCGGTCGCATCGAGCGCGGCGAACAAGTCGAAGACTTCGTTGGCGACTTCCCTCGGCCGGGCGTCCGGCCGATCGACCTTGTTGATGATGACGATCGGCTTGAGCCCGACCTTGAGCGCCTTGATGACGACGAACTTGGTCTGCGGCAGCGGGCCCTCGGCGGCATCGACCAGCACCAGCGCGCCGTCCACCATGCCGAGGATGCGTTCGACCTCGCCGCCGAAATCGGCGTGGCCCGGCGTATCGACGATATTGATGCGGGTGTCCTGCCACAGGATCGACGTGACCTTCGACAGGATGGTGATTCCCCGCTCGCGTTCGAGGTCGCTGGAGTCGAGCGCCCGCTCGGCAACGCGCTGATTCTCGCGGAAGGACCCCGCTTGCTGCAACAGCCGATCGACCAGCGTAGTCTTGCCGTGGTCGACATGGGCAATGATGGCAATGTTGCGCAGCTTCATGGGGGCGGTGTTAAATCGTTACGGGCCCCGAGGGGCCCGCGATGTCGTATATAGTCAGCCGCGGGTGCTTCGCAATGCGGGTCGTCGTTGAATGAATGTGGTAGGGTAAAGCTAACAGCCGCTGCTGAGTTCCGGGGGACGCGGACGCGGCGGGCAAATCGGAGCGGGGTTTCTTTGCGTTTTGCGCTTTCCACCTCCAGCACGCGCCGGATTCTCTGCGTATTCCCGGCCTATGCGCCCTCCTTCGGGACGTTCTCGCACGCTTATCATTTGTTCGGTCGGGTACGGGCTTTCATGCCGCCGCAGGGCCTACTGCTGATTGCAGCCTATATGCCGGCGCATTGGCCGGTACGCTTTGTCGATGAGAACATCCGGCCGGCAAGCGACGCCGATTTCGCCTGGGCGGACGTTGTCCTGGTGAGCGGCATGCACATCCAGGCGCCGCAGATTCACGACATCGCCCGCCGCGCCAAGGCCGCCGGCAAGGTCACTGCGCTCGGCGGCCCCTCGGTATCCAGCGCGCCGGAAATGTATCCGGACTTCGACTACCTCCACGTTGGCGAGCTTGGCGACAGTACGGATGGGCTCATTGCCCGTCTCGACGAGAGCTGCGCGGCGCCGGCCCAGCAAGTGCGATTTGAAACCGGTGAGCGGCTGCCGCTCTCCGATTTCCCGGTGCCGGCCTACCATCTCATCAGGCTCGATCGCTATCTGCTCGGCTCGATCCAGTTCTCCAGCGGCTGTCCATACCGTTGCGAGTTCTGCGACATTCCGGCGCTTTACGGCCGGCAGCCGCGGCTGAAGACGCCCGAGCAGTTAACCGCCGAGCTTGACGCCATGATGGCGCAGGGCAGTTATCCGACCTTCATCTATTTCGTCGACGACAACTTCATCGGCAACAAGAAGGCGACCCGCGAAATGCTGCCGCATCTGATCGAGTGGCAGAAGAAGCGCGGGCACCCGTTAAGATTCGGCTGCGAGGCGACGCTCAATCTTGCCAAGCAAACCGAAGTCCTTTCGCTCATGCGGGCGGCGGAATTCCAGACCGTGTTCGTCGGCATCGAAACGCCGGAAGTCGATGCGCTCAAGCACATGCGCAAGGAACAGAACGCCACGCTGCCGATGCTGGAGGCGATTAACACGCTCAACAGCTACGGGCTGGAGGTGACGTCCGGAATCATTCTTGGGCTCGATACCGACAGCGCGGACACCGAGGCGCGGTTGAAAGCATTCATCGATGCTTCCAATGTGCCGATCCTCACCATCAATTTGTTACAGGCGCTGCCGAAGACGCCGTTGTGGGATCGGCTCAAACGCGACGGCCGCGTGGTCGCCGACGACACCGGCCTCGAAAGCAACGTTGTGTTCCTGCGCCCTTATGATGAGGTAGTGGCGACCTGGCGGCGCGCGATCGCGCATGCTTACGCGCTGGAACGGCTATTCCAGCGCTTCCTGCACCAGGTCGAGGCCACCTACGTCAACCGGTTGGTCGGTCCGGTACACGGCAAGCTTACCTGGAACAATCTCAGCCTTGCGCTCGTGCTCGCCTTCAACATCGCGTGGCGGATCGGTGTCTTCGCCGATTATCGCCGCTGGTTCTGGAAGGCGGTGTTGCCGGCGCTGCGCCGCGGCCAGATCGACGCCGCTTTCAGCATGGGCGTGGTCGGCCACCACATGATCACGTTCTCGCGCGAAGCGTTGCGGGGCGAGCAAAACGCCTCGTTCTATTCGGCGCAATCGCGCCGCGCCATGAGCATGGCGAAGCCGCCGGAGGCCACCTTCACCAAGATGCGGAAGTCGCGCTGAAATCTACGCGGCTGCGGCCTTGGTGCCGGCTTTACTTCCGGCGCCGTTCTCGACGAGAATCGCGCGCCGCGCGGCGATGGCGAAGCGAACCTGGTCGAGCGCGAGCGAGAACGACATCTGCACCGCCTGATCGTATTCTTCATGCTCGGTTTGATGGATGATGGCGATCACCAAGTGGTCGACATCGATCTGCATCTGATCGAGCACCTCCAGCGACGGCGCGGTATGCGCCTTGCGCACCAGATCCAGTAGACGCTGCAACAGCCGCAGCCGCCGCGTGCGGCCGTTGTTGTGGAAATAGCTGGCCACGCCGGCGATCGCCGATCCGAAGATCGGGAAAATCAGCAGGCCATAGAAGATGTCGTCGCCGTATTTATCAAAAAACGATTTTTGATCGTCGTTCAGATAAGCAAGTGCTCCGGAATGCACCAGCGCGGCCGCATCCTTGTCGGTCGACGGCGCTTCGATCTTGATCTCGCCGGGCATGCCAGCCGCCAGCGCCAGTCGCGAGGAATAGATCAGCTTCGCCAGCGTGCCGACAGCCTCATGGCTGAACGATTTTCGCGCGACGAGATATTCGGGAAAGCTCAGGGTCGTCAGCGTGTCGTCGGGCATCGGCGGATTGCCGCCGAAAGTCCCGGCGTCGATATCGGCGGAATCGAAAGCGGGGATACGCTTGGCGATGCCTTCCGCCTGATCGATGGGGATGAAGCTCGGCGCTTGGCCGTTTCGCGAAGCCGCCGCAACGGCGTCGCTGATGGCTTGCCCGGTGGCCGAGCCGGCGACGAAAATCGCATCGATCTGATCATTCCTGACGGCCTCCGCCAGGTTCTTCGGATCGATCAACGAAACCTGCACCTGGTCGGCGGCGACGCCGTAATGATTGAGGACGATGTTGAGTAAATCCCTCGTCGCGACGCTTCCGGTCACGATGCCAACACGGTGGCCGACGAGTTTCGTGACTTTGTCCAGCTTATTCATGGCGCCGGCATCCGCATTATCGGTGTCGTCGCTGCTGCCGTCGTCGGCGTCCGCATCCTCGCTTTTGGTGGCCTTTGCCGTCTTGTCGCTCTTGGTATTCTTGGCGGTCTTGGTGCTATGGGCGCTTTTGCCGTGCTTTACCGTTTTGGCGGCGGCTGCGCCCTTGGCGGCTTTGGCTTCCTTGCCGGGTTTTTCCTTCTTTTCGGGGACGCTTGCTTCCTTTTTCTCCGGAGCGCTTGCCTCTTTCTTTGCAGAGGTTGCCGCTGGCGCCGGCACGATCAGCGCCATCACATTCTGCCGCATGACGGCGATGACCGGCCAATCCGCCGCGTTGCCGACCGTGCTGGGCAAAATCGCCAGATCGGCCTTGGCGTCGCGCAGCGCCTGCGCGCTTTCCTTCGGACCGCCGGTGCCAACAAGCTGCAGCCGGACTTTGTCGCGGTCGTCGGCGAGCTTTTGCGTCAGGACGTGAACAAGCTCGACATTGGCACTGCCGGAAGGACCGGCGGCGATCCGCATGACGGTCGGCGCGGTCATCAAATAGAATGCCGCCCACACGCCGCCGCCAAGGACGATGCTGCCCAGAACGGTCACGAGCCAGGTGTGACGGAGAAACATTCTGACCCGGCTGCGGACGATGTGTTCGAGCGACTCCATGCTCATGGGTCGGGCCGATGTGTGGGCCGCCGCCGCATCCGTCTTTTTGCCGCGGCCGAAATTCCAGGCAAGCCACAGCTTCATGGTCATCGACGGTTGTCGTGGTACTTGCGGAGGCATGGTTAATCTTACCACGGCCCGGGAGTTTTGCCGCAACGGTGTCGCGGATTTGCCGTCCAACAATCGCCTTGGTTAATCGCGGCGAGAGGCAAAATTTTGTCCGTCACGATAAGTCCTTCCGCAACATCCGGCTTGCCAGCCTTGCCTGCTAAGCCGCGCTGCGGCCGGCCGATCCCCATGGCCCAAACCGCACGCCGGTCGGCAGCGCCTGGTGCAGCATGAGCATTTCGCCGATGGTTTCCGACGTTACCAGACCGACCAAACGCTCCGATGCATCGACGACCGCCACGGCCGGCACGGACTTTTCCTGGAGCAGCCGGAAGGCTTCGTCGAGGCAGCGATCTTTGCTCATCGTGGGGATGTGGGCGGTCATGGCGTCGGCTACACGTGCGTCCGGACCGCGCTGCTTGAGCGCGCGGACGATGTCGTTGCGGCCCAATATGCCGAGCGGCCGGCCGCTGCCGTCCACCACCGGAAATTCGCTCTGACTGGTGTGCAAGAGAGTCTCGATCGCGGCGTCGATATGCTCGTCGGGCGTCAACGTCGCGTACTGCGTCACCATCGCGGCGGTCACCGGCACGCCGTGCGACATGGCGCGGGTCGCCACGAGATGCGCTTCCGCGGACGCGGCGAGGTGGACGAAGATGGCGATGAAGATCAAAAGCGGATTGCCGAACAGGCCGAAGAAGCCGAGCGCGAATGCGACCCACTGCCCGATCATGGCGGCAACTTCGGTGGCGTGGACGTAGCCGAGCCGGGTGGCGAGCAGCGCGCGCAGCACGCGCCCGCCGTCCATCGGAAACGCGGGGATCAGATTGAACAGCGCGAGGAACAGATTAACCAGCGCGAGCCGGTCGATCATGCTCACGTCGGCATTGCCGATCACGGCAAGGCGGTCGGCCGAAAGATTCGCGCCGCCGATGAATACCAGCGCGAGCCCGATGACCACGTTGACCAAGGGCCCGGCGATGGCGATGAGGAATTCCTGGCTCGGCTGTTCCGGTATGCGTTCGAGCCGCGAAACGCCGCCGATCGGCAGCAGGATCACGTCGGGGGTCCGGATGCCGAAAGCGCGCGCGGTGAAGATATGGCCGAATTCGTGCAGCAGCACGCACAGGAACAGGAGCACGATGAACAAGAGGCTGCTCCAGGCCACCTGCGGCCCCCCGGAAAGGTATTGCACGCCGAAAATCCAGGCGAGCAGCAGGAGGAAGGTCACATGGATGCGCACGGCGGTGCCGGCGACCGATCCGATGTTCAAAGACCAGCCCATGGAAGCCTCCTGGAAGCTCGCGTCTTACCGTATGGCTTGCTAGCTAGTAATCTTGCCGCATATTTGCGAGGCCGGCACCGCCAACAGGGAGTTCGAAATATGGCCCAGAAGCTTTCCGGCGAGGCTCGCAGTCGCGCGCTCGCCCGGCTCAAGGGCTGGAGCGAGGTCAAGGGCCGCGACGCGATCAGCAAGAAATTCGTGTTCGCGGACTTCAACGAGGCCTTCGGCTTCATGACTCGCGTCGCTTTGACGGCGGAGAAACTCGACCATCATCCGGAATGGTCTAACATCTACAAGACCGTCGAGGTAACGTTGTCGACGCACGATGCCGGCGGGTTGACCGAGCTCGACATCAAGCTCGCCGAGGCGATGGATAAATTCGCCGGCTGAAAATCGACCCCTGCGCAAGCGCTTGGTCTTGCCTTGCGGCTGCCGCCTTTGGGAACCACTTTCGGCGACGGCCTGATTCCTGGAGAGCGACGCATGCAATTTGGTCAAACAGCCGCTTCTTGGTCGGATGTCGAAAGCCTGGTCCGGCGCATCGCCGCGAACGAGCAGGATCTGCAACGGCGCTTCTGGCGCAAGCTGCGGCGGCTGGCGGCGAAACTGCCCTTCGCCGAGGATTTGATCGCCGCGCATTATTGCGCTTTCGACCGGCGGACCCCGCTGCATGTCAAGGCTGCGCTGGTCGGCGCGCTTGCCTATTTCGTGCTGCCGGCGGACGTCATCCCCGATGTCCTGCCGGTGATCGGCTACACCGACGATGCCGCGGTGCTTGCCGCCGCCCTCAAGCTCGTCGCCTCCCACATCACGCCTGACCATCGCGAGGCGGCGCAGCGCACGCTCTCGCACATGCGGGGCGGATAATTCGTTCTGCCCCCGCTGCGCAGGGTACGAAAAAGCATGATCAGGGCCGCAGCACGATCTTGCCCATGACCTTGCGCTCGGCGATGGCCTTCAGCGCAGCGGGGGCCTCGGCCAGCGGATAGATCGCGTGCACGTGCGCGCTGAGCTTGCCCTCGGCACACCAGCGGGCGATGTCGGCCATCAATGCCCGCTGCCGCTCAGGCTCGCGCAAAGTCCAGGCGCCCCAAAGCACGCCGCGAATATCGCAGCTTTTGAGCAGCACCAGGTTGAGCGGGAGCTTCGGAATCTCGCCGGCGGCAAAGCCGATCACCAGATGGCGCCCCTCCCAGCCGAGCGATCGCATGGCGGGCTCCGCATAGGCGCCGCCGACCGGATCGTAGACCACGTCGACGCCGTGGGCGCCGCCGAGCTGCTTGAGTGCGTCGCGCAGGTCTTCGCTGGCGTAATTCACCGTTTCGTCGGCCCCGTGCGCACGGGCGAATTCGAGCTTTTCGGCGGACGAGGCGCAGGCGATGACGCGCGCGCCCATGATCTTGCCGATCTCGATTGCGGCGAGCCCGGTGCCGCCGGAGGCGCCAAGCACCACGAGCGTTTCGCCGGGTTTGAGCCCGCCGCGCTCGCGAAGCCCATAGAGGGTGGTCGAATAGGTCACGGTGAGGCCGGCGGCACGCTCGAAATCGAGCTTGTCGGAAATCTTCACGAGTTGCTTGGTGGGAGCGGCAAGGTATTCGCATGCCGCGCCCCAGCCGGTCGAACCCATCACGCGATCGCCCGGAGCCACATCGCGCACGCCTTCGCCGACGCTCTCGACGACGCCGGCGAATTCCGACGCGGGCGAGAACGGAAACGGCGGTCTGTGCTGGTATTTGCCGGCGATGATCAGCGTATCGAAGAAGTTGAGCGCGGCGGCTTTGACCCGCACCACCGCCTCGCCGGGTCCGGCGACGGGCGGGTCGACGTCACCGAGCACGAGGTCGTCGGGCCCGCCAAAATGGGTGCAGAGGACTGCTTTCATGGGATTCTCGTCATTCCGGGCCGGCGGGCTTAAGCGCGCGCCTCAGAACGACAAACCTACGTTGTGGTCACGCCGGCCTCAAGCAGCAAGCGGCGCAAACAGGCGAACGCGAGCCGCAGCCGCGATTTCACCGTGCCGAGTGGCAGGTCGAGTCTTCGCGCAATGGTGCTGTGGGACAGTCCTTCGAAGAAAGCGAGCCGCACGAGCGTGAATTGTTCGCGCGGCAAGGCGTCGAGCGCGACGCGCATGCGGCGTTCGCGTTGGGCGGCGTCCACGCAATCGTCGCTGCTTTCGGCGGGGTCGGCAATGGCGTGAAAATCCTCGGCGGCAACAACGAATTCGCGGCTGCGCCGCTTGACGTCGATCCGACGGTTGCGGGCGATCTGTTGCACCCAGGTGCTGGCCGCGGATTTGCGCGGATCGTAGAGGTGCGCCTTGCGCCAGATTGTTTCCATCACGTCCTGGGCCAAATCCTCCACCGCGACGTGACTGACGCCGAGGCGAACCAGTTGCGCCCGCACGCGCGGCCGAAAATGATCGAACAGGACCAAGAACGCCTTGCCGTCGCGGCGCGCGCCCACCGCGATCAGGAGATCGTCGAGTTCATCCGTCCTCGCCCGTAAGCCGTTTCGGGGATTGCAGGGATCGTCGATCCAGGACGTCAGATGCACGGCACGCTTCCGTCGTAACGCCGCGCGGCGGGTGCATCGCCCGGATGCAAGATCGGATGCAGGACCGATGCAAGACAGGCCCGCGTGCCGGCGACTGTCGGCAGTATCCGGCCTTCAGCGGTAGCCGGATGTGCTGGCCGTCACGTTTTGCCGTCGGGTGCTTGCGATTGACCGGCTCCCAGGGCCGCCCACGCCATGCGAATCCGTTCCCTCCCCGCCGGAAATGGGTTAAACTTGAAGGGTTTGGATTTAAGCTGACGCCGTAACCGGGCGAGGGCCGATGCATAACAATCGACGCGGGAGGCTTGTCACTGCGCTCGTTGTTGCGGGCGCTTTCGCGGTCCCCGCATTGGCCCAGCAGCCGCCCGATTCTGCGCCGCCCGCAGTTCTGGCTCCAGCGGCTCCCGCGCCCGCCGCTAAAAAACCTCCCAAGCACAATCATGCGGCTGCGAGCGCCGAGCCGGCTGCGGCCGTGGCCGGCGGGGTCAAGCCGACGCTCCTTGGCCAATTCGGCGACTGGGGGGCGTACACCGCCTCTCCCGGCGGCAAGAAAATCTGCTTTGCCATCGCCAAGCCGTCCACCTCGGAGACCATCCCGCCCAACCGGCCTCGCAATCCGTCCTACATGTTCATTTCCTCGCGGCCGGCGGACAAGGTGAGCAACGAGATGTCGATCATCATCGGCTATCCGTTCAAGCCGAGTTCGGACGCGACCGTGGCGGTCGGCTCGAACACGTTTGCGCTCTACACCCAGCAGGACGGCGCCTGGATCAAGAACGCGGCTGAAGAGGCCCATCTGCTCGAGGTCATGCGCGCGGCGCAGAGCGCGGTGGTGAAGGGTACGTCGGCGAAAGGTACGCGCACGAGCGACGTCTTCTCCCTCAAAGGCTTCGGCCAAGCCCTCGATCGCGCTGCCCAGGACTGCAAATAAAGGGATCACTGCCGCGGGCGCGGTGGTTTGCGCCTATCGGGAGGGCCAAGGCCGCCCCATCTATGCCTGAACCCTTTTCTCATTCGGGTCGACCATGACTGCTTCGCTTTCCGTTACCCAGCCGGACGCCGTTGCGGCGGCCTCGGCCATCGAAAAGCGGCCGCTCGAGCGCTACGTCGCGCCGGCGAAGCCTTCGCTTGTCGGTCTCTCGCGCGCCGCTCTCGCCGAGGCTTTGGGCACCGCCGGCGTGCCGGAACGGCAGCGGCGGATGCGCGTCCAGCAGATCTGGCACTGGCTGTATGTCCGTGGCGCGCAGGACTTCGATGCCATGACCACCTTGTCGAAGGAGCTTCGCACCGCATTGGCCGAACGCTTCACGCTGGCGCGCCCGGAAATCGCCGCCGAGCAAATCTCCGTCGACGGCACGCGCAAGTGGCTGATCCGCCTGCCGGGCGAACTCGCCGACCGGCCGCATGAGGTGGAGTGCGTGTATATTCCGGAAACCGATCGCGGCACGCTCTGCATTTCCAGCCAGGTCGGTTGCACGCTCAATTGCACCTTTTGCCATACCGGCACGCAGCGCCTTGTGCGCAATCTCACGGCCGGCGAGATCGTCGGTCAGGTCGTGCTGGCGCGCGACCGGCTGGAGGACTGGCGTACGGCGCCGACCGGCACCGAGCCGGAGAAGCGCCTCGTCTCCAACGTGGTGATGATGGGGATGGGCGAGCCGCTCTACAATTTCGAGGCGGTGCGCGACGGCCTCAATGTCGTGGCCGACGGCGAGGGTCTGAGCATTTCCAAGCGGCGGATCACGTTATCGACTTCGGGCGTGGTGCCGAATATCGCGCGCGCCGGCGATGAGATCGGCGTCATGCTGGCGGTTTCGCTGCACGCCGTCACCGACGAATTGCGCAACCACCTGGTGCCGCTCAACCGCAAATATCCGCTGCGCGATTTGCTCGACGCCTGCCGGCATTATCCCGGGCTCTCCAATGCGCGGCGCATCACCTTCGAATACGTCATGCTCAAAGGCATCAATGATTCGCTTACAGAAGCGCGCGCGCTGGTGCGCCTGGTCAAGGGCATTCCCGCCAAGATCAATCTCATCCCGTTCAATCCCTGGCCGGGCAGCAAATATGAATGCTCGGACTGGGAGCAGATCGAGAAATTCTCCGAGATCGTCTTCGACGCCGGCTACGCCTCGCCGGTGCGCACCCCGCGCGGCCGCGACATCCTCGCCGCCTGCGGCCAGCTCAAGAGCGCGAGCGAAAAGATTTCCGCGCGTGAGCGGTTGGCGCTGCGTGCCATGGCGATGACCGATTGACGCGCTTCATGAGCGTCATCCTCCGTCTGATGGCGATTTTTCTTGCCTACATTCTGGCCTGCATTACCGCTTCGCTGGTGCTCACCATCGGCACGCTGACCCCGCATTGGGACGATCTGGCGTCGCTCGGCCTGCAATCGGCGGCGGTGTGGGTCGTCGTCGCGGTCGGCGCGGCGATCATCGGAGCGGTTGCCATGTTGCCGACACTGTTGATTGTTGCGCTGGCCGAGGGCTTCGCCTGGCGATCTGTCATCCTCTATGGGGCGCTTGGCGGTGTGCTGGCGCTCGCGCTGTGCTACGGCATGGGCTTCGCCGGTTACATCGGTGAGCCCGATAGCTTCCTGGCGCGTGAGCGCGAGGTGCTAGCCGCCGCCGGTATCGCCGGCGGCCTCGTTTATTGGCTGTTTGCCGGCCGCCGGGCCGGCGCGTGGAAGTGAGCGCAAGGTAAGCTGATGAACCGGACCGGGCTTGCCGTCGCGCTCGCTATTGCCGTGGTGGTCGGCGGCGTTTTCGCGCTTTATCCGCAATGGGATCTCAACATCGCCGCCTTGTTCTACGATCCGGCGACCCACAGATTCCGGGCCTGGGGCACGATCTGGATGGACCATGCGCGCGACGCGGGAAGCCTGCTCATCACCCTCCTTGCGGCGCCGGCCTTTTTAGCCATCCTCGGCAAACTCGTCATGCCGCGGCGGCGCATGCTGATTCCCGGCCGCGCCGTGGTGTTCCTGATCATCACCTTGGCGCTCGGGCCGGGTCTCCTCGCCAACAAGATTTTAAAGGATCATTGGGCGCGGATGCGGCCGGAGGACATTATGCAGCTCGGCGGCACGCGCGCCTTCACACCGTGGTGGGATCCGCGCGGTCCGTGCCAGGAGAATTGCTCGTTCATTGCCGGCGAGCCCTCGGGCGCGTTCTGGACGCTCGCCCCGGCGGCGCTCGTACCGCCGCAATGGCGGCCGCTCGCCTATGGCGGCGCCCTCTTGTTCGGCGCGGGGATGGGCGCCTTGCGCATGGCCGGCGGCGCGCATTTCTTCACCGATGTGGTGTTTGCCGGCATATTCATGTTCCTGCTGATCTGGATTTTCCACGGCCTGATCTATCGCTGGCGGTTGACGCGGCTATCGGATGAGACCATCGAGCGGCCGCTCCAACGGTCGGGCGAGATGCTTGCGGCGCTCCTGCGGCGATTGACCGGGCGCAAAAGCCTGTGAAGCCGCGCTTGCGTCGGACCCGCGTGCGCCTATAGTCCGCGCGGTTTTCGGGGGTTTGCCCGGCACGTGGTTTTTTCCAATATCGAAGAGCTGCAATGTCAAAGGGTGACGTGAAGAAAGTCGTGCTGGCCTATTCCGGGGGTCTCGACACGTCGATCATCCTGAAGTGGCTGCAGACCACTTATGGCTGTGAAGTCGTCACTTTCACCGCCGATCTCGGGCAGGGCGAGGAGCTCGAACTGGCGCGGAAGAAGGCGCTGATGCTCGGCATCAAGCCGCAAAATATTTTCATCGAGGATTTGCGCGAAGAATTCGTGCGCGACTACGTCTTCCCGATGTTTCGCGCCAACGCGCTCTATGAGGGCCAGTATCTGCTCGGCACCGCGATCGCGCGGCCGCTGATCGCCAAGAAGCAGATCGAGATCGCGGAGAAAGTCGGCGCCGACGCCGTCGCCCATGGCGCGACCGGAAAGGGCAACGACCAGGTGCGCTTCGAGCTCGCCTATTATGCGCTCAAGCCCGACGTGAAAGTCATCGCGCCCTGGCGCGAATGGCAGTTCAAATCGCGCGAGGCTTTGCTCGCCTTTGCCGAAAAAAATCAGATTCCCGTCGCCAAGGACAAACGGGGCGAGGCGCCGTTTTCGACCGACGCCAACCTCCTGCACACCTCCTCCGAGGGCAAGGTGCTGGAAAATCCCGGCGAAGAAGTGCCGGACTATGTTTATTCCCGCACTGACGATCCCGCGGCGGCGCCCGACAAGCCCGAACACGTCACCATCGATTTCGAGCGTGGCGATCCGGTTGCCATCGGCGGCAAAAAAATGTCGCCCGCCGCGCTCCTCGCCGCGCTCAACGCGCTGGGCAGGCGCCACGGTATCGGCCGCGTCGATCTGGTTGAGAACCGTTTCGTCGGCATGAAATCGCGCGGCATGTATGAGACGCCGGGCGGCACCATCCTGCTTGCGTCCCATCGCGGCATCGAATCGATCACGCTCGATCGCGGCGCTGCGCATCTGAAGGACGAACTGATGCCGAAATATGCCGAGCTGATCTACTACGGCTTCTGGTTCTCGCCTGAGCGCGAAATGATGCAAGCGGCGATCGACAAGAGCCAGGAATTCGTCACCGGCCGGGTGCGGCTCAAGCTCTACAAGGGCAATGCCGTCGTGGTGGGGCGCGAGAGCAAATATTCGCTCTACGACCAGGATCTGGTGACCTTCGAAGACGGCAAGGTCGCCTACGACCAGCGCGACGCCGAAGGCTTTATCCGGCTGAACGCGCTACGGCTACGCACGCTCGGGCAGCGGAAGCGGAAGCTGAAATTGTAGGTAAGCCGCCCCAACATTTTCGTCATGGCCGGGCTTGACCCGGCCATCCACCTTGCAGCCGCCAAAGATGGATCACCGGGTCACGGCGCTTCGCGCCGGCCCGGTGATGATGCCGGCGCTACACCTGCCGCTCGACCAGCGCGCGCTTGATCTCGGCGATGGCCTTCGCCGGGTTGAGGTGCTTCGGGCAAGCCTTGGCGCAGTTCATGATGGTGTGGCAGCGATAGAGCCGGAACGGGTCTTCCAGATCGTCGAGCCGTTCGCCGGTGGCCTCGTCGCGCGAGTCGGAAATCCAGCGCTGCGCCTGCAGCAGCGCTGCCGGCCCCAGAAAGCGTTCCGAGTTCCACCAATAGCTCGGGCAGGCGGTCGAGCAGCAGGCGCAGAGGATGCATTCGTAGAGACCGTCGAGTTTCTGCCGGTCGTCGTGGCTCTGCTTCCACTCCTTCTGCGGCGTCGGCGAGACCGTTTGCAGCCACGGCTTGATCGAGGCGTACTGGGCGTAAAAGTTGGTGAGGTCGGGCACGAGGTCCTTGACCACCGGCATGTGCGGCAGCGGATAGATGCGCACCGGCCCGCTCACCTCGCTCATCGCCTTGGTGCAGGCGAGCGTATTGGTGCCGTCGATATTCATCGAGCAGGAGCCGCAGATGCCCTCGCGGCAGGAGCGGCGGAAGGTCAGCGTCGCGTCGATATTGGTCTTGATCCAGATCAGCGCGTCGAGAACCATCGGTCCGCAATCGCCGGTATTGACGTAATAGGTGTCGATGCGCGGATTGCCGCCATCGTCGGGGCTCCAGCGATAGACGCGGAATTCGCGCTCGGACTTGGCTTTCGCCGGATGCGGCCAGGTCTTGCCTTCGCCGATCTTGGAATTTTTGGGCAGCGTGAACTGGACCATGAAAACCTCAATGCATCCGTTTAGTAGACGCGTTTTTTCGGCTCGACATAGGCCACGTCGTTGGTGAGCGTGTAGGTGTGCACCGGCCGGTAGTCGATCGTCACCTTGCCGGTTCGGATGTCGAGCCACGCCTGCGTGTGTTTCATCCAATTCTTGTCGTCGCGATCGGGAAAGTCCTCGCGCGCGTGGGCGCCGCGGCTTTCCGTGCGATTGAGCGCCGAATCCACGGTGACGACGGCCTGCTCGATCAGGTTGACGAATTCGAGCGTCTCGATCAGGTCCGAATTCCAGATCAGCGAGCGGTCGCTGACGTGCAGGTCGCCGACACCGTTGAACACTTCGTGGATGAGCTTGGAGCCTTCCTGGAGCACCTCGCTGGTGCGGAACACGGCGCAATTGCTTTGCATCACGTGTTGCATCCTGCCGCGCAGCTGCGCCGTCGGCGTGCCGCCCGAGGCGTTGCGGAACTTATCGAGCCGCGACAGCGCGCGCTCGGCGGAGTCCTTCGGCAGCTCGGGATGCTTGTCGTTGGGCATCAGCATTTCGGCGCAGCGCAGCGCCGCCGCGCGGCCGAAGACCACGAGATCGATCAGCGAATTCGATCCCAGCCGGTTGGCGCCGTGGACGGAGACGCAAGCGGCTTCGCCGAGCGCCATCATGCCGGGCACCACGTAATCGGGGTTGCCGTCTTTCTTGATCAGCGCCTCGCCGTGATAATTCGTGGCGATACCCCCCATGTTGTAATGCGCGGTCGGCACGATCGGCACCGGCTCATGGGTGAGATCGACTCCGGCGAAGATGCGCGCCGACTCGGTGATCCCCGGCAGCCGCTCGGCGATGACCTGCGGGTCGAGATGGTCGAGATGCAGGAAGATGTGGTCCTTCTTTGGCCCGACGCCGCGGCCTTCGCGAATTTCGATGGTCATGGCGCGGGAAACGACGTCGCGGGAGGCCAAGTCCTTGGCCGACGGCGCATAGCGCTCCATGAAGCGCTCGCCCTCGGAATTGACCAGATAGGCGCCTTCGCCGCGGGCGCCCTCGGTGATCAGCACGCCGGCGCCGTACACGCCGGTCGGATGAAACTGCACGAATTCCATGTCCTGCAGCGGCAGGCCGGCGCGCAGCACCATGGCGTTGCCGTCGCCGGTCTGGGTATGCGCGCCGGTGCACGAGGCATAGGCGCGCCCGTAGCCGCCGGTCGCGATCACCGTCATTTGCGCGGAAAAGCGATGGATCGAGCCGTCGTCGAGGTTGAGCGCGATGACGCCGCGGCAGCGGCCGTCGTCGTCCATGATCAGATCGATGGCGAAATACTCGATGAAGAACTCGGCCGCGTGGCGCAGCGCCTGGCCGTACATCGTATGCAGCATGGCGTGGCCGGTGCGGTCGGCGGCGGCGCAGGTGCGTTGTGCGGTGCCCTTGCCGTAATGGGTGGTCATGCCGCCGAACGGCCGCTGATAGATCTTGCCGTCTTCCCGGCGGGAGAACGGCAGGCCCCAATGCTCGAGCTCGTAAGCCGCCTCCGGCGCGTTGCGGCACAGATATTCGATGGCGTCCTGGTCGCCGAGCCAGTCCGAACCCTTGACGGTATCGTACATGTGCCAGCGCCAGTCGTCTTCGCCCATATTGCCGAGAGCGGCCGCGATGCCGCCCTGCGCCGCCACCGTGTGCGATCGGGTCGGGAAGACCTTGGTGATGCAGGCGGTTCGCAATCCGGCTTCGCTGCAGCCGACCACGGCGCGCAAGCCCGCGCCGCCGGCGCCGATAATGACGACATCGTAAGCGTGATCCTCGATCGGATAAGCGCGACCGTTGGTGGCCGGGGCGCCCTGTCCGTTGCCTCCGTTCGTCGCCATGCTCACACTCCGAACGACAGCTTGAAGATGCCGTAGGCCGAGGCCAGGGCCACGGCGATGCAGAAGAACGTATTGGCCATGATCAGGATCAGCTTGGCGACTTCGTCATGCACGTAATCCTCGATGATCACCTGCATGCCGATCCGCATATGGGTGGTGATCGAGGCGATGAACAACAGCATGATGATGGCGACCAGCGGCGTGCCGAGAATCTGTGCCGCGGCGGCCTGGTTGCGGCCGAGCAACATGACGATGATGACGATCGCAGCGATGGTCAGCGGAATATTGGCGACGGCGGTGAGGCGCTGGCGCCAGAAATGATCGGTGCCGGAGCGCGCCGCGCCGCGGCCGAGCACGCGCGCGAGCGGCGTGCGCATATGCTTGAGGGGGGTCTGGCTCATCGCGGCCCTCCCATCGCCAACAGGCCGACGATCCACAGCAGGACGGTGATCGCGATCGAGCCGATCAGATTGGCGGCGGCGAGCCATTCGCGCTCGCCCGGGCTGAAGCCGCGGCCGGTATCCCAGATCAGGTGGCGGATGCCGCCGAGCATGTGATGGATCAGCGCCCAAGTGTAGCCGAACAGGATCAAGCGGCCGATGATCGACCCGGCAAACCATTCGAACTTGGCGTAACCATTGGGTCCGGAAGCAGCGGCGAGGAACCACCAGGCGAGGAGAAGCGTGCCGAAATAGAGGCCGAATCCGGTGATGCGATGGGCGATCGACATCATCATCGTCAGCATCGGCCGGTAGATTTGCAGGTGCGGCGACAGCGGCCGTGCGGCGGGGGCCTTGGTTTCGGCCATGGGATGCATTCCGAATTCGATCGACGCCAACAGGAGCTGACGCCAAGCTTGAGCAACGTTCCTAGCCAATCCGGCCGTATGCTGCAATGCGATAGCGGCTGACGATTGCCGGTAGATGGTTCATGCTTCGTATTAGACGAAAGATTAGCATTGAACAGCCTATGCCCAATTGGCATTATTCAAATGTTAGCTTCGTCAATTACGAAGGCAGGGTTTCCGTGCGCTTCGACCTCGCCGACCTCAGCCTGTTCCGTCATGTGGTGGAGGCGGGCAGCATCACTCACGGCGCCGCCCGCGCCAACCTGGCGCTTGCCGCCGCTTCGACCCGCATCAGCAACATGGAGGAAACGCTCGGCGTCGCGCTGCTGACCCGCGGTCGGGCGGGGGTCGTTCCGACGCAAGCCGGCCGCACCCTGCTGCAGCACGCGCGCGCCATCCTGCGCCAAGCCGAGCGCTTGCACGAGGATCTCGGCGCCTACGGCGGCGGCCTCGCCGGGCAAATTCGCGTGTTGTCGAACACCAACGCGCTGACCGAGTTCCTGCCCGAGGCGCTCAGCTCATTCCTTGCCGCGCATCCGAGCGTCAGCGTCGATCTGGAAGAACGCCTGAGCGACGAAATCGTCGGGCTGATCGCCGAGGGCGTCGCTGACCTCGGCATCGTCGCCGGCACGGTCGATGCGCGCGCGCTTGAAACCTATCCGTTCCGCCGCGACCGCTTCGTGCTCGTGGTCGCGCGCGGGCATGCCTTGGCGAAGCGGGCGAAGATCGCGTTTGAAGATGTTCTCGACCACGATTTCGTCGGTCTCGATCGCGCCAGCGCGCTCCAGCGGTTTCTCGCCAGCAAGGCGGTGCGCATCGGCCGGCCGTTGCGCTTGCGCGTGCAATTACGCAGCTTCGACGCCGTGTGCCGGCTTGTGGAATGCAAGGTCGGCATCGGCATCGTGCCGCAGACCACCGCGCAGCGCGTCGCCAAGACCATGGCGATCGCGATCGTTCCGCTCACTGATGCCTGGGCGGTGCGCGAGCTGACGATCTGCGTCCGCAACATGAAGGAATTGCCGCTCTATGCGCGGCAGCTGGTGGAGCATTTGCGCGGCAGCGATCAGTAGTCGGGCATCAGGATCAGCCGGCGTTAGGCTTCAACCACAAGTGTCGCCGCGACGACTTCGCTGTCGGTGACGTAATGGTTGACCTGCTGGGCGGGCAGATGTTGCCGGGCCCGATATGAACTCACCTCGCCGATGACCTTATTTCTTCTGAGCTCGTCGATGATGTAGTCACGTTCGGCATTCGTATCGGAATCGGTCGCGTGGGTGATCTGAAAAGTGAGTTGCGTCAGCGAAAAGCCGGTATCTTTGGTCCCGGCTCCGACCCAGTAGACGTGCTCGTGATCCGGCGGCCGGTGCGTTTTTAGCCACAAATCGGCCGTCCCCAACGTCGCCTGCGCACGTGTGATGCTGAGCGCCCAAAATCGAATGTGATGACGCTTGCGCGGGCTGTTATCGATGGCCTTCTGGAAGCCGATGTCCTGGCCGCGACCGAAAAGATAGAGCGTGCTGAACGGGGCCGTCGGATAAGGCGAGTTGAGCACGAAGGCGCGAACCATGCGCCACGCACTCGCGAGATTAAGCCGATCGGCCTCCGACCAGCCGGCTCTCGCAAACGCGGTGCGGAGCTGTTGCAGCGTGCCTGCAAGCACGAGATTAACCGGATCGCCAGGCAGTCCATCGCCGGTAATGGTGTAGCGCGGAACATGCTTGCGCTGGAGAATTTTCAGACTGATGACAACGGTGCGCGGCAAGATGACGTAAGCGGCGATGCCGTAAGTCACGGCGAACGCCAGAACCCATGGCAGTCGGTGGTCGGCGAATCTGAAGACGACAAAGACAATCAGCCAGACGCTCAACGCGCCCAACGCCAGAACGAGCAGGCGCCGCAAAAAGCGTTTCAGCATTCTCACCATCGAGCTGCCGTAACCGTCTCGTGTTCCACCGTGGCCAGGTAGCTGTAAAGATGTTACAAAATCGCGATCAGCGCGGCATCAGCACCCAGTAATCGAGGTCGAGCAGGATCGCCTTGTCGTAATCCTCGCCGGACTTGAAGGGAAAATCCTCGCACGGACGGTCGCTAGTCGCGATGGTACGCAGCCGCAGCGCGCCGACATCCGTTCGTCCCGGCAGTGCGGACTTCGCCAGCACCTCCGACCAGGCGAACACGGTCTTGCCGGCGAAGAGCGGTGAAACGTGGCGGCCGCCGTTGATGGCGGCGACGTGGAAGGCGTTGGCGAGGCCATTGAAGGTCAGCGAGCGGGCGAGCGAAATGACATGGCCGCCATAGATCAACCGCCGGCCGAAGCGGCCCTTGCCCTCGATATACTGGTTGAAGTGGATGCGCGCGGTGTTCTGGTAAAGCCGGGTTGCGATCATGTGCTCGGCTTCTTCGACGGTCACGCCGTCCACGTGATCGATGCGTTCGCCGACTTCATAGTCGCCGAAGCGATAGGGGCTGCCGCTCAGCGCGAAATCGTAAGATCCCACATCGATCGGCGGGCAGGCTTCACCCAAAACCTTGGGATCGAGAACGGTCGGCAAGCGCGGCACGTGATCGCCGGGCGCGGGCGCCGATTCGTCGCGTTTGCGCACCATGACCCAGCGGACATATTCGAGCACCGGCGCGCCGTCCTGGTGGTATCCGGTCGTGCGCACATAGACGATGCCTGTCTTGCGGCTGGAATTTTCCTTAAGCCCGATGACTTCGGAGAGCGCCGTCAGCGTATCGCCGGGAAACACCGGTCTGCGGAAATAACAACCCGCATACCCCAGATTGGCGACGGCATTGAGCGAGACGTCGGGAACGGTCTTGCCGAAGACGACGTGGAATACGAGCAGGTCGTCAACGGGAGAACGCGGGTAGCCGATCGCCTTGGCAAATTCATCCGACGATTGCACCGCGAAGCGTGGCCCGAACAAGCCGTTGTAGAGGGCGACATCGCCGGTCGTCACCGTCCGCGGCGTGGCGTGCCGGATCACCTGGCCGATGCGGAAATCCTCGAAGCAATTGCCGGGACTGGTCTTCGACACTGGCAAATCCTTTGGTCAACCCGGCAATCGGTGCGCGTTTCATAGCGGAACGTCTGTCAGGCGCAAAGGGTGGAACTTAAATATCGGGCGGCGTCGTTTGCCTAAACAGGGGGCGGTACGGTAAGCCTCTGCAGGAGCCTGAGCAGTCCGAAAGAGGGAGATGTTTGGTGAAAGTGGTGATGTTGCTGGCCGGCCTCTTGGCCGTTTCATATGCCGGCACGCTTGCCAACGCCGCGGCCTCCAATCCGTTCGACGGCGAGTGGATCGAAGTCATCGTCGGCGAGAACGAGCATTGTGACGTCCGCGTGGATACGTCGTTCACGGTCAGCAGCGGCCATCTCACCCAGCCGGGCTCCAGCGGCATCGTCAGCCCCAATGGATCGGCGCAAGGGACGTCCTACAACGGCGGTTTCTCGGCAACATGGACCGGGCATTTTTCCGGTAACAAGGCAGCCGGCCGATTTAAGCGCAGTGACGGCTGCGTCGGACGCTGGAGCGCCGTGAGGCACTAGCCGTCGGGGCGCCGCCGCCTGCGGCACCTGCTGCAAAATTCACGCAGCCGTGAGCAGGAGACTGAAACCCGCCACTTGAGCGGCCGTATCTCGATGCGGTGAGGCGATCACTTCGCGTCCCCCGGCACAATGCGCCGGCACTCTCATCGCAACACGTCAGATATGGAGCTCCTCATGTCCAAGCGTTTCGCCCTGATCGCCGCCGCGGCGGCTCTTGCCCTGACCGCCAGTGCTGCGGTCCCGCTCTCCGCGGCGGAGATGTCGGAAAAGACCGTCAATGTCGGCGGCGCGCCGATGTATCCGTCGAAGAACATCATCCAGAACGCAGTGAATTCGAAGGACCACACGACGTTGGTCGCGGCGGTAAAGGCTGCCGGCCTGGTCGATACCCTGCAAGGTCCGGGCCCGTTCACCGTGTTCGCGCCGACCAATGAAGCCTTTGCCAAGTTGCCGGCGGGCACGGTCGACAACCTGCTCAAGCCCGAGAACAAGGACACCCTGGTGAAGGTGCTGACCTATCACGTCGTCCCCGGCCGCATGAGCGCCCTCAATCTGATGAAGGCGGTCAAGGAAGGCGAAGGCACGGCCAAACTAAAGACCGTCGCGGGCGAGGATATCTGGATCAAGCAGGCCGGCCCCGGCAAGCTCACCGTCACCGATTCCAAAGGCGACGTCGCCGTGGTGACGATTGCCGATGTGATGCAGTCGAATGGCGTCATCCATGTCATCGACACCGTCCTGTTGCCCTAAGGCAGGTCGGCACGCAGGGGGCCGGCGGCAACGCCGGCCCCGGCGTTTTGTGGTGTAACCGTCTGAATATTTGCAACGAAAGAAAAGATAAGAAACTGCGCGATTTCCGCGCAGAGGTGCCGAGAACCCGATGACGCAGGGGCTTCAACCGAACGTGATAGCGCTGCGCGCCGGAGGGCGGTTGCTTCCCTCGGCATTTGCCTTCATGCGGACCCGGAAAACCCGTGTTACGGATGCCCGGATGGCCAGGGCCGAGCCACAAAACCGAAGCGCCGACGATTTGCGTCGCTCCAGCCAGATGGCGGCGGCGCAGGCCGGCGATCGCGCGACCTACGAGGCGCTGCTGCGTGACTGCGTCCCGCTTATCAGAGCCTTTGCCGCCCGCCAGGGTGTCCCTGCGGACCATCTCGACGACGTCGTCCAGGACGTGCTCCTCACCATCCATCGCGCGCGTCAAACCTATGATCCGACGCGCTCCTTCACTGCCTGGCTGCGCATTATTGCCGAGCGCCGCGCAATCGATCTGCTGCGCCGGTTCGGCCGGCAGCGTGCGCGCGAAATTCATTCTCCCCTGGCGTTTGAATCCTACGCCGACGACACCCTACGTCCCGCGCATAACGGCGACGATGCCGGCCGTTCAAATCGCGTGAAAAAAGCGCTGACGACACTCCCGGAACGGCAGCGCGAGGCAATTCAAGTTTTGGTTTTGGAAGATCGGTCGCTCGCCGAAGCGGCAATTGCCACACGGCGCACCAAAGGTGCGTTAAAGGTCAGCCTCCACCGGGCGCTCAAAGCGCTCCGCGCCAAATTTGCAGGGAAGGATTTAGGGAAGCCATGACTTCGACCCCTTACGATCGTCTGATCCGCGGGCTTGCCGCCGATCTCAAGCCGGTACGCCGATTACCGTCGCCCGTGCTCCGCGCGTTCGCCTGGCTCGCCATGGTCGCCGCGCTTGCCGCCGGATTGGCGTCCTTCGCCGACCTGACTGCCGTTTGGGAGCGGATCATTGCGGCGCCAGACATGTGGCTTGCCGTCATCGGTTCGACTCTGACCGCCGTTCTTGCCGTCATCGTTGCGTTTGAGCTGAGCCTGCCTGATGCCTCCCGCGGTTGGGCTGTGCTGCCGCTGCCCGCTGTGGTGCTTTGGATTGCCGCGAGCGGCTTTGGTTGCTTGCGAGGCTGGATCGTACCCCAGAGCCACGTCGCGGCTCTGGGGGAAGCGCGCGATTGCCTTATCTTCATCGTCGCCTTGTCGGTGCCGCTGTCGGCGCTGCTGCTATTGATGTTGCGCCGCGCTTTCCCGCTTTATCCCGGCATGACGGCCGCGATCGGCGGCCTCGCCGTGGCGGCCGCCGCGGCGACGCTACTCAACTTTTTTCATCCCTACGACGCGGCGGCGACCGACCTCGCCGTGCACGCCGGCGCGGTGGCGATCGTCGTCGTCGCCAATCGCGCGCTGGGCGGCAGAGTTTTCGGCCCCTTGGCATACGCGCCGATCAATGTAACCGAAGGTGAGGTCGCACCGAATTAGGAGGCGATGGCGCCGGTCAGCGTCATCGAACATCCTTAAGGAGGATCAACCAATGACCCGTTCCACCACCGTCCTGTCGCTTGCCGCCGCGACCTTGAGCCTTGCGCTCGCCTTCGCGCCGGCCGCCTTCGCCGACGACATGTCGAAGGACAGCATGTCCAAGACCGACACGATGAAGAAAGACGACGGCATGAAAAAGGACACGATGTCGAAGGATTCCATGTCCAAAGACAGCATGTCGAAGGACACGATGAAGAAAGACGACGGCATGAAAAAGGACGACATGAAGCACTAGGTCACATTCGCGTGTGCCGGGTTCGGTTTCTCGAATCCGGCACAACGCGATGTTAAATGTCCTATCGGCCGGACCCGGCAACGAGCGAACGAAGCCAACCGATGAGTGTCCAAACCGCAGAGCGTCTCCCGTTAGGAATTGACGCCTCGCATAGCGTCATCCACCCGCGTTGGGTGCGCGTGACCCACTGGATCAATGCGCTGGCGATGCTGATGATGATCGGGTCGGGCTGGCAGATCTACAATGCCTCGCCGCTGTTCGGCTTCGAATTTCCCCGTCAGATCGCGCTTGGCAATTGGCTCGCCGGCGCGCTGCTATGGCATTTCGCGGCGATGTGGCTCCTGGTAATCAACGGCTTCGTTTACCTCACGCTCGGCATTGTCACCGGCCGCTTCCGCCGCAAGTTTTTTCCGATCCGTCCGAGCGATGTTCTTCACGATCTCTTTGCCGCGCTGCGGGGCAAGCTGTCGCATGACGACCTTAGCGTCTACAACGCGGTGCAGAAGCTCCTCTATCTCGGCATTCTGCTCACCGGAATCGTGATCGTGCTGTCGGGCCTGTCGATCTGGAAGCCGGTACAGTTTCAGGCTTTGACGAGCTTCTTCGGCGGTTACAATACCGCGCGTTACGTGCACTTCGCCGCGATGACGGCGATCGTATCGTTTCTCGTGGTGCATGTGGCGCTCGCGGTTCTGGTGCCGAAAAGCCTGCGCGCCATGATCGTCGGCCGTTGAACAGGAGAAGCCGGTGCCCCGTCAACGCAAGCCCATCCCCGGCGTCGATCCCAAGCTCCTGATCAAGGATGCGGCGAAGCTTTTGCCCGAGGCGTCGCGGCGCTTCTTCCTGCGCGGCGCCGCGAGCCTTGGCGCGCTCGCCGTGCTTTCTGGTTGCGATATCATCGACGGCGATTCCTCGGAGAATGCGCTGCGCGTCATTTCGCGCTTCAATGATCGCGTCCAGGCTCTGCTGTTTAATCCGAACACGCTGGCGCCGGAATATCCGGAAAGCATGATCACGCGGCCGTTTCCGTTCAACGCCTATTACAGAGAGGACGAGGCGCCCGACATTGACGGCGACAAATGGCAGCTCGAAATCGGTGGACTGGTCGATAACAAGAAGCCGTGGACGCTTCCTGAGCTCTACAAGCTGCCGGAAGTTTCGCAGATCACGCGCCATGTCTGCGTCGAAGGCTGGAGCGCCATCGGCTCCTGGCAGGGCGTCAGGTTGTCCGATTTCCTCAAGGTGATCGGTGCCGACACCCGCGCCAAATACGTCTGGTTCCAGTGCGCGGAAGGCTATTCGAACACCATCGACATGCCGACCGCGCTGCATCCGCAGACGCAACTGACGCTGAAATTCGATCACCAGATCCTGCCGCGCGCCTACGGCTTCCCGGTCAAGATCCGCATTCCCACCAAGCTCGGCTTCAAAAATCCCAAATACGTCACCGCGATGTGGGTGCAGAACAACGACGCCGGCGGCTATTGGGAGAACCAGGGCTACAACTGGTTCAGCGGGCTCTGACGCCTCTTCGTCGCCTCGACAGTTGCCATAATCCGATCCTGCGATTAGCACTGCGCTTCGTTTTCGCGCAGTCCAAGGATGTCCTTTCATGTCCAGCCCCAAGAAACTCCTCCTTCTCCCCGGCGACGGCATTGGCCCGGAAGTCATGGCCGAGGTGAAGCGGCTGCTTTCTTTCTTCGCCAAAGCGGGCATCGGCGATTTCACCTTCGAGGAAGGGCTGGTCGGCGGCTGCTGCTACGACGCCCGTAAAGTCTCGATCACCGAGGAGACCATGGCCAAGGCGAAAGCCGCCGATGCCGTCATTTTCGGTGCGTGCGGGGGGCCGAAATGGGACAACGTGCCATACGACGTGCGGCCCGAAGCGGGGCTTTTGCGGCTGCGCAAGGACCTCGGGCTGTTTGCCAATATCCGTCCGGCGATCTGCTACCCGGCGCTCGCGGAGTCTTCCAGCCTCAAGCGCGACGTGGTGGAAGGGCTCGACATCATCATCCTGCGCGAGCTGACCGGTGGCGTCTATTTCGGCGAGCCCAAAACCATCACCGATCTCGGCAACGGTCAGAAGCGCGCCGTCGACACCCAAGTTTACGACACCTACGAGATCGAGCGCATCGCCCGCGTCGGCTTCGAGCTTGCCCGCCGGCGCCGCAACAAAGTCACTTCGATGGAGAAGCGCAACGTCATGAAGACCGGCGTGCTGTGGCGCGAGGTCGTCAGCGAAGTGCATGCGCGCGAGTACAAAGACGTGCAGCTCGAGCACATGCTGGCGGATGCCGGCGGCATGCAGCTCGTGCGCTGGCCGAAGCAGTTCGATGTCATCGTCACCGACAATCTGTTCGGCGACATGCTGTCGGACATCGCGGCGATGCTGACCGGCTCGCTCGGCATGCTGCCTTCGGCCTCGCTCGGCGAGGTCGATGCCAAGACCAAGCGGCGCAAGGCGCTCTACGAGCCGGTGCACGGTTCCGCGCCGGACATCGCCGGCAAGGGCATCGCCAATCCGATCGCCATGCTCGCCTCGTTCGGCATGGCGCTGCGCTACTCGTTCAATATGGCTAAGGAGGCCGACCTCATCGACGCCGCGATCGCCACCACGCTCGCCAAAGGGCTGCGCACCGCCGACATCAAGTCGGAGGGCGCAAAAGTCGTCAGCACCAGCGAAATGGGTCAGGCGATCGTCGGCGAGCTGGAACAAATCGTGACGCGGCGATAGCGACGCGCGCCGCGTGGCCGGACCAGTGTCGCGAGATCAGTACGGGGTTGGATAGCCCGGGAAAAATCCCGGTATCAAGAACGGCTGGGCGAGTGGGGTACCGCCAATCCCGGCGGTGTCGGGGCCGAAATACCAGTAAGGCCGGCCGGGATCGCCATCCGGGGGAAACGCATAGTCCATGCGGCTACCGTAACCCGGCGGCACATCGGTGCCGACATCGAGATAGGAGCGCCTCGGGACAACGATGACGGTGGTACTGCCGTCGGGATTATGAATGATCGTGCGCGTCGGCTGAATCACCGTTCCTTGCGCGGAACGAAGCACCGGCGGCTGGTTTTTCTTCGGTGGCGTTTGTGCGGACGCAGGAAGCGATAGGGCCGAAAGGGCAAGGATGGCGGCGCTTACTCCAACGATTAATGCACGCATCGTTCCTCGCTTTCGCATCGGCCAGTGTAACCGGCTGGCGCCGGCCGCAATAGTCTCTTGAACGGTCTCTTGGCTCTTGCAGTCTCTTGGCAACCCTTGGCGTCGCCTTAGGTTTCGTAAATTATCGCTCCGGCCAGGACGCGCAAATGACGCAGATCAATAGCGAATCTTGGGTTAGCGGTATGATAATAAACACAAATTGGTGTATCCGGGCATAATGAATTGCGCCGAAAGCGAAGAGTCGCGAGGCCGTCGCCATGATGACGCGACGCAGGCTCCTTGAGGCCGCCGGAGCAGGCGTCGTATGCGCCGCCGGCGGGTTGGGTGCCCCGCTTCGGTCTGCGGCCGACGCCGCTAGCGTGCCGCTGTCGCCGGGAGTGCCTGTCGGCCTCGACGGCTCGGCCGTGCTCGAGGCGCTGCCGGGCAAAGAGCCGCTGATCAAGCTGTCTTACCGGCCGCCGAACTACGAATCTCCGCTGCACTATTTCGACACGCCGATCACCCCGAACGATCGGTTCTATGTTCGCTATCACCTCACGGACATCCCTGATGCCAAGGCTCTCGATGCCAAGACCTACAAGATCGCCATTGGCGGGGAGGGGGCGAACGCGCAGGCCGAAATCACGCTCGACGAGCTGAAGAGATTCCCGGCTTACGAGATCGTCGCGGTCAATCAATGCTCGGGAAACCGCCGCGGCCTGTCGCAGCCGCATGTCCCCGGCGTGCAATGGGGCTATGGCGCCATGGGCTGCGCGCGATGGAAAGGTGCGCGGCTCAAGGATTTGCTCGACAAAGTCGGCCTGAAAAAAGAGGCGATCGAAATCGCGTTCAACGGCGCCGATGGGCCGTTATTCGACAAGACTCCTGACTTCATCAAGAGCCTGCCGGTGTGGAAAGCAATCGATGAATCGACCTTGGTCGCCTATGAAATGAACGGCGAACCGCTGCCGCATTTCAACGGCTATCCGGCGCGTCTCGTCGTGCCCGGCTGGACCGGCACGTATTGGATGAAACATCTGATTGACATCAGCGTGTTGACCAGACCGCAGGGCGGCTTCTGGATGAATCCGGCCTATCGCATCCCGGCCGGCCAATTCCCGGCGGTGGCGCGCTTTGTGACACAGGAAACCGCCACCACCGTCCCGATCACCGAAATGGTGGTCAACTCGCTGATCACCAGCCATGCCGACGGCGCTGCGGTGAAAGCCGGTACGATCACGGTGCGCGGCCTTGCCTGGGACGGCGGTTATGGCATCCGCGCCGTCGAGGCTTCGATCGACGGCGGACAAAGCTGGTCGACGGCGATGCTCGGCGAGGATCTCGGCCGCTACGCCTTTCGGCTGTGGAGCTTCGATCTCACGGCAAAGCCCGGCAAGAACACGCTGACGGTCAACGCCACCAGCAATCGCGGCGAGACCCAGACGACCACCTTGCTCTTCAACCCCGCCGGCTACCACAACAACGTCAGGCAAAGCGTGACACTCAATGCCGCATAGAATAATGATCCGCGTCGTTGCCTTCACGATGACAGCGGCACTCGCCGGCCTCACCGCCGCGGCGGCCGAGGAACGGCCGATCGAGCTCAAGCCCGGCGCAGGCCTCGAGGCGGTCGAAGGCAATTGCGGCGCCTGCCACAGCCTCGACTATATCCCGATGAACTCGCCGTTCCTCAGCGCCGCGGGGTGGAGTGCGGAAGTGACGAAGATGATCAAGGCTTTCGGCGCGCCCATCAGCGAGACGGATGCCAAATCCATCGCCGACTATCTGGCGAGGAATTACGGATCGTGAAGGCCGGCTATACTGGCCCCCGATATCTCGACATTGTGTTTATGGAGGTTCTCGCTTAGAAGCGCATCCGCTTCAGCCCTGCTCACGGGCGGGGGCCAAGTTCAGGAGAGTTGACGATGGGCTTTAGCGTCGCAGTCGCTGGCGCGACCGGCAATGTGGGCCGGGAAATGCTGGATATTCTCGCCGAGCGGTCGTTCCCGGCCGACGAAGTGGTGGCGCTTGCCTCGCGCAAGAGCCTGGGCGTCGAGGTGTCCTATGGCGAGCGGACGCTGAAGGTCAAAGCGCTCGAGCATTACGATTTCTCCGGCACCGATATCTGCCTGATGTCGGCCGGCTCCGCCGTATCCAGGGAATGGTCGCCGAAAATCGCCGCCGCCGGCGCGGTGGTAATCGATAATTCATCGTGCTGGCGCTACGATTCCGACGTTCCGTTGATCGTGCCGGAAGTCAATGCCGACGCGCTCGCGAGTTTCCGTAAGCGCGGCATTATCGCCAATCCCAATTGCTCGACCGCGCAGCTTGTCGTCGCGCTCAAGCCGCTCCACGACCGCGCCAGGATCAAGCGCGTCGTGGTGGCCACCTACCAGTCGGTTTCGGGCGCCGGCAAGGAGGCGATGGACGAGCTTTTCTCCCAGACCAAGGCTGTCTTTCAGATCGACGAGATCGCGCCGAAGAAATTTCCCAAGCGCATCGCCTTCAATGTCATCCCGCAGATCGACTCCTTCATGGAGGATGGCTACACGCGGGAAGAGTGGAAGATGGTGGTCGAGACCAAGAAGATCCTCGATCCGAAGATCAAGCTCGTCGCCACTTGCGTGCGCGTGCCGGTCTTCATCGGCCATTCGGAAGCGGTCAACATCGAGTTCGAGCACCCGATCACGCCCGACGAGGCGCGCGAAATCTTACGCAATGCGCCGGGCTGCATCGTCATCGATAAGCACGAGCCGGGCGGCTACGTGACTCCCTATGAGTCTGCCGGCGAGGACGCGACCTTTATCGGCCGCATCCGCGAGGACGCGACCGTCGAAAATGGGCTCGCGATGTGGATCGTCTCCGACAATTTGCGTAAAGGCGCGGCGCTCAACGCCATCCAGATCGCCGAGTGCCTGATCAACCGCAAGCTGATCACCGCCAAGCGCAAGGCGGCTTAAGTCCGTCACCCTGAGGCGCTCGGCCGGCCGGCCGCGACGTGCACGAACATGCCGGTCTTTTCGTCGCGCACCGAGAGTTGCCCGGTGGCGACGCCGAAATAAGCGCCGTGGGTCGCCACTTCGCCGCGCTCGATCATCTTGCGCAGGCGGGGAAACGTCTTGAGGTTGTCGAGGCTGTTGGCGACATTCGCCTGTTCGAGCCGCGTCAGATAATCACTCCAGGAGAGTCCCTCTTGCGGCCCCGCTTTGGCGAGCGCAGGTGCCATCAGGCGCATCCAGTTGCCGATGAAGTCGCCGGGCGACAGCGGCGCGGCTTTTTCGGCGAAGGCCCGCACCCCGCCGCAGCGGGCGTGTCCGAGCACGACGATGTGCCTTATTTTCAGCGCCGCGACGCCGAATTCCAGCGCCGCCGATACGCCGTGCGCATGATCATCGGGTTGATACGGCGGCACGATATTCGCCACATTGCGCACGACGAACAATTCGCCCGGCCGCGCGTCGAAGATGACTTCCGGCGATACGCGGGAATCTGAGCAGCCGATCACCATCACTTCCGGCGCTTGGCCTGCTTCCGCAAGCTCGCGATAGCGGTCTTGCTCGCGCGGCAGCCGGCCGTCGAGAAAGGCGCGGTATCCCTCGATCAAGCGTTGCGGAAATGGCATGCGGTGCGGGAAACCCTGGACGCCCCGCTCACTCAATCACGCCACGCTCGCCATTGGCAACCGGCGGCCGGCTTCGCCGCAGCGGCCATTGGCACGCCGCCTGCAAGGCGGCTAGTTTGCCATTTTGCGACAGGGAGCGAACGATGACCATCCGGCCGCGGCGCAGTGTCCTCTACATGCCCGGATCGAACGCGCGGGCGATGGAAAAGGCGCGCGAGCTGCCGGTCGATGCCGTGATCCTCGATCTGGAGGATGCGGTGGCGCCGGACGCCAAAGCGAAAGCGCGCGAGCTGATCGTCGCCAGCTTGCGGAAAGGCGGCTTCGGCAGTCGCGAGGTGCTGGTGCGGATCAACGGGCTCGATACCGCCTGGTGGCTCGACGACCTTGCCGTCGCCGCCGCGGGTCCCGACGCGATTTTGGTGCCCAAGGTGTCGACGCCCGAGCAGCTTCACGAGGTGGCAAAGCACCTTGTCGGCGTCCGCGCCGAAGCAGGCATTCGCGTCTGGGCGATGATGGAGACGCCGCTGGCCATGCTCAATGCCGGCGGGATCGCGGCCGCGGCGCGCGATCCGCAGACGCGGCTTGCCGGCTTCGTCATGGGCACCAACGATCTCGCCAAGGACACCCGCGCGCGGCTCATGCCGGGACGGGCGCCGATGCTGCCCTGGCTGATGAATTGCGTCGCGGCGGCACGCGCCTATGGCCTCGACATCCTCGACGGCGTCTATAACGAATTGGGCAATGCCGAGGGTTTCGCCGCCGAATGCCGCCAGGCGCGCGATCTCGGCTTCGACGGCAAGACGCTGATCCATCCGCAGCAGATCGCGCCGTGTAACCAGGCGTTCTCGCCGACGCCGGAGGAAGTCGTGTGGGCGCGAAAAATCATCGCTGCCTTCGATTTGCCCGAGAATAAGAACAAAGGCGTCATTCAGGTCGAGGGCCGCATGGTCGAGATCCTGCATGCCGATATGGCGCGGCGCACGGTGGCGATTGCCGACGCCATCGGGGCAAGCGGGATGACTTAGGTTTTCAACCGATAACCGGTTTTGAAAATCCACCAGACAACGGTCAGGCAGAGGCCAAGAAACAGCAGGATCACCGCCATGCTGAGGCCGACATCGACATCCGCCAGCCCGAAGAAGCTCCAGCGGAATCCGCTGATCAGATAGACCAGCGGATTGAACAGCGTGACCGTGCGCCAAAACGGCGGCAACAGGCTGGTCGAATAAAAGGTGCCGCCGAGGAATGTCAGCGGCGTGATGACCAGCAGCGGCACGACCTGCAGCTTGTCGATGCCGTCGGCCCAGATGCCGATAATAAAGCCGAACAAGCTGAAGCTTAGCGAGGTGAGAACGAGGAAGGCGAGCATCCAGAACGGGTGCGCGATGTGCATCGGCACGAACAACGCCGAAGTCGCCAAAATGATCAGGCCGAGCCCGATCGACTTGCTTGCCGCCGCGCCGACGTAGCCGAGCACGATCTCGAAAGCGGATGCCGGCGCCGAAAGCACCTCGTAAATGGTCCCGGCGAAACGCGGAAAGTAGATGCCGATCGCGGCATTGCTGACGCTTTGCGTCAGCAGCATCAGCATCATCAGCCCGGGCACGATGAACGCGCCGTAGGCGACGCCCTCGATCGTCGTCATGCGCGAGCCGATGGCGGCGCCGAAGACGACAAAATAGAGCGAGGTGGAGAGCACCGGCGAGACGATGCTTTGCATCCAGGTGCGCCGGGTGCGCGCCATCTCGAACCGGTAGATCGCGCCGACGGCGTAAAGGTTCATTGTTTTTGCCTCACCAGTCCAACGAAGATGTCCTCCAGCGAGCGTTCCGTCGTTACCAGGTCCTTGAAGTGCAATCCGGCGCTGCGCAGATCGTCAAGCAGGTCGGTGACTCCGGTGGGATCGCGCTGCGTGTCGTAGCTGTAGACAAGCTTGCTGCCATCGTCATCGAGAATCAGGTGATGCTTGGCGAGCGCGGGCGGTATCGCCGCGATCGGCTTGCGAAGCTCCAGCGTCAGTTGCTTCTGGCCGAGCTTGCGCATCAACTCGGCCTTGTTCTCGACCAGGATGAGCTCGCCCCGGTTGATCACGCCGATGCGATCGGCCATCTGCTCGGCTTCTTCGATGTAATGCGTGGTCAGAAAGACGGTGACGCCGGACGCGCGCAGCGCGCGCACCATCTCCCACATGCCCTTGCGCAGTTCGACATCGACGCCGGCGGTCGGCTCATCGAGAAAAAGGATCTGCGGCTCGTGCGACAATGCCTTGGCGATCATCAGGCGGCGCTTCATGCCGCCGGATAAAGTCGCGATCTTGTTGTCCTTCTTGTCCCAGAGCGACAGGTCTTTCAGCACTTTCTGGATGTAGGCGGGATGAGCCGGCCGGCCGAACAGGCCGCGGCTGAATGACACCGTCGCCCAGACGGTCGAAAACATGTCGGTCGCCAGTTCCTGCGGCACCAGGCCGATCAGCGAGCGCGCGGTGCGGTACTCGGCGATAATGTCGTGACCGGCCACCGTGACGCTGCCGCTGGTGGCATTGACGATGCCGCAGATGATGCCGATCAGCGTGGTTTTGCCGGCGCCGTTCGGGCCGAGCAATGCGAAGATCTCGCCGGGGCGTATCTCCAAGTTGATGTCTTTCAGAGCCTGGAAACCGGAGGCGTAGGTCTTGTTGAGATGCGAGACGGAAATGGCGGGCGTCATTGCGCTTCTTCTGTCGGCCCCCGGAATGACGGCCGCGGGCCGTCACACCCAAGGCCGCGCCGCTTTGGACTGGCTTTCGAAGCGCTCGATCTGATTGCTCTTGACCATGGTCAGGCCGATGTCGTCGAGGCCGTTGAGCAGGCAGTGCTTGCGATGCGCGTCGATCTCGAACCTCACCACGCCGCCGTCGGGTCCGCGAATTTCCTGCTTCTCAAGATCGATGGTCAACGTCGCGTTGGCGCCGCGTTCGGCGTCGTCGAACAGCTTCTCCAGATCTTCCGGCGAAACCTGCACTGGCAAGATGCCGTTCTTGAAGCAGTTGTTGTAGAAAATGTCGCCGAATGAGGTCGAGATCACGCAGGTGATGCCGAAATCCATCAGCGCCCAGGGCGCGTGCTCGCGCGAG
>Ga0116223_10000603_pt1 | contig 42960 bp, 32 predicted proteins | sample Sb_taG_3_FD_90092 | JGI IMG/M metagenome (GOLD analysis project Ga0116223, IMG submission 90092) | Peat soil microbial communities from Weissenstadt, Germany - Sb_50d_a_PC metaG | ecosystem: Environmental > Terrestrial > Soil > Wetlands > Peat | place: Germany: Weissenstadt | collected 2010-09-21 | reverse complement strand
GCCAACGTGTCGGCCGGTGCGCGCGCCTACACCATCCAGGGCCTTGACGCGCAAGGCAGCCCCACTGGCCTCAAGCTTGTCTCGCAGCCTGTGGATGCATCGCAGGCCACGGCGCTGCCTCCTTCGCCCGATGGAGTGCAGGCCAAGGTGGATGAGAACGGCGTCTCGCTCTCCTGGAATCCACCCGCCGAGAATCGCGCGCTGCCTGCGATTTTGTGTGTGGTTGAGCGGAACGGAAGCTCCATCAGTGTGAAGCCGTTTGTTGTCGGCACGCAATGGAATCCGAAGCTTTCGTTGGTGGTGGACCGCAGCGCGCCGCCGAACACAGCCGTGGCCTACAAGATCTACACTGTGGACGCCTTCGGCCGCCGGAGCCCGCCTTCCTCGATTCGCATCTTCTTCCCGGACTTTCGCGCGCTCGCGCCACCGGCTGCGGTCGAGGCGGCGGGATCGCCGGGAAAGATTGTGGTGACCTGGACGGCCGGGCAGAAGCCCAATCTCGCCGGCTATGTAGTCGAGCGATCTTTCATGCCGAACGGACCCTGGGAGACGCTGATGACGCAGGCGCTGCCACCCGGCACGGGCCAGTACGAGGACGACAACCTGCGCGGCGGAACAACCTATTTCTATCGCGTCCGCGCCGTCGGCCCGCGCGGCGACCTCGGACCTCCGTCCTTTGCCGCCAGCGCAATCCCATCCAATCCCGGTGCGCCTCCCGCCGTCACGGGCCTCGCTGCCGACGCTGGCGAAACCCGCGTGCGCCTCACGTGGACCGCGGTCAGCTTTCCTGTCGCAGGATATTTTGTTGAGCGCAACACCGCCACGCACTCTGAGCCGGGCGCGGCCGCTGCCGCCAACTGGGTGCGCCTGAACCCGCACGTCAATCCCGAGCCGCAATACGACGACTACATCGGCATTGCATCGGGCGTAACCTTGCAGTACCGCGTGCTGGCCGTCGCGCTCGACAACGCTGAAGGCCCACCCAGCAGCCTCGTGCAGGTCACTCTTCCCGATCGTTCCCTTCCCGGCGAGCCCACGATCACGAGTGTTTCTGGCGCCGGCGGAAAAGTCGTTCTCACTTTCGAGCCTGCAGCCCCCGAGGAGCGCACCGCGCAGTTCCTCGTGTTGCGTTCCGGCACCACCACCGACCCAGGTGTCGTTCTTGGCGACCCGCTCCCCGCGAACGCGCGCCAGTATGTTGATCAGTACGTCAGCCCTGATGAGAACTACTTCTATCGTTTAGTTGCCGTCGACGCCAAAGGCGACCGCAGTGATGTCACTGAGCCCGTCATCGTCCGCGTCGGCGCGACTGCGATACCCAGACCCGCGCCACCTGTGCTGAGAGCGGCGACCGCACCCGCAACCGGCATCACGTTGCAATTCGCTCAGGCTCCGGCGGGCCTCAGCGCGGTCGTCGACCGTCAGGACGCGGCCAACTCAGGTTGGACGCGCGTCGCCGGCCCAATCGACGGAACCACCGCCAGCGACTACCCGCCTCCAAACAACGCTCAAGTGCGTTATCGAATTGTGTATGTGGCTCCGAACGGTGAAACCGGAGAACCCAGTGACGCTGTCACTGTTCCCGCCAGTGGATCTACGACTCCTGCTCCCGCACATTAGCGACCCACAACATGAGGATCACTCGCGTAGATATACAGCTCGCTTTGCCCTGAGGCGAGCGGCACTGCCCACTCAGTGTCTCTACTTGTGCATTGGATTTGAACGACGATCGTTCTGATCGATCTCACCGCTAGCGCGGATTATATGATTTTATCGGGTGACCGCGAGTCGATGAAGTCGGTGAGAGCGCCGGCATAATCCAACGCGCGAAACAGACCGGCGCCTGTAAACCTATGCAGGAACGCACGAAGGATATTGGCTGTCTTCTGCTACAACCTGATCCAGAAGCCATTGCCTCACCATTGGAAACGCAAACTGAGTTGAATCAGGCGAGGGTCGTAAGACGCTCCAATTTTGCCCACCGAACTTTGATCCAGGCGATTTTCGGGCAGCTCGAAATTCGTATGGTTGAACAGGTTAAAGGCCTCAACGCGAAATTGCGCTTGTCGCGTCTTTCGAATGGGTAGATCTCTCAAGATTGCGAAGTCCTGATCGATCATCTGGGGACCGATCAAGCTGTTGCGCCCTACGTTACCGGGTCTCCCGGCTTGTGGAAAGCTGAACACCTCTGGGTCAAAAGCATAATCGGGGTTGCTCATGTTCTGTGGCACGACCGTTATTCCGGGTTTGATATCAACCCGGTCGGAAAAGCCACCAGCAGGAGTCCATCGGTTCAGGCCTGTGAAGTCTGTGTCAGAACTCGCGAGGACTGTGAATGGGAAACCACTTCTGAACGTGGTTACGCCGGAGACGGCCCAACCTTCCAGAATCTGTCGCGGAACCACTCTTCTGCCAATCGCACCCGTAAGCCTCGTTGGAAGTTTATAGACAAACGAAGCAATCACATGCTGTCGGACGTCGAATGAAGATCGCCCATAATTCAGCGTTCGGTTCTTCGAATCTGCGTAGATCGCCGAGTCTCCATCAGACGGGAAAAAACCGGAGTTATCATCCAACGATTTACTCAGCTCATAAGATGCCGTGAAATTAAGTCCTCGGGTCATTCGCTCATGTGCCACTAGAGCGAGTCCATTGAAGTTTGAGTTACTAACGAACGCCGCCTGAAGGATGTTGGAATACTGCGGATATGGAAAAGTGCGCTGATTTGGCGCCTGGTCGCCGCGTTTGGTGGGGTCATTCACCATTACGACTGGCTGGTTTGGATCGAGTGTCACGGCAAGTCTTCGACCTTGGGAGCCGGTATAGGAGACCTCAAGCGACAGGCTTTTCCCAAGCTGTCGCTGCATCTCAAATGCATAATTCATCGAATAGGGGCTCGAAGGATGTGTATCAATCGCGCTAAAAGTAAGGATGCCTCGTTGCCCTTGAGGCAAAACGGTTGGGTCGGAAGCGAACAGTCGCAGATTCTGGTTCAACACTGTTGCCCACGTGTAGCTGCCACGGGGAAGCGTGGTCGATAGGGCGGGCGGAAAATTCAACCCCATTAGCGCAGGTACATCATCGAAGATGTCGTCATAGCTAATTCGGAAGCCTGCGCGAATCACTGTACTGCTATGGCCAAACATCCGGGGCCAGATTGCTGGCGAGTAGGCCACGCCAATAAACGGGGCAAAGTTCTTATTCGGGACGCTAAATTGTCCATTCCTTGGAAGCCAAGTATTCACTGGAGTCTGCAGCAGCGCGGCACGTCCAAGTTGGGTCGGGTCCACATCGATGCGCGAGTTACTGTTGAGGATCATCTGGCCGACGCCGGGAACGAAGTTACTGCCCCGATTGCCCAATTCTGTCAACGCTCCCGGGTATTCCCACCGAAGACCGAAATTGAACGTAAGGTTAGCGCGGGACCTGAATTCGTCCTGTGCATACAGGTAAACGGGGATGCGGGACCATCTTCGAAACGTTTCACTGGGGCCCGTCGCCAAACTTCCCCTACTCGGTTGGCCAGATCCATACGCGTTCCAATTAGGAAAAGAAATGGAACCTCGAAAGAATGCGTTTAGGAAAAGATTTGCAATTTCACTGCGTGCACCTGCGCCAAGATTCAGAGTGTGCCGGCTGTCCCCGCAAGGTCCGATCAGGGAAAGATCATCGAGAAATTCATAGGAATTCGTCGTGCGCCCCTGAGGATAACCGCCTCCAACGCCCAAACCCCCACCAGTGAAGCCGGTGATTGTAATAGTTGGTAAACCGCCGTTCAGGGGGTCGACCCTCGTGTCGATGTAGCCGGGCAGTGTCTTCCCGGTACTGTCTACGAAAATTAGAGCCGGATTGATATTCGCGTCGGCCGGCTGCAGGAATGCCTTGTTCCGCGAATACCCGAAGCGCCCTTCATTCACCAAGCGATCGGTGCTGTAGGTGTCCTGAACAAGCAGCGAAAGTTGTCCTGGAGAGTTATTGATCGTCCCGTCGAAGGGGCTGGTCTGCCGGACGAGAGTGCTCCCAGTCAACCAGACAAAGCGGCCGGTGAGCCGATGATTGTGGGTCAGGTTCTGGTCAATTCGCCAGAGGTATGTTTCATCCTTCGCTTCGTCTGGAGTGGTCCCCGCCCAGTTCATTCCAGTAGCCAGCAACAGTTGCGGCGTGTTCGCTCTAGGCCAGAATGAAAGCAAAGTCTGGAAGACCGGGTCGGTAACTTCTGCGCGCTCTGTATCTGTAGGCACGCGACCAGTAGCAGGGTCTTGCACAGATTGGTCGTAACTCTCGAAACTCGCAAACCAAAACGCCTTATCACGACGAATGAATCCGCCCACTGTGCCGCCAAACTGATTGCGATGCAGCGGGTTCTTGGGCAAGCCGGCACGACTCAGGAAGAATGGCGTTGCATCTAATGCGTCGTTTCGGACGTAGTAGAAGAGCGTTCCATGATAGGCATTTCCTCCGCTTTTCGTAATGATGCTCACTTGGGCGCCGCTATTGCGCCCGGCTTCTGCTCCTGGAATGCTTGTTTCGACATTGAACTCCTGCACCGCATCTGCGATCCGAAAGAGATTTAGTGGACCATTGATGTGCGGATCATTATTGCTGATCCCATCCAGGGTATAGTTGTTTGACTGGCTGCGCATGCCGACAACGGAAAACGTCTCGACGGACGATCCTGCAACGCGAGTTCCCGGCGCGCCAGGAATTGTGCCGGGTGCGATGAGAGCCAAATTCAGGAACTGGCGATCCTCCAGAGGAAGATACTGGATCGAGTGCAGATCCACAATTGAGCCGATGGAGACCTTGTCGGGCTCGATTAATGGTGGTTCGGCATTCACCTCCACTGTTTCCGACACGTCTCCCAACGGCATTGTCACATCGAGATGTACTGCGGACCCAACGTTGACTACGATGTGGCGTTCTACTGTCCGTCGAAAACCTTTCGCTTCGATCGAGAGGTCGTAGACACCCGGAGTTAGCTGCGGAAATTCGTAACTTCCCAGAAGTGATGCAGTAGTAGATCGGAGTGCCTCAGTTGCAACATCACGCAGAACCAGCTGCGCCCCGCCTACTGAAGCACCGGTTGGGTCATGGATTTCCCCAGTGATACTCCCGGTCGGTGCCTGGCCAGCAATGGGGCAGGCGACGCACAACAGGAGCAACGAACCGAGTCGACCTCTCGACTGTCTTAATAAATGCATGCGTTACGTTCCCAAGGAACTCAATATCACAGGGGAGGAAGACCAATGCGCCGAATGAGATCAATAAATCTGGGGTCTGTTCGCAATCCGGCAAACTGCGGATTATATCTGATATCGAGCAAATCTCTGGCGCGCACCTGATAGGCCTTGTCGAGCCATTCAATCGCCGTTTCCTTTTGTCCCAATCCCAAATACACCAATGCAATTAGATCCGGATGCACATGACGCTGCATTGAAATTGCGATCAAATTAGCCAGCAATTTCTGGGCATCATTTCGTCTGCCCGCCAAAGCGTAGGCGTACGCCAGATGGGCAATCGTACGGGGATTGTTTCCCTTAGTAAGGTTTACAGCCTTCTCATATCCCTGAACGGCCTCTGTGAGATTCCCTTTTTCGACGTACACATCACTACAATAGAGGTACCCAAGATCGAGGTTTGGGTTCAGTTCCTGGATTTTGTGACATTGCTCCAATGCCTCGTCATATCGGCCGACCGCATAGAGCGATATCCAGCGATCCCAGCGTATTCGGAAAGAAAGAGGGTCAAGTTCAACCGCTCGTCTCGTCTCTTCCAGCATTTCTCCGGTCTTGCCCATCGTGAGCAAATACCGGCCGCGGGAACTATGAGCCTGGGCCAGGTTGGGATTGATTTCAATCGCGCGCCCCACTTCCCGTTCAGCCTCCGCCCAATTCCACTCGCAGAAATACTCTACGTCTGCAATGACGGTGTGTGCCTCAGGAGATTCGGGGTCTCTTTTCAGTGCTTCAAGAGCTTCATCCTTTGCCCTCGTGCAATTCTCATTCGGTAATGGAAGATTCGAACCCTCAATCGAATCCATTTGAGCCAATCCCGTATAAGGTAAGGCCCAGGCAGGGTCATCTTTGATTGCTTGCTCAAAGTACTCAGTGGGCTTTCTCCTATCAGCAGGAACGAGAGTCCTCTCGGAAAAGAACCGGCCCTGCAGATAAGCGTCGTAGGCCTGGGGATCGACAGAGTGGGAGTTCGTCAATCGCGCCTGTTCCTGGGGCGATAGCTTGATTTGGATCGCATTGGCGATCGCGCGTGAAGCATCGTCCTGGAGATCTAAAACATCCCGAATGTTTCCTTCGAAACTGTCGGCCCACAAGTGTTTCTCCGGCGCAACCTGGACGAGGTTTGCCGTGATCCGCACCCGATCACCCGAACGGGAGACGCTACCTTCCACCAATCCATCAACGTCAAGTTCTCGGGCGATCTGCTTCAAAGGTTCTTTGGTGCCCTTGTAGCGCATCGTCGAGGTCCTTGAGATTACCCGCAGGTGGCCGATTTTCCCCAGGTCGGTCGTGAGCGCATCCGTCATTCCGTCGACGAAATAGTCCTGAGTTGGGTCGCCACTGAGATTCTCAAGTGGGAGGACCGCGATTGATTGGATTGGAGTCGGCAGCCGATGAAGTCGTTGCCACAAGGTGCCCAGGTTGAGATAGAGCAGTAACGAACCGAACAGAACGACCAAACCGCCGACAGACCAGATCTTCCAGCGCCGCGATGTTGCAAAAGCTTTTTGTGATTGATCGTTGGCGCCTGGGAGCCGCGTGGTCGTCTCGTCAACCGGTTCGACAGCAGCGATGAATCGATAGCCCCTCCGAGGGAGCGTTTCGACATAATGCGAGCTTTCGGCTGAGTCGCTTAAGGCGTCTCGCAGCCTCTTGATGGCAGTATTCAAGCCAACATCGAAATCTACAAACGTGTTTTCAGGCCAGAGTTTGGAACGTAGCTCTTCCCGCGTCACGATCTCACCCGGGCGCTCGAGTAGGAGTTGCAGAACCTGAAAGGGCTGATCCTGCAACTTGATCTTAATGCCATGTTTACGCAGTTCCCCTGAGCGCAAATCAATCTCAAACGCGCCGAAACGCACTTTTCGAGCTTGCACTGGGGTGACCGTGAGAACCTCCGATGGGGCTGGTTGCCAGCTTAGCACCGAAATTGACCAATGGGAACACCTGACACTTTGTCAGATATCTCTCCAACACCTCCGAATTCAAAGAGTTACCAAGTCAGATTCTTGTCAGCCAATGGTCATGCAACATCCATTGTCCAAAGGGCGCCATTCGGAGGAATCTGGCCGAAATCAAAAGCTGGCCAACTGGCCATGGAGGATTCGATATGAGGAGGAATTCAATCATCAAGCTCACGGTTTTGGCGACCCTTCTGGCGGGTGTATTCGCTGCCAGAGCAAATGCGGAATGCGGTGACTTATCCAAACTAGGACTCCGTAGTAACCCGGTTCAGCGGCAGGCGTGGCAAGGATTTCGGCTCGGACAGATGAAACCTTTGCTCGTGTCTGATTCTGACGAGGCGGGGGAGCCGATAGTCGGCTTCTGGAAGGTGACGTTTACCGCTGAAGGCACTGAGGGCATACCTGACGGTACAGTCATTGACTCTGCCTATGCGCAATGGCATAGCGACGGAACGGAGATCATGAATTCCTCCCGTCCGCCGGCAACACAGAACTTTTGCCTCGGAGTCTGGAAAAGGGTTGGCGAACGCAGATACGAGTTGAATCACTTTGCCATCAGTTTTGACCCGAACGGAAATCTCGTCGGACCGGCCAACATCCGTGAAGAGGTAACCCTGGAAGAGGGTAAAGACAGATTCAGCGGATCCTTTACCATCGATCAATTCGATCAAGCAGGAAATACGCTGGCTCATCTCACAGGGGTGCTCGCGGGGAAGCGGATCACCGTGGATTCCCCGCCGAGTATTGCCTTCTAAGTTTGCTCATTTTCCCTGGGAGGTAGTCTGCCATGAAAGGGATTCATCTTGTCTTCGCGATTTGCCCTGACGGGTTGGTGAAACCTCCCGGGAGGCGAAAATGTAAATCCCGGTCAAATGCCCCTTCGTTCGCGGCCGCAGCAAGGAGATTGGGAGTGAAAAGTCTCACCGTGTTCGCGTCCTTCGCGGTTGCCTTGCTGTCTGGTTGTGGTGGCACCTGGCCAGGGACGCATTCGATAGCGCCGACGCCGCCCAGCGAACCGCCAATCACTACCACTGGTTCCAGCAACTTCGTAGCGGTTGGGAACATGAATGTTGCACGGGCAGACCACGTCGCGGTCCTGCTCCCGAACGGGAAAGTCCTGATCGCAGGTGGCGTTTCCGTTGCGTATCCCGTGGAGCAGCCACTTGCCAGCGCCGAAGTCTACGATCCTTCGACTCACAGCTTCGCTCCAACGGGCAGCATGAACGTTCCTCGAAGCTCGCCTGGCGCTGTCTTGCTTGCCAATGGCAAAGTCCTGGTCGTGGGCGGCGCTCAGGACCTCAGCGCGGAAATCTACGATCCATCGACTGGAACTTTTACTTCCGCAGGGAATATGGTTTCAGCGGATGCCGCAGATCCCCCGAGTATCTTCGATTTCCGGCTCCCCACCTTGCTGCAGGATGGCAGAGTTTTGGTGCAAGGTGTTAACGCAGAAATCTATGACCCGGCTACCGGTGTTTTCTCTCTTACGGCCGCTTACGCCGATGCGGATCCGTTATGGCTTACAAGCACATTGCTACAGGATGGCAGGGTCTTGCTCACCGGGTGGTGTGCTCGGTCGTGCGAAAGTGGGGCAACTGAACTCTATGACCCCCGAACGAGCACGTTCAGCCTTGCGAGCCAGTTCGCGCAAGAAGGGAACGTGAACACGGCAACGCTGCTCACCAACGGCAAGGTCCTGTTTGTGGGTAGCGATGAGTCTGACCTTCCCGCCGACGCAGAACTCTTCGACCCCGCTGCGGGCACTGTTGATTCTATCGGAAAGACGGTTGGACCTCATGAGTACTCCGCAGCGCTGCGCCTTTCCAATGGGAGTGTCTTGATTACTGGTAGTGTGTTGGCAGGCGGCTCAGGTAACGCTGAAGCGGACCTCTATGATCCTTCGACGGGAATGGCTGCGGTAGCGGGAAACATGACCGTGGGTCGCCACTCACACACGGCAACCTTGCTGCCCGATGGGACAGTGTTGATCGCTGGCGGGCATACGACTTGGCCGGACTCCACCAACACCGCCGAAATTTACAAGCCATGAAGCGTACAGAGTGCCGGCATCACCGTGGATTCGCCATCGAGTATTGTGTTCTAAGTTCGCTCATTTTCCCTGGGAGGTAATCCGCCATGAAAGGGATTTGTCTTGTCTTCGCGATTTCCGTTGCCGGGTTGCTGGCGGGCTGTAGCGCTGGGAATGGAACGGCCATTGCTACGACTAGCCCTGTGTCGAGTGCCCCAGGGACGTCGTCCGTTTCTGTGACCATTGTTCCTAACACAATTGGAGTCAGGCACGACGGCACTTTGAGTTTCAGTGCCAGTGTGAATGGTTCTAACAACGTGAATCTGATATGGAGCGTCAAGGAAGGTGTTTCAGGGGGCACGATCAGCGACAAGGGAAGCTATACCGCGCCCTCCGCACCAGGCATCTATCATGTCGTCGCAACTTCGCAGGCGGACCCGTCAAAGGATGCTACGGCAACGGTGACCGTCACTGCGTTCGGGTTTACGTCCATAAGCGGTTTGAACTATGCCAGGCTGCAACAAACTGCTACTTTACTGCCCAGCGGAAAGGTGCTGGTCGCCGGTGGTGGTCAGGGTCCCGATATCATCGATGGTTACTGGGTCGTGGACCAAGCCGAGTTGTTTGATCCCGAGACGAAATCATTCAGCCTTGCAGGACAGGTATCACGTGATTCTCATACCGCAACCATGTTGCCAAGTGGGGATGTCCTCCTTGCCGGCGGTGAAGTCGGCTGGGACCCAACCGGTAATGCCTACGGCAATCCTGGGCCCATCGACAGCGCGACAGCCGAGATCTACCAAGCATCGAGTGGACAGTTCGTACCGACGGGAAGCATGCTGACTGCGCGAGAGGGTCACCAGGCCACCTTGCTGAATGACGGCAGGGTGCTTATCACAGGCGGCATCTACTCGCTTCCATCTGACCCGTGGTGGCTCCCATTGTCAGAGAGTGAAGTTTTTGATCCGGCCACGGGCACATTTGCGGCTGTCGGCCAAATGAGCGTTGCGCGATACGGTCACACGGCGACGCTGCTGCAAAATGGCAAGGTGCTCATCGCGGGAGGCGGCTATCCATACGCCTCCAACACCGCCGAGCTCTTTGATCCCGCGGATGGTAAGTTCAGGTCAACTGGAAATACGACAGTGTCAAGAAGTGGCCACACAGCCACTCTATTGCCAAACGGAAAAGTATTGCTCGCCGGCGGAGGGGGACTTGGCTCCCTCGCTGCTGAACTATACGACCCCAACACCGGATTATTCTCCCCGACAGGTAACATGAACACTGCGCGCGGCTGGCACACCGCCACGCTGCTTCCTGATGGCACAGTGTTGATCGCCGGAGGATACATTATTCATGGCGGCTCAACCTCTACAACAGAGATCTATGATCCCGCCACCGGCGTATTTACGTTGGGTCCGTCACTGGAGCAAGATCGCTTCTCACACACAGCAACGCTGTTGTCAAATGGTGATGTCCTGATCGTAGGGGGCGCCTCATCCGGGGACGGCCTTTTTACTACCGCACTCACGAGTGCAGAAGTCTACCACTAACGCGAATGGGCCCAGTGCGCATCAGGGTAGATAGCTCGGAGGTTCGGCCAACAGCGACCGATCCTCACCATGCAGGAGGGTCGCCACTCACACATGGCAACCTTGCTGCCCGATGGGACAGTGCTGATCGCTGGCGGGCATACCACTTGACCGGACTCCACCAACAACGCCGAAATTTACATGCCATGAAGCGTACAGAGTGCCGGCAACGCGTGGATTCGCCATCGAGTATTGCGTTCTAAGTTCGCTCATTTTCCCTGGGAGGTAATCCGCCATGAAAGGGATTTGTCTTGTCATCGCGATTTGTCTTGCCGGACTGATGACAGCCTGTGGCGGCGTCGGAAACGTTGGCACCACCGGATCAGGAAGCAACTCCGGAGGCGGCGGATCAGGAAGCAACCCCGGGGGCGGCGGTACTTCTGCCGACGCCACTTGCGACACCCCTTCGGTTATCTGGGGCGGAAATACAAATGGAACTTCGTCGTCCGGCGCGTCCGCATTCGTTCCGACCGGAACGATGCATCAGCCCCGTGCTGCTCACACAGCGACTCTGCTGGCTGATGGCACTGTTTTGGTAGTCGACGGCGGGCAATTGGATATCGACGACTTGCTTGTGTCGGTTCCGTTCGCTGAAACCTTTGACCCCTCTCAGGGAAAATTTTCGACAACCGGAACGCCTTGCATTGCGCGCGAACTCCACACGGCGACGCTCCTGATGAATGGCAAGGTCCTAATTGCAGGCGGAACTCGATTCAGCGGATACCCGACCTGGCTCCCAGCAACACAAACTGCCGAGCTGTATGACCCGGCGAGCCGAAGCTTCACAATGACGGGCCCCATGCAATCCGGCCGCACGGAACATACCGCAACTTTGCTGGCGGATGGCCGGGTTCTCATTGTTGGCGGCTCAACAAGTGTTGAACCGATGGCCAGTGCGGAAATCTACGACCCTGACGCAGGGACGTTCGTCGCCGCTGCAAGCATGGCTTCTCCGCGAAGCAATCACACTGCGACCATGCTGTCATCCGGAAAAGTACTGATCGTCGGCGGAGAGAACGATGAGGCAGCCCTTGCATCGGCGGAACTCTACGATCCGGCGACAAACACGTTCACATCGACGGGCTCAATGACAACGCCGCGGTCCGGCCATTCGGCCAATCTGCTCGCCAATGGCAAAGTTCTGATTGCCGGAGGCGTGTCCAGTCAAATATTCGCATATGGAGCATTGAGCCCAAGCACTGATCCGCTGGCGACTGCTGAGTTGTATGACCCGATGACGGGCACGTTCTCGCGCGCTGGCCCGATGACCATGGGTCGCGTTGGCCACACGGCGACTTTACTCTTGAACGGAAAGGTGTTGATTGCCGGCGGATATATTGACTGGGTAAACCCGGTTGGTTATCAGAACAACAGTAGTGCAGAAATCTACGACCCGGCCGCCGGCTCGTTCTCCTCCACGGATCCGATGCTCGCAACCCGATTCTGGCACTCTGCAACACTCTTGCAGGATGGGTCGGTGCTCATTGCCGGGGGAATTGGCTCAGACTCGCCCCTGGCTTCAGCCGAAATCTACAAATGATTGCTAAGTTACTTCAACTTCCCGATTTGCCCGGCTACCTATCAGCAGAAGCGGGATACCAGCTAGTGGTGTTTTCACGGACATCGCGCGATTAAGCGCAGAGTCCGGCGCAGAGGCTGGCGGGCGGGAAAGAAGGAAGCAGTAAAGCGAACCAGAGACGGTCATATATATTGATGCAGCATGCGCACAGTCTCACCCTGCCCAACAACAACACCACAAGCATCATCATTAACAACCGGATCACCCAGACATCGCTCCTGCTCTGGCCGGAACCGGTGTTGCGCACCCTGATCGGGGCTATTGCGCAAAGAAGGAGAGCATGCAGTTGATCGTTTCGCAGGGGGATGGAGAAGGACTCCGCAACGGTGCAGCAGTCCCGGATAGCGTTGCGCACCGGTTCACAGTTCATGCGCACAACGATTCTGGTGGCCTGGTGCCGTTGCGCAGTCGGTTTTCTGCTGATTTGAGGGTTGAATGAGCCGCGCCACGGGCGCGGCGGGCGTAGAAGGAGAGGAGAAAGAGCGAATTTACATCCGCACCCGGCAAAAACACGTTTTGGTCGTGTTTGCCCATACTGTGTCGGGGATCGGACCGCCCCAAAACCTCAAGTGTTCTGTAAGTATCAAGACACCGTAGGGAAAACACGGATCCCCGACTATCCTCTTACAGATTTCCTAACCGACCTTTAGAGCCTGAAGAGAGGCACAACCAGCGAATTTGCCAATATGTGAAATATCTCCCTCCGCAGGGCCGGAGGGCGATACTCTCGACGCTCATCCAGCGTCGGACGCGGCGTTCTGTAAAGCTCATCGTAAAGCCGGCAGCTTCCCCGCCCACGCGTGCGCGAGGGTTTTCTGTCAGGCAGGACAGAGGAACCACCTGAGCTGGCTCTCCTTCGAGAGAACGAGAGAGCCGGCAGGAGGCCCGGCGCCGACAATTGAGATAAAACTTCGCGCCCGGGGTCTGCCAGTCCACCTGTCTCCCCGCGATGATGATTTTGTCTGGATTTGGCTTTCCGTCCTCGTTGCGTGCGACGGCAAAGAATTGCCACCGTTCAGCGTTCTTGCGATACTGTGTCAGGCGAGTTTTTCTGGTCGCCGTACTGTCAGCTTTACTGTCAACCTGTTCGACGTTCATGTTTCCTCGAGGCGCTGATTCCTGGATCTTCAAGCACAGTTATCGGACTGGAAATGGGCTGAAGTGTTGATTAAATTGCAGCTTGTTTGACAGGAAATGAGAATCAATAACTCAAGTTATTGATTCTAAGTAGCGGGAGTAGTTCAGTGGTAGAACGTCAGCTTCCCAAGCTGAATGTCGCCGGTTCGATCCCGGTCTCCCGCTCCAAAGTTCCCTCCGCGTAACGACTCTTATTGCATTTCTTGCACCTTCATCACCAGGCATGTAATGGTGTTCTCACCGGCCAACAGTATCTGATGCGGCGTACCGGCAGGCACGTGCGTAAGCTCCCCCGCTCGCAGCGTCTGCCGCGTGCCGCTCTCGATCGCGGTGCCGCGCGTCTCTCCCGGCGCGACGATTCGCGCCTCAGCCACCACACCTCCGGTGATCAGTGTCGCGGTGCCGGCAAGCACCACGAAAAGGTCCGCCCATTTCTCATGCACCTCCGCCTCGCCGCTCCGGCTCCGAAACGACAGCATCGCACAGTGCTGCGGATACTCCTTCAGCACCTCTGACGCCGAGCCGTCTCCAAGTTTAGCCATCTTACGCAAATATGCGGCCCGCTCCAACAGAACCGCCGGCGCCCAGTGATCGACAGGATTTTTATGCGCACGCGGTTTTGGCGCAGTCTCCTCGAGCGCGACATCTTTCAAGATCTCTTTGGCCACCCTTTCCATCTCTTCCCCTTTCACCTTCGCTCAGCCTCGTCAGTGGCTGAGTTCATCCTTTACGAGCCCGCCAGCTTCCGTGCCCGTTTGAAGACCTTGAGCAACATCTGCCGTGTCAGCCTGCCGGTGTTTGTATTCTGTAGCGACGGATGAAAGCTGGCAATCGCGATCAACTCGCCTGGAAGCCGGTATTCCGCGCCGTGCATGAACGCAAACTCCGAACGCGTCTTCAACCTCCCCATCCGCCGTTCACGCGCCAGCAGGCCGTCAAACGCAATCCGCCCCAGGCACACCACCACGCGCAGATTCGGCAGCAATCGAAATTCCTCGTCAAGCCATGGCGCGCAGTTGCGAAGTTCCACTGGGGTCGGCTTGTTGCCCGGCGGTGCGCAGCGCGCTACTGACGTGATCCACAATCCGTTCAGCTTCATGCCGTCATCGCGGCTCGTTGCCGCTGGCTGTGACGCAAACCCCGCGGCGTGCAGCACTGGATACAAGAAATCGCCGGACCCGTCGCCCGTAAACGGCCGCCCGGTTCGATTCGATCCATGAGCCCCGGGCGCCAGTCCCAACGCCATCACGCGCGCTTTCGGATCGCCAAACGACGGCACGGGGCGCCCCCAATACTCCCATTCTGTATAAGCACGCCGCCGCACTCTCGCCACTTCCGCACAATGCTCACGCAGTCGCGGGCAAAGCTCGCATTCAACGATTCGTCGATTTAACGATGCAAGGGTACTCGTTGCGGCCATGACAGAATTCTACTTCCCAACTCGCTGCACGCCGTCCCGTGCCCGATCTTTCCGAGATCCGCGTCCATAGTGCATCGTGTGCCATACTGATTCTGTCTTTTCCGTTCCCAGGAGCTGGAATCGCGCATGTCCGGTCAACCTAATCCGGAGTTCCTGCGCCGTGCCATCGCGCTGGCAACGCAGAATGTTACCGCTGGCAGGGGCGGGCCATTTGGCGCAGTCATCGTGCGCGATGGCAGAATCATCGGCGAAGGGGTCAACTCCGTCACCGCAACCAACGATCCAACCGCGCACGCTGAGGTCAACGCTATCCGCGCGGCTGCCACGTCGCTCGGCACCTTCACCCTCGAAGGTTGCGAGCTCTATTCGAGTTGCGAACCGTGCCCCATGTGTCTCGCGGCCGCCTACTGGGCGCGGCTCGGCGCCGTCTACTACGGAGCGAATGCAGCCGACGCAGCACGCGCGGGCTTCGACGACAGCTTCATCTACACCGAGCTTCGTAAGAACGCCGGCCAGCGCCAGCTTCGCGCAACCCAGATGCTCGGCGATGAGGCGTGGGCCAGCTTCGCAGCTTGGATCGCATCGCCCAACAAAGTCGAGTACTGACAACGACCGTCCTTGACCACGCAACGCTGTCTTGCGTATGCTGACCACCGTTTGCGGCTGGTGAAATAACCTCGGCATTCACGCCGCAAAGCGAAAGTCCACATGACCACCGCTGCAACCACACTTCCTTCCGACCCGACGATTGGTTCACGCGCCTTGCTTATTCGCCGCGCCGCCGTTCTCGGCGCTGGCACCATGGGGTCGCGGATCGCCGCTCACCTCGCCAACGCCGGAATCCCCGCGCTCTTGCTCGATCTCGCTCCTAAGCCCGGCAGCACCGAACCACAGCTCTCTCGTAAAGCGCTCGACGCGCTCGTCAAATCCAGGCCCGCCGCTCTTTTCGAGCCCTCACTCGTTCGCCTCATCACCCCTGGCAACTTCGACGAAGATCTGCCCAGCCTCGCGAAATGCGACTGGATCATTGAAGCCGTCGCCGAAAATCTCGAAATCAAAACGGCGCTGCTCGCGCGCGTCGTGCCTCATCTCGCCGCGCACGCCCTGCTCACTACCAACACCTCCGGCCTGCCCATATCGCAAATTGCCTCCGTATTGCCTGTCCAAATCCAGAAAAAATTCTTTGGCACGCACTTCTTCAATCCCCCGCGCTACATGCGCCTGCTTGAGGTCATTCCGACTCCCCAAACCGATCCCGCCATCCTTGCCGCATTCTCGGCCATCGCCGACCGCCTCCTCGGCAAGCGGGTCGTCTTCGCGCATGACACTCCCAACTTCATCGCCAACCGCATCGGCATCGCTGTCATGTTTAACGCCGCGAACCTGATGCTCGAACAGAGCCTCACAATTGAAGAAGTCGATGCACTCACTGGCCCCGCCATCGGCTGGCCCCGCACCGGCACCTTTCGCCTCGCTGATCTAGTGGGCATTGACGTCCTCGCCCACGTGGCCGCCAACTTTCCCCAGGGGGTAAGTGGCGGCAGATTTTCTGCGATCCTCGACGAACTCCTCAAGCGCGGCTGGCTCGGTGACAAATCCAATCAGGGCTTCTACAAGAAAGTCCGCGGAGCCGATGGCAAAGACGAACGCCTCGTCCTCGATCTCTCCACCTTCGAATATCGACCCTCCGCCAAGCCCGCTCTGCCCTCGCTTGAAATGGCGAAAAACGCTGCTACGCTCTCCGAGCACCTGCGCCTTCTGCTCTCGAACAATCCGGAAAAAGACAAAGCCGCCGCTTTTCTCTGGCCCTTTCTTTCATCATTGTGGAACTTCGCCGCCGACCGCATCGGAGAAGTCGCCGACAACGCTCCCTCCATTGACGCCGCCATGCGCGCCGGCTTCAACTGGGAACTCGGTCCCTTCGAAATGTGGGATGCTGCTGGTGCCGCCGATACCGTCGCGCGTATGAAAGCATTCAGCCTCCCGATCGCCGTTCCCGCCGAAAAGCTCCTCGCCAGCTCGCGAACAAGCTGGTACTCGCCCAATCACGACGCCTGCTTCCAACCCTCCAACGGCCAGCTCATTCCAATTCCCGCCGTTCCCGGCCACGCCCGCGTCGCCGATTTCCGCCGTACCAACGGCATCATCCGCACCAACCCCGGCGCGTCGCTCGTTGACCTTGGTAACGACATCGCCTGCATCGAGCTCCATTCACTCAAAAACGCCATCGGCGGCGACGTCCTCTCGCTCATCTCCGCCGTCCTCGACCCTGCGTCCGACACGGTCCGCGACTTTTCGGGCTTCGTCATCTGCGGCGACCGCGACAACTTCTCTGTCGGCGCCAACCTCATGCAGCTTCTTCTCGCCGGGCAGGAGGGCGAGTGGGACGAGCTCGCCCAGGTCATTCATCACTTCCAGCAGATGACCGCGGCCATCAAGTTCTGCCCGCGCCCCGTCGTCGCCGCACCCTTCGGCCTCACCCTCGGCGCCGGCGCAGAGATTTGCCTGCATGCCGCGCGCCGCCAACCTCACGCTGAAACCTATATGGGCCTCGTCGAGGCTGGCGTGGGCCTCATCCCCGCCGGCGGCGGCACCAAAGAGATGCTGCTTCGCGCTCTCGACGTCGCCACTGCTCTCGATCCGCCCGACCCCAAAGATCCCCCATCGCGCTTCGCTCAATCCATCGAGTTCGCCGCAGCCCTCAAACGCGCCCTCGAAACCATCGCCATGGCCAAGGTCTCCACCTCTGCCGCCGAAGCTCGCTTGCTCGGCCTGCTCTCATCGGCCGACCGCATCACCATGAACCGCGAGCGCCTTCTCCTCGACGCCAAAGCGCAGGCCGCCGTGCTCGCTGAGTCGGGCTACACCCCGCCGCAGCCGCGCACGCAAACCCCCGCTCCCGGTATGGCCGCACTCGCTACTCTCGAAACGGGCATCTATTTGATGGGTGAAGCCGGCTTTGCCTCTGAGCATGACCAGAAGGTCGCCCGCTGGGCTGCGTATATTCTCTCAGGCGGCCGCATTACCCCCGGCACACTCGTCACCGAGCAGTACTTCCTCGATCTCGAGCTCGAGGCCTTCCTCTCCCTCTGTGGCGAGCGCAAGACCCAGGAGCGCATCGCCTTCACCCTCAAAACCGGCAAGCCGTTACGCAACTGATCCGCGCGCCACGTGAAAAGGTTGCGCTTCCGTCTCGCTCGGCATAGATTGCTCGTGGGACTCCACATGGATCACACGCGTTTCCAGCCGGTGTTATTGGTCCTGTTTGTTCTTTGCTTGGGTCCTGCAGCCCGGTCGCAGGACATGCACTCTTCCGCACTCAATACTTCCGGCAAAATCATCTTCGACGGCCGTCTCGCCCCTTACCTCATCCGCCATCTTCCCGTGAACGCCTTTCCCCAACTCCCGCCGCCGGTCCAGGAAGTGCTCACTCGCCGAGGCTGCCTCATCCCGCAAACCTACGAAGCGCATCAGCCGGAAAACGTCGTCCACGCTAGTCTGCAAGGCCCAGGCTCCACCGACTGGGCTGTGCTCTGCTCCGTCACGGGCACAGTCTCTTTGCTGGTTTTCTTCTCGGCCAACTACGCCTCTCCCGCCACCCTCGCCACCGCGCCCGAAACCGAGCGCCTCCAGTCCCACGGCTCCAGTGGCGTTCTTGGCTTTAACTGGGGCATCGATCCGGCGTCACCTGAGCAGGTCCACCAGGCGCAAATGGGCATGCGTCATCTGCCGCCGCGCATCGACCATGATGCTCTCGCCGACTCCGTCGTCGACCAGCACACCATCTACCACTTTTTTTCCGGCAATGCCTGGACGCTCCTCGACACCGAGGATTGATTTCGTTTCGCACTCTGCTTCGGCAAACGAGACTCCGGCCCCCGCTCGGCTTGACCGTCGCCCGCCTCACGATCTAACAATGAGCCAGCAGAACGTCGTTTTTCTCACTGATCACTGATTACTGATCACTGACCACTGCTCCGAAGGAGCCTCCCATGTCCGAACCCGTCCTGGTTGCCGCCATTCGAACGCCGGTGGGCCGCGCCCCCAAAGGCGTACTCTCCACCACCCGCCCCGACGATCTCGCGGCAACGGCGATCACCGGTGCACTCGACCGGCTCCCCGCGCTCGACAAATCTGAAATCGACGACGTCATCCTCGGCTGCGCCCAGCCCGAAGGTGAGCAGGGTTGGAACATCGCTCGCTATGCCGCACTCCGCGCCGGTCTTCCTGTCGAAATCCCCGGCGCCACCGTCAATCGCCTCTGCGCCTCCGGTCTCGAGGCCATCGCTGTTGCCGATCAACGCATCCGCTCCGGCCTCGCGCAAGTCATCGTTGCCGGCGGAGCCGAATCCATGAGCCTCATTCCCATGGGCGGCAACAAGCCCAGCCCCAATCCCTGGCTCGCTGAAAACTATCCGGCCTCACTACTCACCATGGGCCTTACCGCGGAGCGCGTCGCGCGCCATTACTCGGTCTCGCGCGACGACCAGGACGCCTTCTCTCTCTCCAGCCATCAAAAAGCTCTCGCCGCGCAAGCTGCTGGCCGCTTTGCGGAAGAACTGGTTCCCGTCACCGTCACCACTGCGACGCCCGACTCAAAAAATGGCAAGCCACACGCCCAGGAAAAGAAGTTCTCCGCCGACGAAGGTCCCCGCGCCGACACCTCCGCCACAGCCCTTGCGCAGCTTAAACCCGTTTTCCACGCGCAGGGCACGGTCACCGCCGGCAACTCCTCGCAAACTTCCGATGGAGCCGCCGCTGCCATCCTCATGGACGCGAGCCGAGCGCAACAACTGGGCATCGCCCCGCTTGCCCGTCTTGTCTCCTATGCCGTCACCGGCTGCTTGCCTGAAGAAATGGGCATCGGTCCCATCACCGCCATTCCCAAGGCGCTCAAGCTCGCCGGCCTCACTCTCAACGACATTGAGCTCATCGAACTCAATGAAGCATTTGCCGCGCAGGTTCTGGCGATCGTCCGCACCCTCGGGCTCGACCCCGCCCGCGTCAACATCAACGGCGGCGCCATCGCCCTCGGCCATCCCCTCGGCTGCACCGGCGCCAAACTCACAGCTACACTTCTTCGAGAGATGAAAGCGCGGAGCGCGCGCTACGGCATGGTCACCATGTGCGTCGGCGGCGGCATGGGCGCCGCCGGCATCTTCGAGAATCTCGATGGAGGGGCCTCGTGAAAGCCGCTCGCTGGCCGCTTTCCATCGTGAACGTGCTCTTGCTCGCCGGTTGCACGTACTTTGCCTGGCATGAGTTGTTCGGCCTCATGTTCGGGATGGGAGAATCGGGAGGCTCACCCGGCTTGTTAGGCGGAGCCTTTCTGCTCGTCACCGCGCTTGGAGTGGTCGGCTTTGCCATTGCCGCGCTCGGCACTTTTTCGAGGGTGCGAGTTTTCGGTCTCCTCGGTTTGGCCAGCGCCATCGCATCTCTTCCCGCCGCAGCGATTTTCGCCTGGCAGGAGGTTCGAGTCATCGTCTCGATATCGAACTCGAATGATCCCTGGCTGCGATCGTGGTATCAGGCGCATACCTGGAATCGCGTGGAGAGCTTCCTGCCCGCCGTTCTGGATCTCGCAGCGATCTGTCTGTCCGCGCTATGGCTTCGCCAACTCGCTCGCACAAACGCTTTGCGAAGCCCTGCCGAGGGCTCCGCAGCACTCCATTCCTGAATCTCTCGCCCGCCTGCTGGCTACTCCCTATTCCCTATTGGCTACTCCCTAGTTCTTGAAAAACTCCCCATGCCCTCCGATCGCCCACGGATCATACTGCTCCGCAAACTTTGCGCGATCTTCCACACTGGGATGGCTGTAGAGCCAGAACTCAATGAACGGGCTTGGATTCGGATCTTCCAGCCACGCATTCCCTAAATCGTTGAATGCAGCTACAGCCGTTTTCTGCGGATCGGGCACAATGCCGTGAATGGCCTCCTGCCCGTACACATCGGCCTGGTGCTCATAGTGGCGGCTCACGGCGTTGGCCGCCGGCTCCAGCAGAAAGCTCGCAATCGAGATCGCGAACAATAGTACGATAAACCCCGTTCGCGAGGAGATCTCGCTCGTGCCCCATCGCGCCCCAACCCGCCGCACCAGCCACGCGGCAAATCCCGCGCACGCCCAGTACACAAAGAAAAGGCCCACCGAGTAGATCGCAATATATTTCGGGATGTGGTTCAGGACGTAGTGACCGCTCTCGTGGCCAAAGATAAACAGCACCTCATCGTTGGGAACCCTTCCCGCCGTCGTATCCCACACCACGATCCGTTTGGTCGCGCCGATTCCATTCACATATGCATTCAGCCCGTTTGTCTTCAGGCTGGCCTTCATCAAATACATGCGGTCCGGCGGAATATTTGTCCCCGTGCGTGCGACTACCTTCTCCAGCTCCGTCACCAGCACAGGATGATTGTTCTGGAGCGGCTCAAACTTGTCGAAGATGGGCGCCAGCAAAGGCGCAACAAAGATGACCAGCACCAGGATTGGCAAGCTGACGATCCACAATCCCAACCAGTAGCGCCGCGGCCAGCGCCGCACAATCCAGTTGAAGAGCAGCAAAATCGGCACGCCGAACACCAGCGCCAGTCCCAGCGACTTCCCCTCGTCGCCAAACCAGCTACCCCATCCCTGCACGCTGATGCCGTAGCTGCGCTCGTAATGCTGTCCCAGCCAATCTACCGGCAGGCCGGCCACCGCCGAAATGATGAAGTACACGGCGAAAAACACCAGCCCCTGAACCCAGCGCTTGCCCGAAATCCCCTGCGCCCATCCCTCAATCCCGGCCCATCCGCGCGCGGCGAGCAGAATCCACAGGAAGACGATTCCCCAAATCGATCCGGCAATATTCAGGATGTTGCGGATGCGGCTCAGCGCAATCGCTTTGGCCAGTTTGTCCGGCGGCAGGGTGTAGGCCTCCTGCTGATTCGCAGGTGCCGCCGGGCCGCTTCGTGGGGACGATGCCGGTGCATTCTGCGCGGCCGATGTGGATTGATCCTGGGCGGCCGTGGGCAGCATGGTCCACCCCAACAGCAACGCGGCAGAACAAAGCAAAGGCAACAATGCACGGCGAAATGTCATATCATCTCCCTTATATTCCGCAAACCTGCGACAATCAGACACACAGATGCTTTTACTCGAATCGCCGGCCCTTCCGCCATACAATTCTGCGCATCGCGCTTTTCGCCGTCCTCCCGGTGTGCCGATCGTCACTGTCGCTGCGGCTTTGCTCCCGCTGTTGGTTGCCCCCATCACAACGCGTGCGCAGCAGTCCACGCCAGTTCTTCTCGACGCAATGACTACCGAGCTGCACCGCGCGTTCACTTCGCTCGCAAAATCGCCGGCCGCTTCGATCTCAAATGTTGCCCCGTCCTCAAGCGTCGCCCCAAACTTGGTGTCCGCGTCAGCAGACGCCACGAGTGGGACTGCTCCAACCCCGTCCGGCACCGACCAGCAACTCCCGCCCTACTTCCTCAGCTACTCTGTCAGCGAAGCCAGCTTCGTCGCCATTCGCGCCCAGTACGGCGCGCTCACCGACAGCTCCTCAGGCCGCACCCGCGTGGCCGACGTCCAGGTTCGTGTCGGCAGCTCCACACTCGACAATACGCACGGCACGCATCGCGGCTCTGCAGTCAACACTCTGCAACTGCCGCTCGGCGACGATCGCGAAGCCCTCATGCGTTCGCTCTGGCTCGCCACCAACACCGGTTACGGCAACGCACTCGACAACTATCTCCGCGTAAAAACTGAATCCCAGGTGCGCGCCAAGGAAGAAGACACATCGCCCGACTTCAGCAGGCAAACACCGCAAACCTACATCGGCCCCGTAGCTCCGCCCGTCGTCATCGACCGCGCCTCATGGGAGCAGCGGGTGAGGGAACTGTCGAAGATCTTTCGCGACTACCCTGACGTGTACCAGAACATGGTTCTTCTCACCGTGCAGAATGAGACGGATTACTTCGCCTCGTCTGAAGGTTCGCAAATCGTTACGCCGCATCTGCAGGCGCGCCTCGTGGTCGCCGCCGTCACCCGCGCTGACGATGGTATGGACCTCTTCCGCGAGCAGACCTTCGAAGCCGAAACCGTCGACGGCCTTCCCAAACCGTCCGATCTCGAAGCCGCTATGCGCGCCCTCGGGCAAAGTCTTGAAGCCCTGCGCAAGGCTCCGGTCACAGAGCCGTTTGACGGCCCCGCCATTCTCTCCGGCCGCGCCGCCGCGGTGTTCTTTCACGAAGTGCTCGGTCACCGCCTTGAAGGCCAGCGCCAGCGTGGCGATGAAGAGGGCCAGACCTTCACGAAAGATGTCGGCAAGGATGTGCTGCCCAGTTTCCTCTCGGTCGTCGACGACCCCACCCAGACCACATTCGGCAATATCTGGCTCAGCGGCAGCTATCAATATGACGATGAAGGCCAGAAGGCCGAGCGCGTCGACCTCATTCAGGACGGAGTGCTCAAGAACTTCCTCATGTCGCGCCTGCCCATCGCCAGCTTCAATGAGTCCAATGGCCACGGCCGCGCTGAGACCGGCCACGTCCCCACCGGCCGCCAGGGCAACCTGATTGTCACTTCAACCAAAACCGTCTCTGAGGCCGATTTGCGCAAGGAACTTATCGAGGAAGCCAAAAAGCAAGGCAAACCCTACGGCCTCTACTTTGAAGACATCTCCTCCGGCTTCGCCGTCACCCAGCGCAACTCGCCGCAAGCCTTTCAGGTGATTCCGCTCGTCGTCTGGCGCGTGTATGTCGACGGCCGTCCCGACGAGCTCGTCCGCGGCGTGAGCATCGTCGGCACTCCGCTCGCTGCCATGAAGAGCATTCTTGCCACCGGCGACAAGAGCGAGGTCTTCAACGGCGAGTGCGGAGCCGAGTCAGGCACTGTCCCCGTCAGCGCCGTCGCTCCTGCCATGCTCCTCAGCTCACTTGAGACGCAGCGCCAGCCGCAAGGCACGGCGCGCCCGCCCATCCTCCCCATCCCCGGCGCGGATTCTCAAGCGACAGCAGCAAAGGAGGCGCAATGAGCCTCCTGCACTCGATGACTCACCTACCCGCGGGGTGTCCCATTCTAAAGCTCGGAGCGCAGCGGAGAGCTTTAGGGCGGGGGCCGCGATCGCTCTTCGCGCAAATCGGGTGCCCCACCCTCGGCGCGTCTTTGTTTTTGCGCCTAGGGCGGGGTTTCCTCACTCGACTTCTGCCTGCCGCAGCGCTTCTGACCCTCAATCTCACTATTGCGAATCTTGCTCACGCCCAATCCACCCGCGCCGACGCCGAAAAAGATCCCGTCCTCAAAGCCATGCTCACCGAACTCGACCGCAGCATGAGCCAGCTCCAGTTGAAAGGCTTCGCCAAGCCACTCTTCATCCAGTACCGCATCGAAGAAATCGACGATTTTGAAACGAAGGCTGAGTTCGGGTCCAGCGAGGGCTCCAATCGCGCGCACCAGCGTGTCGCCCGCGTTACCGTCCGCGTAGGCGATTACAAAACCGACAGCTCCGGCGGCCGTGGCGACGGCTCTCTCGAGCTCGCCGCCCTCGACGACGATCCTGTCGCCCTCCGCTCCGCGCTCTGGACCGCGACCGACCAGGCCTACAAAGCCGCGCTCGCAGCCTACGCGCAAAAGCAGGCGGCATTGAAAGAAGTGCAAACGCCGCCGCAGGCCGACGACTTCAGCCAGGAAAAGCCCATCATCTCGCTCGCCGATCCAGTCGCGCTTCAGTTCGACGCGTCAACCTGGGCAGACCGCGTCGCGCGATTGAGCGGCCTTTACCGCACCGACTCGACACTCAGCGCCGGCGAGCATGATATCGAGTACTCCAGCGCCAGCTTTCGGGCCCGCTCAGTCACAACCCGGGTCGTCACCAGCGAAGGAACCATCGTCCGCAAATCCTCGGCCGAGTACCAGGAATCCTTCGCCGCCGGCACACAGGCCCCCGATGGCATGCGTCTCGATCGCTCCTATGGCTCAGTTGGAACGTCTCTCGCCGACCTCGATTCCGAGTCCGTCTTCAACAAACACGCTGTCGAAGAAATCGCCTCACTCGCCGAACTGCGCAAAGCGCCGCTTGTCGAAGAGGAATATCACGGCCCGTTGCTCTTCAGCGCCGACGCCGCGACCGACACCCTGCACAATCTTCTGGCAGCTGCGGTCACGGCCACCCGTCCGGCCCTCGGCACTGAAGCGCGCACCAACGGCCCCTTCGCCTCCAGCTACCACGCGCGCGTGATGCCCGATTTCATGAACGCGGTCGACGATCCCGGCCTGAAGACTTTCGACAGCAAAGATCTCGTCGGCGCTTATGAAATTGACGACGAAGGCGTCCCCGCACAGGCCGTCAAGCTCGTTGACGCCGGCCGTCTCGACAGCTACCTCATTGGCCGCCAGCCGGTGCGCGACTTCCCGCAATCGAACGGCCACGGCCGCGCAGGCATCACCGGCCCCGCGCATCCCATGATCGGTGTTCTCAAAATCACCGCGGACAACGGCCTCTCTTACGACGACCTCAATCAAAAGCTGCTCGCCTTGGCAAAGGATCGCGGCCTGTCTTCCGTCTACTTCGTCGAGACCATGGGCTCTGCGCTCAGTCCGCGCCTGCTCTATCGCATCAGCCTCGACGGCAAACGCACGCTCGTTCGCGGCGCGGTTTTGGACGACATCGACGAGCGTGCCCTCCGCTCCAGCATCATCGCAGCCGGCAAGAACCTGTGGGTGGCCAACTACTTTGGCGACCCTCCGGTCACCGTCCTCGCTCCCGCGCTGCTCTTCGACGACGCCACCGTCCGTCGCGCCAACGAGAAAAACGAAAAGTTGCCCTTCTATCCCCCGCCCGACTAGATCACCCTCATGAGCCCAGGTCATCTCCGCCTCACACCGCCCACACCGGCAGGTTCTCTTCCTGCCGGCCCCGGTTTTGTTTCATCGATGTGACAACCATCCCACGCAACGGGACAGCCCAAGCCGAAAGCTCCGCCACATTCCCCCGCCGCACCAACTTTCCCGCACCCCAACCACCGTTTCCAGCATCCATCCAAGCAGAAGGTATTGCCACGCATGCGAGAATGAAGCTTCAGCTCTCCCGTGCCTTGCATTCCGGGCGCCCCGCTGGTCTTTTGGCATCCCGCCCCGGAATTACCCACAGAGCAACCGGGTCAAACCCACAAATTACAATCCGAACGGAGGAGATTTCCCCAATGGCATACGAGTTACCGCCCCTTCCTTACGACTACAACGCGCTCGAACCTTTCATCGACGCCGAAACCATGCACCTCCACCACGACAAGCATCACCAGGCCTACATCAACAACGTCAACGCCGCCATCGCCAGCCATACCAACCTGGCCGCCAAATCCGTTGATGACCTGATCAGCGATCTCAATGGCGTCCCCGAAGATATTCGCGCCTCGGTCCGCAACAACGGCGGAGGCCACTCCAACCACTCCATGTTCTGGAACATCATGGGCAAGGCCAACTCGCCCGGCATCGGCGGGCACCCTTCCGGCGACATCGCCAAGCAAATCTCCGCCGACTTCGGTGACTTCGAGGCCCTCAAGAAGACCTTCAACGAAACCACGGCCAAGCAGTTCGGCTCCGGCTGGGGCTGGCTTGTCTTCCAGGGCGGCAAACTCAAGGTCATCACCACCGCCAATCAGGATTCGCCGCTGTCGCAGGGTCTCTACCCGATCCTCGGCAACGACGTCTGGGAGCACGCCTACTACCTCAAGTACCAGAACCGCCGTCCCGACTACCTCGCTGCCTGGTGGAATGTCGTCAACTGGGCCGAAGTCAACAAGCGCTTCGCCAAAGTGAAGAAATAGACGCAGCTCTTAGCCACTAGCTGCTAGCCAGTTTGCAGGAGCTCGACGGCCCGCGCTCTCGCATTGATGAGCTAGCAGCTAGAAGCTAGAAGCTTCTTCCCCCGCCGGAGGTGAACCCAACCATGGCCACGATCCAAATGACCGTCCGCCCCGAGGACCTCTCTCAGGTTCCCAAGGGTGGGGAGCGCATCCCCGAGCCCGGCGTTCTCACCATCTTCGGTGCCTCCGGCGACCTCACCAAGCGCAAGCTGCTCCCTGCGCTCTTTCATCTCTACCAGGCGAATCTTCTGCCTGAAAAATTCGCCATCGTCGGCGTGGCGCGCCGCCCGCTTGGTGACGATTTTGGCAAGGACATGCGCGAAGGCATCATCGACTTTGGCGGTGCGGATGCCGGCGATCCCAGACTCGCGAGCTTCGTCGGCCACATCAGCTACTTTCCCCTCAACTTCGACGACACCTCCCACTACGCCGCTCTCAAAACCGAACTCGATCGCATCGCCAAAGAGAAGGGAATTGGTGACGATCGCCTCTTCTATCTCGCCACCGCGCCCGAGTTCTTTGCCGACATCATCGAAAACCTGGGCGCGCACGGCATGGCCAAGCCGGAAAAAGGCCGTGTCGCCGTCGTCATCGAAAAACCCTTCGGACACGACCTCGACTCGGCCCGCGAACTCAATCGCCAGGTCAACGCTGTCTTCAGCGAGAATCAGGTCTTCCGCATCGACCACTACCTCGGCAAAGAAACAGTACAGAACCTCCTGGTCTTCCGCTTCGCCAACGGCATCTTCGAGCCAATCTGGAAGCGCAATTATATCGACCACGTGCAGATCACAGTCGCCGAAACGCTCGGCGTCGAAGGTCGCGGTCCGTTCTACGAAAAGGCCGGCGCTCTACGCGACGTCGTCCAGAACCACATGATGGAACTTCTCTCACTCGTCGCGCTCGAACCGCCATCCAGCTTTGACGCCGACAGCGTGCGCCGCGAAAAGTTCAAAGTCTGGCGGGCCATCCCCTCCATCCCCATACTCAATGCCGTCCGCGGCCAGTATGGCCCGGGGATCGTCGAGGGAGAGCACGTCATCGGCTATCGCGACGAAGAGCGCGTCAATCCCGAGTCCGGAACCGAAACCTACGCGGCCCTCCGCCTCGAAATCGAAAACTGGCGCTGGGCTGGCGTCCCCTTCTATCTCCGCGCCGGCAAGCGCATGAAGAAACGCGCCACCGAAATCTCCATCTTCTTCAAACAGCCGCCACTTCTCATCTTCAACCGCATGGCTACCTTTGGCCCTTGCAGCGAGATCCAGCCCAACCTGCTTACCATCCGCATCCAGCCCGACGAAGGCATCGCCCTGCGTTTCGGCGCCAAAGTCCCCACCAGCCCCGAAATGGCCGTCTGCCCCGTCTATATGGACTTCGATTACGAGGCGGCGTTCGGCAAATCCAGCGCCAACGGCTACGAGCGCTTGCTCCTCGATGCCATGCTCGGCGATCAAACCCTCTTTGCCCACCGCGACGGCGTCGAAACCACCTGGGCCCTCTATACGCCCATCCTGCAGGCCTGGGCTGCCAAGAAACCTGAGGTCTTCCCCAACTACTTCGCCGGCTCCTGGGGCCCCGAGTGCGCCGATCACCTTCTCGAGCACGATGGTCGCGCCTGGCGCAACGAGCTCGGCCGCAGATCATAAAAAGCAGGAAGTTGTTTGGTTGGCCCATTCTAGCCGCGTTTTTTGCGGCTAGGGCGGGGGAGAAGTACTCACCCCTTGGCTCAGCGAGGTCGCATGCTCACTCAATCCGAAAAAGCCCACGCCTTTCGCGCCCTTCACCAGCGCGACAAAGCCTTCATCATCCCCAACCCATGGGACGCCGGTACCGCGCGCCTGCTCGCGCACATCGGCTTTGAAGCGCTTGCCACCACCTCTGCCGGCTACGCCTTCTCCGCCGGCAAGCCCGATCACGGCGTCGGCCGCGATGCCATGTTGCAACATGTTGCCGCCATCGCCGCCGCAGTCGATCTCCCTGTGAGTGGCGATCTCGAGAACGGCTACTCCGATTCTCCGTCAGACGTCGCGCAAACCGTAGTCCTCGCTGCCGCCGCAGGTCTGGTTGGCTGCTCCATCGAAGATGATTCAGGCCGCGCGGATAACCCGATCTATGAAATCCATCTCGCCGCCGAGCGCGTCCAGGCGGCCGCTGAAGCCGCGCACGCGCTCTCGTTTCCTTTTACGCTTACGGCCCGCGCCGAAAACTACCTTCACGGCCGCGCAGATCTCGGCAACACAATCAAGCGCCTGCAGGCTTATCAAGAGGCTGGGGCCGACGTTCTTTACGCGCCCGGCCTCATCCGCAAAGAAGACATCGCTGTGGTGATTCGTTCCGTCGATCGTCCGGTCAACGTGCTCGCAGGTCTTGGCGATCCTCCGCTCGACCTGGCAACTCTCTCTGAGCTTGGCGCCAGGCGCATCAGTGTCGGTGGGTCTCTTTCACGCGCCGCGCTCGGTGCATTCTTCCGCGCCGCTCACGAAATGCGCGACTACGGCACTTTCACCTTTACCAAAGACGCCGCCAGCGGTCGCGACCTGAACCAGATCTTCGCCCGATCCGAGAAGCAAGGGTAAGCACGACAAGATCCTGTGTTGTGGTGCTTCCAGCCTGCTGACTTTGTGACTCTCTAACCCGCTAACCAACTAATCCTGCTAACTCCGCTAACCCCTCTGCCACCCCAATCCTTGACCTCTGGTCTCGGGAGGACTGATCGCACCTAACCTTGGCCCTTCGGTCCCTTGTTCCCTTGGTCCCCTGTTTCCTGCCCTCGATCCATCGCCTCATTCGCCAGCCGGTCGGCCTCCTTGTTTCCTACGCGTAGCGTGTGCCGCATCTCAAAACCGTCCAGCTTCAGTGCCCTCCGCTGCGCCTCTTCCCACAGTGGCCGCAAACCGGGACTCTTCACTTTGTACCGGCCCTTCATCTGCCGCACCATAAGTTCGGAATCGGATATCACCCGCAGCCGCCGCGCCGCGTTCTTGAGCGCCCAATCCATTACAGCCAATAACCCCTTGTATTCTGCATAGTTATTGGTCTGCCGCCCCAGGTACTCGCTCAGCCGGGCGACGACCCGCCCCTTTGGGTCCTCGATCACCGCCCCGTACCCCGCCGGCCCCGGATTTCCCCGCGCTCCACCATCGCAATGCGCGGTAAACCATCCGCTCGCAGTCGCTTCCGCAGCCTCTTCGCTTATGCCATAAAACAGATTTCCCATCATTGCCTATAGTTTACCCGCTTCTTTCTCGTTCCCTCGCTCTCTTGCTCCCTGCCTTTTGGTGACCAAACCCATCATTCCACGTCTATTCTGATACGCACAGGCTTGATCTTCCGGCAGCGGAGAGACAATGGCTACGGACGCGATCTGCGTTTCTATCACCCCTTCAATGAGTCTTGCCCAGGCGACTACCACCTTGGCCTGGCCGGCAGGCGGGAGGGTACAATCCTCTCAAGAAGTGGCTGCGACGCGAGCAATGGGCGGGGCGAGGCGGCAGAACTCCAATGGCGACGATTCGAGCCGGCCGCAGGAGCGTGTGCAGAGCCGTGCCCACGAGATGGACCTTATCCGCGAGGCCCAGGCCGGTTCCCGCGCTGCCTTTGATGCTCTCGTCCGTCAATATGAGCACCAGGTCCTGCGCCTGGCTCTCCACCTCACAGGCTCAGAGCAGGACGCGGAAGATATTTACCAGGACGCTTTTCTCAAAGCTTATCGATATATTGGCAACTTCCGCTTTGAGTGCTCGTTTTACACGTGGATCTATCGCATCGTAACCAATCTCTGCCTGGATCAGTTGCGCCGTCGCAAGACGCGCCGCGAGGACCACGCAATCGTGGTCGACCGCACGGGAGACGAGATTGACCTGCTCGCATCGGTTTCCGATAATCGGTCGTTTTCCAACCCCGCCCGCGAGCTTGACCGCAAGATGCTTGGCGAAAAAATCCAGGCCGCGCTTGGCAAGCTTACACCGCGCGAACGAATGGTTTTTGAATTGAAGCACTATCAGGGCCTTCGCCTGCGCACCATTGGCGAAATGTTGAACACAACGGAAGAGACCGCCAAGAATACCCTCTTCCGCGCAACAAAGAAGTTGCGCTTGCACTTGGCGGAACTGCGTTAGCCTCCGCTGCCGGCCCTTCGGCCGTCAGCTGAGTAGATTCGGTAAGAAGCCATCGCTTGAACAGGATGAGCCACAAGAACGAAAGCTCAACCCTCGCACCGCGAGCTAAGAGCTAAGGGCTAAAAGCTACTAGCTGTATTTCAGGGGCTGGAAGGACGTAACTATGAATTGCGAACTCGCACACGAACGGATGGTCACTGCAGCGTACGGTGAGCTCTCTGACGAGTTGACCCACGAACTCGAGCGCCATCTGGCCGGCTGCCCCAGTTGCCAAAGCGAGCGCGAACAGATCATCGCCCTCAGAGTGCTTGCCAATGCGCATCCCGTCGTCGAGCCGGATCCGAATCTTGTCGCCCGCGCTCACCTTCATCTCGACGAGGCGTTGGATGCAATACCACCCAAGCGCTGGTATGAACGGTTTGGCGCGCGCATTTTGAACAACTTTGCCACCTTGCAGGGCGCTCCCGTCGCCGCGCTGCTTCTGCTAGTCGCCGGCGCAGGAGCTGGCGTTCTCGGCGGCTACCAATACGCGCAGGGCCGCGCCGCCCATGCAGCCACAGAGGCGGCGGCGTCTTCTTCGGTTAAGTCTCAACCCGCCGCGCGGCAGACCGCGCTCACCAATGTCACCGGAGTCTCAGCAATCGTCCGCCAGCCCAACAGCGAAATGGTCGACGTCAGCTACAACCAGCTCGTTCCGCGCCAGATTGAAGGTTCGCTCGATGATCCGGCCATCCGGCAATTGCTGATGCTGGCCACTGAGGACGCGGCCTCGCCTGGCATTCGTGATGACTCCGTGGCGCTGCTCGCCGCCGAGTGCCGCGCTGGCCACAGTTGCCAGCCCACCGGCATTCGCGAGGCGCTGATGGTGGCCCTCCGCTACGACCGCAGCCCCAAGGTGCGCCAGAAGGCCCTTGAAGGCTTGCAGCCCTACGTGGCCGACGATGTGCGAGTTCGCGACGCGGTGCTTGAAGCCGTGCTGAACGACAGCGATCCCGCAGTCCGCACCGCGGCCATCGGTTTGCTTGAGCCTGTTGACGCCGATACCAGCGTTCGCCAGGTGCTCTATTCCGTTTCCAATTCCGACGATAACCCCCAGATCCGGAATGTATCCCGGCAGGTTTTGAGTCGGGTGCACGAAATTCAGTAAGAATGCATACCATTCCGGCCACCGCGCCGTCTGAGTGAGTGCGGACCGGACAAAAAAGATTTCCGGGGAGTAGAAAAAACATGAAACACCTTTTGAGGCCATACCCTGTATCTCATCGCAACCTTGCTCTTGCCACTCTGGCCGCTGCGGCAGCGATGCTCGCTGCGGCGCCCACTGTCGTCCACGCGCAGGCTCTGGACCTCGCACCTTTTTTCGACGATTCGAGCACTTTGCTCTCCCACACCAGTCCCGCCGGCTACCTCGGTGTGGATATCACCGACATTGACGCCGACAAGGCGCAGTCGCTCAAGCTCAAGGACACGCATGGCGCGGTGATCACGCTCATCGATCACGACGCTCCCGCTGGCCAGATCGGCCTTCGGGTCAACGACGTCATTCTCGGCATCGACGGTCAGAACGTCGATGGCGCCGAAGCATTGCGCCGCATCCTTCGCGAGATTCCGCCAGGCCGCAAGGTTAGCCTCGAAATCAGCCGCGACGGCAACATCCAGACGCTCGCCGTGCAGTTGGCCGACCGCAAGGAAATGGAAAAGGCGATCTGGAGCAAGATCGGCGTCGATGCCGACGGCATCTCGCCCATTCCGCCGCCTCCCGGCATGGGCGTCCTTCCCGGCAGCGGCGGTACACCTCTCTCTAGCGGCTTCCACATGTCGCTCTTCACCAGCACGCTCAATGTCGGCGCCATGGTTGAGCCGCTCACCTCGCAGATGTCCGAGTATCTCGGCGTGCAGGGTGGCCTCATGGTCAAACAGGTCGCCAAAAAGAGCGAAGCCGCCAAGGCCGGGCTCAAGGCCTTCGACGTCATCCTCAAGGTCGGCGCAGATTCCATCGCCACCTCCGCTGATTGGGACCGCTCCCTCCGCTCCAACGTCGGTAAGCCGGTCCAGGTCACCATCCTGCGCAGCGGAAAACAGCAGACCCTCAACCTCCAGGTCGACTCAAAACATCACAGCTGAGTCGAATCTGCTTTAGCCACCCTCCCGCATGTTAAGGGCGCCCCCAGCCGGCGCCCTTCGTGTTCCTGGATGGCCAAAATCAACCGAATCCTGTGCTCCAGCGTCGAGCTTTGTTCATCGCGCTCGCGGAAACTAAACTAGTCTCATGGAAGTTCTCTACGGCCTGCATCCGGTCGAGGAAGCTCTGAAGGCCGGGCGCCGCCGCTTTGACCACGTCCTCTTCGCACGCGAGCGCCAGGACGATCGCCTGCAGCGCCTCGTCGCACAATGCCGCCAGGCTGGAATCCGCATCAGGCAGGAGCCCCGAGAGCAACTAACCCTCGTCGCCAAAACGCCCGCGCACCAGGGCATCGTCGCCCTCGTCCGCCCGCAGGAATTCCTCTCCATCGAGGATCTCTTCGAACCCGATCCCACTAAGGCCGCAGCCCGCCTCATCCTCGCGCTCGACGGCGTTGAAGATCCGCAAAACTTCGGCGCGCTGCTCCGCGTCGCCGACGGCGCCGGTGTCGACGGTGTCATCCTCACCGAGCGCCGCTCCGCGCCCCTCAGCCCTGCGGCCGTCAAGGCCAGCGCCGGCGCAGCCGAGCACCTTCGCATCGCCCGCGTTGTCAATCTCGTGCGCGCACTTGAAGAACTCAAGCGCCACAACCTCTGGATCATCGGTCTCGACGAACGAAGCCCGACCGACTACGACCAGTTCGACCTCACCGGCGATCTCGTGATCGTCCTCGGCCGCGAGGGCGCGGGCTTGCACGATCTTGTCCGCCGCACCTGCGACGACCTCCTCCGCATTCCCATGGCCGGCGGAGTCGCCTCGCTGAACGTCTCCGCCGCTGGAGCCGTCGTTCTCTATGAGGCCGCCCGCCAGCGCCGTGTCTCTGCTGCCCGATCCACCACGTCACCCGTCCAAAAGGCTGCTGCACGCAGTGCCTTGCCGGCGAAAGGGTGGGACGGCCAGACTCCCAAGCCTGGGAAACAGAAAGGCCTCGGTTCATGAGCAGTTTCCTTGCCCGGATGGTCCGGGCATCGCATCATTTCGCGGTCATCGTTTTTGCGACTGCGCCGATCTACGCGCTCGCACAAAATTCGCCACCCGCACCACCGCCCGACCAATCTCCGCAACCGCACGGCCAGGTCATCTTCTCTCGCTCCACTGACGAGAACGGCCAGACCACCACCACCGTCGGACCGGCTGCTCCAGCGCTCGCGGGCCAGTCCGTCACAGCTCCGGTCGCCACCGATGCTGAACGCCACGCCGTCACCTTCACCGCCTTGAACCTTGACGTGCACCTTCACCCCATCGACCACAAAATCGCTGTCCGCGCCCTTCTCACGGTCCGCAACGAAGGCCAATCCCCGCTCGCGCACATCCCTTTGCAAATCTCCTCCTCGCTCGACTGGGAACACATTCGCGTCGGCGGCCGCGATGTCACGTTCACCGTCGCCACGCTCAACTCTGACGAGGACCACACCGGCCAGCTCCACGAGGCCGCCATCACGCTCGCCCATCCACTCGCTCCCGGCACCACACTCGAACTCGTCGCTTACTACTCCGGCGCCATCGCGCAATCCGCCAAGCGCCTCCTCGCCATCGGCGCACCGGGCGACGTCGCCCTCCACTCCGACTGGGACGAGATCGGCGTCGACTTCACCGGCCTCCGCGGCTTTGGCAACGTCGTTTGGTACCCGGTTTCGAGCATCCCCGCCATCCTCGGCATGAGCCAGGCAACCGCCACGCTTCCCTGGCAGGCGGCTGGCGCGGCCAACGTCGACAGTGCGCGCGTCTTCGAAGAGATGGGCGAGCACAAGCTCCGAATGTCCGGTGCGCGCTTCAGCTTGCGGGTCAGTATTGAATTCCCGCAGGGCCATGCGCCCACAGTAGCGCTCATCAACGGGCGACCTGAGCCGCTGCATATCATTCCACCCTCCACCAGCGGCGGCGATACCTCTGGCTTCGCCATCGCCGAGCTCAATGACGCCACCCTCGGCTTTGAAGCTCCCAGCCTCTTCGTCGCCGACCGCACGCCCCACACGGCCGACAACACCACGCTGTGGACCCTCCCCGCCGACGAAGCGGCCGCGCCCGATTGGATCTCGGCCGCAGCCACTGTCACGCCATTCCTTCAGAACTGGCTCGGCCCCGCGCCGCGCTCCCAACTCACAATTCTCGATCTCCCCGACCCCGACGACGCGACCTTCGAAACCGGCCCGCTCCTCGTCACCGCCATGCAACAGGCTGCGCCCGATCAGCTCACCGATATCTTCGTCCATGCCCTTGCCCACGCGTGGATGTCCTCGCCGCGCGCCTGGCTCAGCGAAGGCGTGGCCCAATTCATGGGTACGCTCTGGCTCGAAAAGCAGTCCGGCCGTCAGAAAGCTCTTGAAGCTCTCGAATCGGGGCGCACGGCTCTCGCGTTCGAAGAGCCCTCCAGCCCCGGCGACAGCGCAGGTCAGCCGCTCGCCCAGGCCACTTCACCGGTCTACTATCGCACCAAGGCCGCCTACGTCTTCTGGATGCTTCGCGACCTTATCGGCGATCCCACGCTCGCTGCCGCTTTCCGCGGCTACGATCCTGCTGCAGACGCAGCACGCGGCCTCGGCCCCAACGCAAATTCTGCTTACTTCGAGCAGCTGCTCAAAAATGCGGTCGCGGGTTCAGAGGCATCCGCTGGCGGAGAGAGCTCTTCTCTCGCGATGTCGTCAACCGGGGCCCCAGCGGACCGGTCTTTGGTCCGTGGGGTGGAACCAACCGCGCCGCCCACCGATCTCTCCTGGTTCTTTTCTGATTGGATCGACAACGACAAGGGCCTGCCTGACATCGCCATCGACAACGTCTACCCCACCTCTACTGCCGCGCCTCCGCCTCCGACGCAGCGTTCCGTGATCAGATGGAGGACGACCGACCCTTCAACCGGCCAGGACCTTCCGACCCTGGCCGCGTCTCCTGATGCGCCCGGAGAAGGCGCGCCAGTTTCAGGTCCCGAAGCCGGCACATGGATCGTAGCCGTTAACCTCTCGAACTCGGGCTACGCCGCCACTCAGGTCCCCGTCACCGTCAGCAACACCGGCACTTCCATCACCCGGCGCGTCGTCGTTCCCGCGCGCGGCAAAATTACGCAGCGCATTCTCATCCAGGGCCGCCCCACTCAGGTTCAGGCCGACGACGGCACCGTCCCCGAAACCGAGGCCGATATCCACATCACCAAACTCACCACCGCAGCCGGCGACTCATCCTCATCCGCGCCCACAAGCGACCATCAGTAAGCGGATGCCTACTCTGAGCGTTGTCATCCTGAGCGAACTCGCGAAGCGAGCGAGTCGAAGGATCTGCGGTTGCTTCTTGCTCTTAGCGGAACGGCGGGAAACCGAACGAACGCGCTTTCGCTCGGAACCATGGTGGTTGCTCCATTCCCACCAACCGCTAAAAGCGATCAAAAGACAACGGCCAGAGCACTCATGCCCCGGCCGCCGTTTCTTGTTCCCTTGGTCCGTTTCTTTTTGACCCCTGATCTCTGTTCTCTGATCTCTGCTTTTTACGCCGCCAGCCGGAACCCGTCCGGATCCTTCCCGCGTACCCTCCGCCACCAAACCTGGAACGTCGGGATATTCAGCGTCACAGAAAAAATCTGCCTCAGCTTTCCTGGCGGGCACTTCAACGGCATCATTCCATGCCACGAGTGTGGTGTCCGCTGGAACAGCAGGCTTCCATTCCCCGCCGGCCCATGTGCCGCCGCCACCTTCAGCTCTTCAAACGCCGGCGCCGAGTGCGTCGAAAGCGGCCGGTCGCTCTTGAGGATCAGCGTCTCTCCGCCCCATGCCCTGTCCCAAGCGTTTTCATCGTTGAAGTGAAAAATATGCGTGGCCCGCTTGCGTGCCGCGTCGCAGTGTGGCGACACTGAGCACCCCTCCCACGCGTAGTGCCATGAGAAAGTTGGAATGTAGGTCCGCGGCCCCAGCAGCCTCCGCAAAAACTTCTGGTAGTAGTCGCCGCGCAGCTCGTCCAGAAATTCTTTCCATGGCCCAGGCAGCTCCAGCCCCGCCTTGTAGTGCAGCATGTACCGGTTGTGCGGCATCTGTCCGTGCCCGCGTTTCATGCCCTCATGCTTGTCAAAGTTCTCCACCTCGGGCAGCGTCTCGCGCAGCCGCTCGTATCCCTCCGCTGTCAGCGTGTGGTCAATGTGCGCGTAGGGATATGGCTCCGCCTTCTGAAATGTCTCCGCAGACAAACGGTCCAGCACATCGCGGTTCAGGTAATTCATTCCGTGCTCCCTCACAATGATGGCTTTCAACCCAGGAAATTGGGGAATCGATCCAGAACTATTTTAATTGCGCGCAAAGCATCGGCCCACTAGCTCCGCCAACTCCGCTAGCTCCGCTGATCGACCACTGATCACTGATCACTGCGCGCGCCGCGCGCCCTTACCTTGATCCAAATTGGTGTCCCCTTGAAACCAAACGCCTCGCGAATCTGGTTCTCCAGAAATCGCTCGAAGGCAAAATGCAGCTTCACGTCGCGATCCGTAAACAGCACAAACGTTGGCGGAGCCACCGCCGCCTGTGTCATGTAATAGATCCGCACCCGCTTCGCCATCGGCACCGGCGCCCGCTGAAAATCGATCCGCTCCAGAAAACGGTTCATCGCTCCCGTCGAAACGCGCTTGCGCCGCTCTTTCGCGACTGCCACAACCTCGCGTAGCACGCGCGTCATCCCCTTGCGCGCCGGCCCGATCCCTTCCAGTGCCGATAGAAAAATCACCGGCGCATAATCCAGATATTTCAGTGCAGATCTCAATTGCTTTTCAAAAATCAAACGATCCGCCGCGGGCTTTCCATCCGTTCTGCCGGTTGTCACCGCGTCCCACTTGTTTACGATCAAAATCACGCTGCGCCCGCTCTCGTGCGCATACCCCCCGATCGTCGCGTCGCTCGCCGTCACACCTTCAGTCGCGTCAATCACGACGAGCGCCACGTCCGCCGCTTCCAGGTGCCGCCGCGCCATCACCACGCTGAGCTTCTCCGCCATCAGTTTCGTCTTGCCCTTTCGCCGGATTCCCGCCGTATCCACAAAACGCAGCGCGTTTCCCTCGAACTCCACCAATTCATCCACCGCATCGCGCGTCGTTCCCGCAATCGGCGAAACAATCGCCCGCGTTGTTCCCGTTAGCGCATTCAGCAGCGTGCTCTTTCCTACATTCGGCCGCCCGATGATCGCCACCGATGTCTCATGCTGCTCAAACTCCCCATGCGTCCGTAGCTTTGTCTCCCTCTTCCCCGGCTTCTCGCCTTCAATCCCATCTCCTGGGTGCCCCGTCCTAGCTTCGCTAGGGCGAAGTTCTGTATGAACTGGTTGCCCCATCCTGGTGATGTTTTTGTCTCTGTCGCCAGGGTGGGATCCAGCGCCGCCTTGCTCCTTCGCTATCTCGCTTCCTTGCTCCCTCCCGGGGTCCCCATCGAGTAGCCTTTGCTCGATGGGGTGGCTTGCTCCCTCTTCCTCCGGTACCTTCTCCGCAATCGCATCCAGCAGCTCACCCACACGTGATCCGTGCTCCGAACTCACTGGAAACACATCGCTGATCCCCAGCCTGCGAAAGTTCTCCGCTTCGGCCGCCAGCGCCTCGCCCTCCACCTTGTTCACTGCAAGGAACAGCGGCTTACCCAGGCGCTGCAACAATCTCGCCAACTCGTAGTCAGGTCGGGCCAGCTCCGTTCGCGCATCCACCACCATCACCAGCGCATCAGCTTCCTCGAGCGCGACCTTCGCCTGGTTGAAAATCTCGGTCGGAATCAGATCGGGATCGTCCGGAACAATTCCGCCCGTGTCCACCAGCCGGTAGTGTCGCCCGGCCCATTCGTACTCTCCATAAATGCGGTCGCGCGTAATCCCCGGCTCATCGCCCACAATCGACCGACGGCTTCCCGTCAGCCGGTTGAAGAGCGTGCTCTTGCCCACGTTGGGCCGCCCCACAATCGCCACCACTGGCAGCTTTGCGTCGCCCGTCTTCACCGGAACAACTGATCTGCGATACGTCGGCAAATTCTCTCCTCGTCCCCGCGGGTAGCCGCGGATCCCTTGTGAGCAGCTTGTTCAGTTCCTATTGTCTCGTACGAATTCGATTGCCTAACCTACCCGATCCTCCTATAAACTATGCCAATTCTCTACACCCGCAAAGGACGGTCGCACCATGCCAAAGTTCGTCATCGAGCGCGAGATCCCCAATGTCGGTTCCCTTTCGCCCCTGCAGCTCCAGGCCATCGCGCAGAAATCATGCTCCGTTCTCCAGAATCTGGGCCCGCAGATCCAGTGGCTCCAGAGCTACGTCACCGACAACAAGATCTACTGCGTTTACATCGCGCCGAATGAGGAGATGGTGCGCGAACATGCGCGCCAGGGCGGCTTCCCGGCCAACAGCGTCGCGCAGGTCCGGCACGTCATCGATCCCACAACCAGCGAAACTGCCTGACCGGGCTCCTCAACACCACCACCGATCGCTGCGCCCCCGCAGCCGGCGCCGGTGTCCGTCCTAACTCCGCCATCTCCGCTAACCCCGCTCCGATCCCTACTTCACTATCATGGAATCAGCACCCTTCATGTCCTCCTCCACCCCCTCAACCCGCACGCTGCCCACTCTTCACGAATTCTTCGCACCCGGCGGCATCCTCGCCCGCTCGCCGCTGCCCTACGAGTACCGCCCCGGCCAGTACGAAATGGCCAAAGCCGTCGAGCACGCCTTCGCCGAGCGCCGCCATCTCATCGTCGAAGCCGGCACGGGCACCGGCAAAACTCTCGCTTACCTGCTTCCCGCCCTGCGCACCGGTCAGCGCGTCATCGTCTCCACCGGAACCAAGGCCCTCCAGGACCAGCTCTTCTTCCGCGATATCCCCTTCCTTGAAACCCTCCTAGGCGAGCTGCGCGTCTGCTACATGAAGGGCCGCGCCAACTACCTCTGCCGCCACAAGCTCTACGCCCTCCGCGACCAGCCCATCCTCTCCGGCCTCGACGAAATCGACGAATACCGCCAAGTCGCCGAGTGGGAGCGCATCACCGAAACCGGCGATCGCGCCGAGCTCTCCGGCCTGCCTGAATCCAGCGCCCTCTGGCAAAAGCTCGACGCCCGCTCTGAAGCCTGCCTCGGCTCCAACTGTCCCGACTACCGCTGCTGCTTCATCACCGAAATGCGACGCCGCGCCCTCGAATCCGACATCATCATCGTCAATCACCACCTCTTCTTTGCCGATACCGCCGTCCGCGAAATGGCCGCATCTGCGCCCGACGCCGGCATCCTGCCCGAGTCCGGCGCTGTCATCTTCGACGAAGCCCACGAGCTTGAAGAAGTCGCCTCGCAATACTTCGGCCGCTCGATCTCCAACATCCGCTTTGAAGACCTCGCTCGCGACACCGACGTTCTCCTCTGCGGCAAGCAGGGCTCCGCCAACATTCCCGCACTCGCCCAGCAGCTTCGCGAGCGCGCACGACTCTTCTTCGCCGCGCTCCCGCACTCGGCCGACGGACGCCATCCCTTCTCCAGTCGCGAGGAGTTCCTCGAATCCTCCGGCGACATCTACCTCGGCGTCTGCGCCGCGCTCAAAGTCCTCGAAGCCGAAATGGATCGCCTCACCGAAGTCGAAGAATCCTCCAGCCTCAAAAATCGCACCGCCCTCCTTCGCGCCGACCTCGAATTCATGCTCGAGTCCAACGCCTCCAATATGGTCTTCTGGCTCGAGCGTCGTGGCGCCGGCTCAGCATCGGACCGGCCGGCTCGCACTGCCACTACACCCGTCCAAAAGGCCGCTGCACGCAGTGTCACCTTCCTCCAGGCCACCCCCATCGATGTCTCCGAAATCCTTCGCGAGCTCGTCTTCGACCGCATCCCCACCGCTGTTCTCACCTCGGCCACTCTCACCGTGCAGGGCGGCTTCGAGCACCTCTGCCGCCGTCTCGGCCTCGCTGAAGCGCGCGAGCTCGTCGTCCCCTCCCACTTCCAATACGAACGCCAGGCCCTCCTCTATCTGCCGCCGCAAATGCCCGACCCCCGCGCCGCCGACTTCCTCGAATCCGCCGCCCTCACCATCGAGCGCGTTCTCCGCATCACCCGCGGCCGCGCCTTCTGCCTCTTCACCAGCTACGCGCAAATGCGCGCCCTCTACGAGCGCCTCCTCCCCGTCCTCGACTTTCCGATCCTTCTCCACGGCACCGCCCCGCGCAAAGCCCTGCTTGAAGAATTCCGCGCCACGCCCAACTCCGTCCTCTTCGGAACCTCCAGCTTCTGGCAGGGAGTCGACGTCCAGGGCGAAGCCCTCAGTTGCGTCATCATTGACCGCCTGCCCTTCGCCGTCCCCTCCGATCCCGTCGTCCAGGCCCGCATGCGCGCCATCGAGGAATCTGGCGGCCGCCCCTTCTTCGACTACCAGGTGCCAGAAGCCGTGCTCACCCTCAAGCAGGGATTCGGCCGCCTCATCCGCTCGCTTGCAGATCGCGGCGTGCTCGTCCTCCTCGATCCCCGCGTCCGCACCCAGCGCTACGGCCAGATCTTTCTGCAATCGCTCCCGCCCTACCGCATCACCCAGACCATCACCGACGTAGAATCCTTCTTCGCCACCTGATCCCTGACCCCAGATCCCAGTTTTGATCTGTCATCCTGAGCGGAGCGTGTTTGGGGCCCCATGATCGTTACACGATCATGGGGTAAGCGGAGCCGAAGGATCTGCTTTTGTTCTTCCCGTATCCGCAGTGCATCACCTGGCTCTGCTGGGGTGGGAAGGCTAGCCCCACCCACCAACGCCAGCTAGCAGCTAGTAGCTGGCAGCCGCTTTTCGATACACTCCATTCCAGGCGTCGTTCCCTCGGAGGTCTCATGTCCGACAATCCCACCCCCAAAGTCACCATCATCAAGAACGGTCCCTATCGCGTATCCGGAGCGGTGCCGCTCTCCAAGCAAATCATCGGCGTCAACGCGGAGGGCGAGTCCGAAACCTGGCAGCAAGGCCACGTCTATCCCGAGCAGGCGGCCTGCTCGCTCTGCCGCTGCGGCCACTCGCAAAACAAGCCCTTCTGCGACGGCACCCACAAACAAATTCAATTCGACGGAACTGAGACCGCCTCGCGCGAGCCCTACGCCGCGCAGGCCAAGGTCTTCGACGGACCCGCCATGCAGCTCACCGACGCCGAAAGCCTCTGCGCCTTCGCCCGCTACTGCGATCCCCACGGCCAGGTCTGGAGCCAGGTCGAGCACACCGACGAACACGCCGTCCGCGAGCGCTTCATCCGCCAGACCGGCAACTGCCCCTCCGGCCGCCTCGTCGCCATCGACAAGCACACCGGCCGCGCCGTCGAGCCCTCGCTCCCCGTCTCCATTGGCCTCGTCGAAGATCCCGCGCAACAGTGCTCCGGCCCCATCTGGCTCCGCGGCGGCATCCCCGTCGTCTCCGCCGAGGGATTCGAGTACGAGGTCCGCAACCGCGTCACCCTCTGCCGCTGCGGCGCCTCCAAAAACAAACCCTTCTGCGACGGCTCCCACGCCGCCATCAAATTCCGCGATTGAGGGGTTGGTGCGTGCACTACTTTCGGTGCGGTTTTCGGCTGAGAGGCGATAAAGTGCCTCGAATCTTGCGGAATGTTCGCTCAAGTGGTGCGTTGACCCCCTCAAATGTTCGCTGAATTGGTGTCATTTGGCCCCTAAATGTAACCACCAGAGGTTGCGAATTTACGACGCAATGACCCTTCCAGGTGCCGAATAAATTGCAAATGACACCCTCGCAGGTTACGAATTGCGCGAAAGGGTTGCAGATAATTTCCCATAAGTCTTAGTGCTGTATCTGGAGCGCCCCGCGACGCAACAGTGCGCAGTTGCATGCTCTCGGGCGGGGCGCTTCGGATACAGCGACTTGAAGGAAGCCGCCCTCATGGAAGGCTATGTACTTT